>Ga0209119_1000069_pt1 | contig 105848 bp, 98 predicted proteins | sample COG_03_FD_184747 | JGI IMG/M metagenome (GOLD analysis project Ga0209119, IMG submission 184747) | Pelagic Microbial community sample from North Sea - COGITO 998_met_03 (SPAdes) (version 2) | ecosystem: Environmental > Aquatic > Marine > Neritic zone/Coastal water | place: Helgoland, sampling...
AAAGAACTTTACGGGTAGAAGTTATTGCGAAGAAAAAGGAATAGAAATCTATTACAACTCTAGAGATCACCGGTTCTCTTCTAGTGGACTCAGAAAACAGGTGAAAAAAATAGAAGATAAATAAAAGTGACTACCGGTGGTAGTCGAGAAAAATATAGTTAAATGAATATTGAATTAAGTAATAAAACAATTCTTGTCACTGGAGGTGCAGGTTTTATTGGGTCAAATTTATGCGAGGCTTTACTTGAAAAAGGAAACAAAGTAGTTTGTCTTGACAATTTTGCTACTGGTAAAAGAGAAAATTTAGAACAACTTTTAAAGGATACTAATTTTACCCTAATTGAAGGAGATATTAGAAAACTAGAGGATTGTTTAAAAGCAACCAAAGATGTTGACTATGTTTTGCATCAAGCAGCATTAGGGTCGGTTCCAAGATCTATTAAAGATCCAATCACCTCCAATGATGTGAATGTGAGTGGTTTTTTAAATATGCTGGTAGCGGCAAGAGATAATGGAGTGAAAAGATTCGTGTTTGCAGCTAGTTCGTCAACGTATGGAGATTCAGAATCAATGCCAAAAGTTGAGGATATCATCGGTAAACCATTATCGCCTTATGCGATTACAAAATATGTCAATGAGTTATATGCTGATATTTTTTCAAAAACCTATGGTTTAGAAACGATTGGTCTTCGATATTTTAATGTTTTTGGTAGAAAGCAAGACCCCAATGGTGCATATGCAGCAGTGATCCCAAAATTTGTTAGCCAACTAATGAAAGGAGAATCTCCTGTGATTAATGGCGATGGAAACTACTCAAGAGATTTTACATACATTGATAATGTGATACAAGCGAATTTATTGAGTTTAGTCACAACAAATGAAAAAGCTATTAACACTGTGTATAATGTAGCCTATGGAGATCGTAATACGTTGAACGATTTAATGGGATACTTAAAGGAGTATTTATCTGAGTTTGATTCTAATATTTCAAATGTAAAGGTTATATATGGCCCAAATAGAGCAGGTGACATTCCACATTCACATGCAAGTGTGGATAAAGCAAAAGAAAACTTAAATTATAACCCACAGTTTAGTTTACAAAAAGGACTCAAAGAGGCTGTAAAATGGTATTGGGAAAATTTATAAAAAAAATATGAGAAAAGATAAAATAGCTATTATAGGTTTAGGATATGTAGGTTTACCTTTGGCGAGACTCTTTGCGACTAAATTTTCAGTTGTTGGTTTTGATATTAATACAGATAGAATTTCTGAATTAAAGTCCGGTGTTGATTCCACCCTAGAGGTTGATACCGAAACATTACAATCTGTATTGGTAAATGATTCTTCTGAATCCAATGGATTATTTTGTACCAATCAGTTGGATAAAATTAAAGATTGTAATTACTATATTATTACAGTTCCAACGCCTGTTGATAAAAATAATAGACCCATTTTAACACCACTTGTAAAAGCAAGTGAAACTGTTGGTTCGGTATTAAAAAAAGGAGATATTGTAATTTATGAATCTACAGTGTATCCTGGAGCTACAGAAGAAGATTGTGTTCCTGTACTAGAAAAAGTGTCTGGGCTCAGATTTAATGAAGATTTCTTTGCGGGTTATTCGCCAGAGAGAATTAATCCAGGAGATAAAGAGCATACAGTTGAAAAGATACTGAAGGTTACTTCAGGATCAACGCCTGAAGTTGGAGAAAAGGTGAATGAATTGTACAAATCTGTGATTACAGCAGGTACTCATTTAGCTCCCACCATAAAAGTTGCAGAGGCCTCTAAAGTAATTGAAAATTCACAAAGAGATATCAATATTGCTTTTGTAAACGAATTAGCGAAAATTTTTAATCTTTTGGATATCAACACCCATGATGTATTGGAAGCAGCAGGCACCAAGTGGAATTTTTTACCTTTTAAACCAGGATTAGTTGGAGGACACTGCATTGGAGTTGATCCATATTATTTAGCGCAGAAAGCTCAAGAGAATGGTTACCACCCTGAAATTATTCTAGCTGGACGAAGGCTAAATGATGGGATGGGAGATTATGTTGCTTCTGAGATTGTAAAATGTATGATTAAGAAAAACATACCTATAAATGGTTCTAAGGTACTTGTTTTAGGAATCACATTTAAAGAAAACTGTCCAGATGTAAGAAATACAAAAGCAGTAGATCTTATAAATGCTTTAAAAGATTATGGAACTAATATTACGATTCATGATCCTTGGGCAAATCAAGATGAAGTAATGCACGAATATGGATTAGAATCTTTAAAATCCATACCTAATGAAAAGTTTGATGCGGTTGTTTTAACTGTTTCTCATAATAAATTTAAAGAACTTGATTTTTTATCATTAAAAAACGAGAATGCTATAATTTATGATGTTAAAAACTTTTTAGAGGAAAAACTTGTAGACGGAAGTTTATAAAATGATAATTTATTTTCAAATAAAATGAAAAACATTCTAATAACAGGAGGTGCAGGATTTATTGGTTCTCACGTAGTAAGATGCTTTGTTAACAAATATCCAGATTACAATATTTTTAATTTGGACGCTTTAACATATGCAGGTAATCTTGAAAATTTAAAAGATGTAGACTCTAAACCTAATTATAAATTCTTAAATGGAGATATAACAGACGAAATTTACATAAATGAAATTTTTACAAAATATCAATTTCAAGGAGTTATTCATCTAGCAGCTGAATCACATGTTGACAGATCAATATCTGACCCTATGAGTTTTGCTAAAACCAATATTCTTGGTACGATGATTTTGTTAAATGCCTTTAAAACTCTTTGGTTTAACAACTGGGATGGAAAAAAGTTTTATCATGTTAGTACTGATGAAGTATATGGGGCTTTGGGAGATACTGGATTATTTACCGAACAAACTCCATATGATCCTAATTCACCTTATTCAGCAAGTAAAGCAAGTTCAGATCACTTTGTAAGAGCTTATGGAGAAACTTATGGACTGCCCTATGTGATTTCAAACTGTTCAAATAATTATGGACCAAATCATTTTCCAGAAAAATTAATTCCATTGTTCATTAATAATATTATTAATGGAAAAAAATTACCTGTATATGGTGATGGGAATTATACTCGTGATTGGTTATATGTAGAAGATCATGCAGAGGCAATAGATTTAATTTTTCATAAAGGTCTTAATCATGAAACCTACAATATCGGTGGATTTAATGAATGGAAAAATATTGACTTAGTGAAGTTATTATGTCTTCAAATGGATCAGAAATTAGAAAATTCACCTGGTACAAGTGAGAAGTTAATAACATTCATTAAAGATAGGCCAGGTCATGATTTAAGGTATGCAATTGATGCTTCCAAAATTAATCAAAATCTAGGCTGGACACCAAGTGTTACTTTTGAAGAAGGTCTTTCTAAAACTATCGATTGGTATTTTAATAATAAACAATGGTTAGAGAGTGTTACATCTGGGGATTATCAAAATTACTATAAATCACATTATAAATAATATTTTATGAAAGGCGTCATTTTAGCAGGAGGTTCAGGTACAAGGCTTTATCCATTAACGATTTCGGTAAGCAAACAATTACTTCCGATTTATGATAAGCCCATGATTTATTACCCTTTATCGGTATTAATGCTGGCAGGAATTCGTGAAATATTAATAATTACTACTCCTCATGACCAGGTAGCTTTTATGAAACTTTTAGGTGATGGATCGGATCTTGGATGTAAATTCGAATATGCAGTTCAACCAGAACCAAATGGTTTAGCTGAAGCTTTTATAATAGGAGAAGATTTTATTGGAAAAGATAAGGTTGCTTTAGTTTTAGGAGATAATATATTTTATGGGAATGGTTTAGGAAAAGTATTAAGAGAGAAAACTGATATTGAAGGGGCTTCTATTTTTGCTTGTAATGTTAGTGACCCTGAAAGATATGGTATTGTTGAATTTGATAGTAATAATAAAGTTGTTAGCGTTGAAGAAAAACCTCTAAAGCCTAAATCAAATTTTGCGATACCTGGTTTATATTTTTACGATAATAATGTTGTTGAACTAGCAAAAAAAGTAAAACCAAGTGAAAGAGGAGAAAAAGAGATAACAACATTAAATGAGATGTATTTAGAAAAAGGAATGTTACATGTTGGAATACTAGAGAGAGGAGTGACTTGGTTAGATACAGGAACTGTTGATTCTATGGATGCGGCAACAGAATTTGTTAGAGTAATAGAAAAAAGAAACAACACCAAAATTGCATGTTTAGAAGAAATCGCATATTTACATGGCTTTATCAATAAAGAACAGCTATTAAAAGCCGCAGATAAATATGGGAAAAGTGGTTACGGTCAATACATAAATAAAATAGTTAAAAACTAATGGAAAAAGCCAAATTAGTTTCACTTCCTAAAATACTCGATAAAAGGGGTAACTTAAGTGTTATAGAGTCAGAGAGTCAAGTACCCTTCAGTATCAAAAGAACTTATTTAATCTATGATGTACCTGGTGGAGAAGTTAGAGGAGGTCATGCATTTTTTGAACAAAAAGAAATGATTGTTGCTTTGTCGGGAAGTTTAGATATCATAGTTTTTAATGGTGTAAAAGAACAGAAGTTTTCATTAAATAGGTCTTATCAAGGTTTATATATTCCTAATGGTTTATGGAGACATATGGAGAATTTTGCAACCAATACATTAGTATTAGTAATTTCAAATACTAATTATAATGAAAATGATTATATCAGAAATAAAAAATCATATATAGATGAAAATATCAGTATCTGATTGTCCAGTAATAGAATTGCCGAAAATCGAGAATAGATCTGGGAATTTAACTTCAATCCAAAATAGTATTGAAATTCCCTTTGATATTAAAAGGATATTTTATTTATATGATATTCCTGGAGGCAAAGATCGTGGTGCTCATGCTCATATAGAATGCCATCAGTTTTTAATTGCTGGTTCAGGTAGTTTTGATGTGTTGCTCGATGATGGTAAATCAAAAAAACTAGTTACTTTAAATCAACCTTATAGAGGTTTGCATATACCGCCAGGAATTTGGGCTTCTGAGATTAATTTTTCTTCAGGTTCAATTTGTTTGGTATTAGCTTCTCATAAATATGAAGAAAATGATTATATAAGAAATTACAAGGAATTTTTAAAAATAAAAAATACAAAATGAAAAAAATTTTAATAGCAGGATGCGGAGGAGCACCATCTGAAGGAGTGGTAAAGTCTTTACTTAAATGTGAAACAGGAGATGAAATAATTGGTATGGGAAGTGAACCAACTGATTTAGTCCTCTCAAAAGCTAAGCGAAAATATGTTATGCCTTATGCAGATAGTAAAAATTACGAATCAGAGCTTTTAAAGTTATTAAATTATGAAAAACCTGATTTAGTTCATTTTCAAAATGACTTAGAAATTTTTGAAGCTTCTAAATTTAGAGATAAAATAACTGCTACTGGAACTAAAATTTATATGCCAAGTCATGAAGTCATAGATACTTGTGTTGATAAATATAAGTCTTATTTAAAATGGGAAGCTGCAGGTGTTAAAGTTGCTAAAAATTTATTGATTAATAATGAAGAAGATTTAAAGAATGCTTTTACTGTTTTAGGGAATGAAGATGGTAAAATTTGGCTGAGAGCTTCTTCAATTGGAGGAGGTGGTAAAGGAGCACTTCCTACAGATGATTTTGAATTTGGGAAAAGATGGATAGATAAGCATGATGGATGGGGCGATTTTGTTGCTGCAGAATTATTAACTCCAAATACAGTTACTTGGTTGTCTCTCTGGCATGAGGGAGAATTAATTGTTGCTCAGACAAGAATAAGAAAGGGATGGGTTCATGGTAATAGAACTTTATCTGGTGTAACTGGCGTAACTAAGGTTGGGCAAACTTTTTCGAATGAAACTGTTGATAAAGTTGCTATGCAATCAATCATGGCAATTGATGATAAACCACACGGAATTTTTGGGGTTGATATGGCTTATGATAAAGAAGGTTTTCCAAAACCTACTGAAATTAATATATCAAGATTTTTTACAACAATACTTTTTTTTACCGAGGCAGGTTTAAATATGCCTAAAATGTTTAAGGATATAGTGCTTTATAATGAATTTCCTAAATTGAAAAAGAAAATAAATCCTCTACCAGACGGTCTTGTTTGGTTAAGAGGTATGGATACCACACCTATTTTAATGAATGAAAACGATATTGAAAAAGAATTAATTTCACTATGATACTAGTCACAGGTGTATCAGGTTTTTTAGGAACACATCTATTAAGGACACTTATAGAAATATATGGACAGAAAAATGTTGTGGCATTAACTTCGAAACCTATCATCGAATGCAAATATATAATACATAATGATTATCATTTTGATGAGAACTATATTATAAATTGTGGGTTTAAAAATATTGAAACTATAATACATGCTGGTGCATATACTCCAAAGTCAAGTTCGGATGGGAATCATATTAGTAAATGCAATTCAAATATAACTTCTACAGCTAAGCTTTTGAAGTCAAACTTACCAAAGATTAAGAATTTTATATTTTTTAGTACTCTAGATGTGTATGGATACGACAATCCTATTACAGAAGAAACTAAACCTTTACCAACGTCTTTATATGGTCATTCAAAATTATATTGTGAGCAAATGGTCTCTTTTTGGGCTGCTCAAAAAAAAGTGTGTCATCAAATACTAAGAATTGGTCATGTATATGGAGAAGGTGAAGAAAAATATCAAAAAATTATTCCCGTTACCATACAAAGGTTAATTTCGAACAAACCTATTCAAATATATGGAGATGGAAAAGAAATACGCTCATTTATTTACATTACAGATGTTATAAATGCAATTACAAATTCATTAGCTTTAAAGAAATTTGTAGGAATAATTAATTTAGTAGGAGAAGAGAAAATAAGTATTCGTTCATTAATAGATAAATTGGTTTTAATTTCAGGAATGTCTCCAGAAATTGACACAATCGAAACAGAAAATGTACCTAGAGATTTTGTTTTTGATAACTCAAAAATGAAAAAAAATCTTGGTGTACCAAAAGTAGAACTTGTGGAGGGGCTCAATAATGAATGGAATTACATGAAAAATTTAAATAAATGAAAATATTTTTTGATCTAGATGGAACATTGATAGATTCCAAATTAAGATTATATAGTTTATTTCAAGAACTAGTTCCACAATCTAATCTGACATATGAAGAATATTGGAAATATAAAAAAAATAAGTTCAGCCATTCAATGCTCTTAAACCAAATATTTAACTTTGATGAGAATGAAATTGAAATATTTGAAACTAAATGGATGAAGTTAATTGAGGCTGATAGATGGCTTAAATTTGACAAGCCATTTGGAGGTGTTACAGAACATTTGATTAAATTGAAAGAAAAAGGAATTACATTATATGTTGTAACTGCTCGTCAATTTAAAGAGAAAGTGTTTTCGCAATTAGCACTATTCGGTTGGGGTACTATTTTTCAAGAGATACTTGTTACGGAGCAGAAAAATAAAAAGGAGGTATTAATAAAACCTTTTTTAAGTCTTGGTAATGATAACTGGATTATTGGTGACACAGGAATGGATATTAATGTGGGAAAGAAATTAGGAATAAAGACAGTAGCAGTATTATCAGGTTTTCAAAATGAAGAAGTTTTATCTACTTATAACCCAGATTGCATATTAAAAAATATTACAGAATTTACCTCTTCAAAAGTAACTGATTTTAATTAAAATAGAACATGATTAAATTTTTAGACTTACAAAAAATTAATACTCAATATGAGCAAGAGCTGAAACAAGCTGCAAATAGAGTTATAGATTCAGGTTGGTATTTAATGGGGAAAGAATTAGAAACTTTTGAACAAAGTTACGCTTCATTCTGTGGTACAAAATATTCTTTGGGTGTTGGGAACGGTTTAGATGCACTTCGATTAATTTTCAAAGCCTACATAGAGCTTGGTCTGATGAAAAAGGGCGATGAAGTTATTGTACCAGCAAACACATATATCGCTTCTGTATTGGCAATTTCAGATAATGAATTGACTCCTATTTTTGTTGAACCTAACCAAAACACATATAATCTTGATAGTTCTTTAATTGAAAAAGCCATTACGCCAAAAACAAAGGCCATATTAACGGTGCATTTGTATGGTCAGAATTCTATTGATCAACACATGTTAGATACATGTGCTAAGTATAACTTAAAACTAGTTGAAGATGGCGCGCAATCTCATGGGGCCGTTTGGGGCAATAAAGTTTCAGGTGGAATAGGTGATGCTGCTGGGCATAGTTTTTATCCAGGGAAAAATTTAGGAGCTTTAGGAGATGCTGGTGCAGTAACTACTAATGATGAAGTATTAGCAAAAACCATTGCCGCTTTGCGTAACTATGGTTCACATAAAAAATACGAGAATATATACCAAGGATTAAATTCAAGATTAGATGAGATTCAAGCAGCTTTTTTAACTATTAAATTAAATTATATTAACGAAGACATTCAAGGAAGAAGAAAAGTAGCTGAGTACTATCTTAAAAATATTAAAAATTCAGATATTATTTTACCAGAAGTTTTAAACCCCAATGGTCATGTTTGGCACCTATTTGTAGTAAGAACTTCAAAAAGAGAAAAGTTACAAAGATATTTAAGTGATGCTGGTATACAAACAATAATTCATTATCCGATACCTCCTTATAAACAAGAAGCGTACAAAGAATATAATAATTTAAGTCTTTCGATTACAGAGTTAGTCCACGATCAAGTTTTAAGTTTACCAATATATTCTAATATTAATATGGATGATATTAAAAAAGTAGTAGAGGTGATTAATAACTTTTCATGTGATTAACAAAAATTTAATTATAATGAAATCATTCATTAATAAAATTAAGGGTTTTTCCAAAAAAGATTTTGTGAAAGTTTTTTCACTAGCTGCAGTTTCTTCATTTATAAAAATACTTTCTTCATTTGTTAGTATAAAAGTTGTCTCGGTTATAATAGGGCCATCTGGTTTAGCATTGCTAGGCCAATTAACAAATTTTAATAATATTTTTCTTAGAATTGCTACAGGTGGAAATAATACAGGAGTTACCAAATATTTAGCATCATCTAATGGTGATGAGCAGAAAAATAAAGAAATAATAGGTACCTCTTTGTTTATATCATTTTATTTGTCACTTATCTGTGGTATTATTCTTATTCTATTTTCAGGTTATTTTTCGGCATTAATATTAAATGATATTGGTCAACAGAAATACAAATCAATTTTTGTGGTTTTTGGAATTACAATTTTACTATATGCTTTAAATACTAAGTTATTAGCCATACTAAACGGATTTAAAGAATATAGGAAATACATATTAGTTGATATTATTTCAAGTACTGTTGGTTTAATTTTTTCTGTTTTTCTTGTTTTTTATTGGAATATTTATGGCGCATTACTAGCAGCTGTAACTTTCCAGTCTGTTGTTTTTTTAATATCTATTTTTCTTGTTACAAATGCTTCATGGTTTAAGAAAGATTTTCTTTTTTCGGGTTACAATAAAATTATTGCAAAAAAATTAACACTATATTCAATTATGGCTCTTACTTCTGCTATTTGTGTGCCGTTGAGTCAGATGATAATTAGAAGTAAAATATCAGCTGATTTTTCAGTCAACGATGCTGGAATATGGGAGGGTATTAACAAAATATCAGTTTTAAATCTTATGATTATCACTAAATCTTTGGGTATTTACTATCTTCCAAAGTTGTCTAGTATAAAAGATGATTTTAAAATAAAGAATGAAATAATTAAAACAGCTAAATTATTGATACCTCTTGTAATTTTCACTTCTTTAACAATTTATTTACTTAGAGATTTTATTATTCAATTAATTTTTACGGAAAGTTTTAAAGAAATGAGAGAATTATTTTCATACCAACTATTAGGGGACTTTTGTAAAATTTTATCCTGGTTATTCGCTTATTTAATTCTAGCTAAATCAATGACTAAAACATATGTTTTTTTAGAAATTTTTTCTTGTTTCTCTTGGGTTCTTTTATCATTCTTATTAATGAATTTCTTTGGCTATAAAGGAGCTACTATTGCCTATTTTCTTAATTATGTCATATACTTAATATTTATGATAATTTTGTTTAGAAAGATATTATTTAACAAAAAAGCAGCTTTATGATTTGTTTTATTTCCTGGGGAACAACAGTTATTGGAGGGGTCCAGAATTTAATTCTAAATATTTCAGAAGAATTAAATACTAAAAATCAGAAGGCAAAAATATTTGGATTTAAATATTGTTTAATTTATAAGGAATTAATTAAACGTGACATAGAATTTGATTTTATTGATTTAACCCAAGTGAACCCTAATCAACTTCACTCTTACTTAACTGAAAAAGATGTTATTGTTTTTGGATCATACTCTCCAAGATATAGGTTATTCATGTTTAAAGAATCAAATCCAAGAATATTGTATTGGAATGTCATAGCCAATAAATTATCATTATCAAATAGATATAAGTTTATAGATTTTAAGTTTAGGACACGAAAATTAGTTAATCAGTTAATTAAATCTAAATCTGTTGTATTTATGGATTTATATGGACTTAAGTCCATTAAATCTGAGGTGGGTATAGATTTATTTCAAAATGACACGAATCTATATCTTCCAATCCCAGTTAAAAGTTTTAATAAAAAAAATATTTTCTTAACTAGGAATTTAAATTTTAATGAAGTTATCAATATAACTTATGTGGGAAGGTCATCAATATGGAAAATGCAACCACTGAAAAAAATTATTACTGATCTTTTAGATATAAAAAACAGTAATATTAATATTAATATTATTACTCAAGATGTTAATGAATACAAACGGTTTTTATCTAATATCAAAATTCCAGAAAATCTAAGTGTAATTTATCACAACAATCTAATTGGTAGCTCATATCGCGAGTTTTTAATCAAAAATTCAGATCTGCACTTCGCTATGGGAACATCAGCATTAGATGGTGGTATTTTAGGAATTCCTACAATTTGTGTTGATTATTCAAATCATGCTTTTCGTCAAGATTATAAGTATCTCTGGCTTTATGATATTCAAGGATTTGATTTAGGACATCCAATAGAATCAAAAAACTCCAAAAAATCTAACTCTATGTCTGAAATAATAGACTTGTATAAAGATTCAAACAGCTTAGAATTAAAAAAAATATCTGAGTTAACTTTTAACTATGTAAACAATAATCATGAGATATCTCAAATAGTAGACAAGCTGCTTATTTATACAAGAGATTCTCAATCAAGAGTTAATACTATTTTGAATTATACCATATCAAATTTTAAAATTGTAAGTCTTATTTCTAGAATTTTTGGCAGAGATTTAATGGAAGTAAAAAAGTAAATTTATATGAAAATTAAAAAAACAAGTATAATGATATCTCCAGATTTATGTCCTATAAATAGAATTGATGTCTTATGTAATTCAAATAATTATAAAGAAATATATAATGATTATATACAAGAATTAAATGATGTGGACTACAGGGTTGTTAATCTTGAATTACCAATTACAGATAATTTAGACCCTATTGAAAAAAGAGGGCCAGTGCATAGTGTTGGATCAAAACACATAGAACATATCAAATATGCAGGTTTTGATCTTTTAACACTTGCTAATAATCATATAAGAGATCACGGAGATATTGGGCTTAAAAATACTATAGACCATATTAAATCTAATGGATTAAATTATGTTGGGGCTGGAGAAAACATTGATAAAGCTAAAAAAAAATTCTATTCAAACATTAATGGAATAAGAGTTGCATTTGTAAATTTTACAGAAAATGAATTTTCTATAGCTGATGAAAATAGATTTGGAGCAAACCCATTAAACATAATTGATAATTATAATAGTATTAAGGAAGCCAAATCAAAATCAGATTGTGTTATTGTTATAATACATGGAGGTCACGAAGGTTACAGATTACCAAGTAAAAGAATGGTTTCGACATACAAGTTTTTTGTTGATTCTGGAGCTGATATAGTTGTTAGTCATCACTCTCACTGTTTTTCAGGATACGAAATTTACAAAGAAAAGCCAATCTTTTATGGATTGGGAAATTTTATTTTCGATAAACAAAAAAAAATTAATCAGCCATGGAATTATGGATTTTCTGTAAAATTAAATATAGTTAAAAAAGATACCATTAATTGTAGTTTTGAGTTGATTCCATACAAACAGTGTAATGGTGATCAAATTGGTGTTCACAAACTATCTCGGGACGAAGAGGATATTTTTTGCAAAGAGATTGAAGAATTAAATAATATAATTAAGTCTTCAGATTTATTGGAAGATTCTTGGAATAAATTTACAAAACAGAGAACTGAAGCATACCTTAATCACTTAGAACCATTTGATAATATTTTAGTAAAAGTTTTAAGAAGATTAAGAATTATGCCTAGACTTCTTTCTTCAAAAAAAAGACAATTAATTTTAAACTTAATTAGATGTGAAGCTCATCGTGATATTTTGATTGAATCTTTAAAAGAAAAATTTTAAGAAAAAGATGGAAAAAATGAAAAACATTTATATTGTTACAAGTAAAAACAACTTTTTCGGCCGGGCAAGATATGGTTGGCAGAGCTTAGATTTAAAAAAAATGTATTATCTATTTTCGAAAATAGGTAATGTCACTATAATTAATATTGATGAGCTTTTATTAAAAGATTTCACCATGGATGATATTCTTCTAGTGGGAGGTGATCCAGTAATACTTCAATCTAAATACCATATCGATGTATTAGAATTTTTAAAAAAACGATTTAATGTAAGGATATTTCCTAAAATTGAATTGTTAAAAGCTCATGAGAATAAAGGTTATCAAGAACTTTTAAAAAAACAATTAAATATCAATTCTTTAAATTCTCTTTATCTAAATAGTATTGAGACTCTAGATAAATTAAATATAAAATATCCACTAGTTTACAAGACAATTACTGGTGCCGGAGGATCAAAAGTTCAATTAATAAATGATTTATTAGAGTTAAAAAAAACAATAAAAAAGAGTGACAAAATAATTGTTAGTGATTTAATCAAATTAATAATTAAAAAATTTAGTTTAAGTCGATCTGATTTTATGGAATACAAAAAATCTAAAAGAAATGTGGAACCGTTTATTTTACAACCTTTCGTTCCAAATTTAGAAAATGATTTCAGAGTCTTATGTTTCGGAAACAGATATTATTCTAGCAAAAGGTTAAATAGAAAAAATGATTTTAGAGCCAGTGGATCTGGAAAATTAATCTATGAAAAACAACCATTATCATTAATAAAATTTGCAAGGAAAATTCAATTGAAGCTGGAAGCTCAGGTTTTATCTCTTGATATTTGTTTTGATGGCAACGATTATCATTTAATTGAATTCCAGGCTTGTCATTTTGGTAATCAAACTTTAAATAATTCGGTTGGCTATTATCAATATGGTCAAGATTGGGAATATAAAAATGAATCCTCAAAATTAACTGAAGTGTTTTGTCAAGCATACATAAATTCTATAAATGAATAGTTCTAGGATTAAACCAAATATAGATAGTTATATAATAGGGCTGTATTTATTTTTCACACCTCTATTTTTAACTAATGAATCAAGATTATTGATATTGTTTCCAAGTCTTTTTACAATAATTTTATTAATTAAAATTCTCAGTAAAAGATATATTAGTGGAAATAACAAAGCATTAAATTCCTATTTTTTATTTGTTGTATGGTGTGGAGTTAGTCATATTTGGATTGGAAATTTATCTTATAATTTTGGAGGATTTGCGTTTTTAGTTTTAACTTTACTCTCGTGTTTTGCGATTACTAAAACTAAAATAAAAAAAATAGACCTTACTAATATTTTGTTCATTTTTTGTTTGTCAATGATTCCTGCAATATATTTTAATTATGAATCTTTAATTAAAATTTCCACTTTTAATTCAACAACAAGTATAAGACGTTTTAGTGGTACTTTTGGAAATTCTAATTCTGCTGCGATTTATTCAATTTCAGTTATTTGGAGTTCATTATTTTTATTGACAACTTCTAAAATCTCAAGGACTAAACAGGTTATATTATTGATTATTGCTTTAATTTCATTTCAAGTAATCATAATTTCTGGTTCTAGAAAAGGGTTTATTGCTCTATTTATATTATTTGTATTTCAATATTTTTATTTAATTAAATATTTGGCAAAAAATATATTTATTAAAATATTAAATATTACTCTCTTAACAATTTCAGCTTATTATATTTTTAAATATATATCCAGTACTATCTTTTATTCAAGATTAGAAGGATTGATAAATGGAGATAAAGAATCTTATTCGGATAGGGCAGAAATTTTACTTGAATCATTAGATACTTGGCTTAACAATCCATTATTAGGAGTTGGTTTTGATTCATCTCGTTTATATAGTTCACACAATATGCCATCACATTCATCAGTTATGGAAACATTAGCAAGTACTGGGATTATTGGTTTTATTCTCTATTTTTCAATTTTTTTATTTTTGGGAATTTCTTGTTTTAGGATTTACAAATTTTCAAAAAAATATAAATTCATTGAACTAAAGAAAGAAGTATCTTATTTGATAATATTTTTAGGGTTTTTTTTATTTTTTAACTTCTTTGCAATTTTATATAACTCAAGGCTTTTATGGCCGTTTATTTTTATTGTTTTTTCATATTTAATCCAAAAAAAAAACTTAACATCACTCATTAAATAATGAAAATTAAATTAAATATTCTATTTATCCTACCAAATGATTCAATCGGAGGTGCAGAAAAAATATTAAAAATGGTAGCCGATTACTATTCATATAACTCAAATATAAAAATCTTTTTTTTAAGTAAAAAAAAATCAAAAGCATGGGATGATCTCATTTGCAAAAAAAATGTTTCAGTTTACTATGGTCAGTTCAATTCAATTTATTTAGGATTATTAAATTTATTTATTTTTTTATTTAGAAATAATAAATTTGATTATTCTTTTTCTTCACAAACTCTAATTAATGGATTTTTAGGATTATTAATAAAATTAAAAATTGTTTGTATCAAACGTTTTATAGGAAGAGAATCTACCACGATTTTCAGCAGATTCAAAGGGCTAAAGTTGATTAAGTACAAAATATTAATCTTTTTAGGTTACGACAAGTTAGACTTGTTAATTTGCCAAACAGATTTAATGTCTGAGCAATTTCATCAAAACCTTCCAAATCTTTCCAAAAAAATAAAAATTAAAACTATTCCTAATCCATTTCCAGAATTAAAAAAATTAGATTTTAATAATGTTCCTGATTATCCATACATTGTCTCTGCAGGAAGATTAATACCTGAAAAGGGATTTGACCTATTGATAAATGCTTTTCACATATTACAAAAAGAATTTGATGATCTTAAATTAGTGATTTTAGGAGAAGGACAATTAAGAGATACACTTCAAAAACAAATTATAGAGTTAAATTTGACTACAAAAGTAATTTTATATGGTTCAGTTAATAACGTTTATTCATTTTTTAAGCAAGCGAAGTTGTGTGTCGTATCTTCAAATGTCGAAGGCTTTCCAAATGTTCTTTTAGAAATGATGTCACAAAACACTACTGTTGTTTCTACAAAATGTGCTGGTGGAATTGATCAATTAAAAGGAGTTTCTTTAGTTGAGGTAAATGATTTAAATAGTTTAGTTAATACATTAAAAACTATATTGAAATTAGATACAAGCCATAATAGAAAATTATTCGATCGAGAACTTAAATCTAGAAGTATTAATAAGTTTATAAATAATATAGAATTATCTTTAGATGAATAAAAAGCTTATCCGCATAACTACTGTTCCTATTTCTTTTAAATACTTATTGAAAGATCAAATGAATTTTATGAGTAAGAATGGCTTCAATGTTACTATGATTAGTTCTGATGGACAAGAACTAACTGATGTAATAGAAAATGAAAACTGTGGTCATATAATTATCCCATTAACTAGAAAAATAACAATTCTTAAAGATTTAAAAGCTACTTACAATTTATATAAACTAATCAGGAAAGAAAAACCTGATATAGTTCATACACATACCCCAAAAGCAGGAATAATAGGGATGTTGTCTTCCTATTTTGCCAGGGTTCCTATTAGATTGCATACCGTTGCTGGACTTCCTTTAATGGAAGCAACAGGATTTAAAAGAATTGTTTTAAATTTTGTTGAAAAATTAACATACAAATGTTCAACAAGAGTTTACCCTAACTCATATGGTTTAAAAAAGATTATTTTAAAACATAGATTTACTTCAGGGAACAAGATTAAGGTAATTGGAAATGGAAGCTCTAATGGAATTGATACCTCCTATTTTAATCCTGAATTATTTTCAATTAAAGATAACCAAGATCTAAAAACTAATTTAGGAATAAATAAGACTGATTTTGTTTTTATTTTTGTTGGTCGTATTGTCTCTGATAAAGGGATTAATGAGTTAGTTGAAGCTTTTCATAAAATATGTTTAGTTAAAGAAAATATAAAACTACTATTAGTTGGTCCTTATGAAGATGAATTAGACCCTTTACAAAAAAAGACCAAACTATTAATTAATAATAATGAAAACATTATTTCAGTAGGATATCAAAATGATGTAAGACCTTATTTTTCAATATCTAATTGTTTAGTATTTCCAAGTTACAGGGAAGGTTTTCCTAATGTTGTTATGCAAGCAGGAGCAATGAATTTACCTAGTATAGTTTCAGATATAAATGGTTGTAATGAGATTGTTGAAAATAATATAAATGGATTAGTGATAAATGTGAAGAGTATTCATTCAATTTATGATGCAATGATAAATCTAACTTCTGATGAATTATTATTTAATAAACTTAGATTTAACTCTAGAGATTCTATAAAAATTAAATATGAACGTAAAGTTTATTGGAGTTTGCTTTTAAAGGAATATGAGAAACTTATAAATACAAATTTAGTATGAAAGAAATTAAGGAGTTTAAAGAAGAAATAAAAAAAGCAATTGTCATTAGAGAAGTTGAAAATTCTTTTTTAACGTTATTTGGACAAGGTAAATTAAATGGTACAGTACATACTTGCATTGGTCAGGAATTTACAGGTGTTTTTGTTTCAAAATACTTAACAGAAGATGATCATATGGTTACCAACCACAGAGGTCATGGACATTACATTTCTAAGACAGGTGATATAAAAGGACTTGTCGCCGAACTTTTAGGGAAAGAAATAGGTTGTTCTGGAGGAATGGGAGGTAGTCAGCATTTATATAACAAAAACTTTTTATCTAACGGTATCCAGGGTGGAATGGTTCCAATTGCTTGTGGAATAGCAAAGTATTATAAACTTCAAAAGCAGAAAAATATTTCAGTAGCCTTTATAGGTGATGGGACTCTAGGAGAAGGTATAATTTATGAAACATTTAATATAGCTGCAAAAAAAGAATACCCTTTGTTAATTGTCTTGGAAAGTAATGGAATGGCTCAGTCAACTTCAACAGAACAAACCTTGTCTGGAGATATGCAAAAGAGAATTGAAGGATTTGGTATTGAATACATAGAAACAACTACAGATGATTTATTTGATTTAGATATTAAAGTTAAGAAAGCAATAACTCAAGTTAGAGATGAAAACAAACCTACATTAATTAATATTAAAACTAATAGGTTAAATTCTCATTCAAAGGGTGACGATAATAGAGAAGAATCAAAAATTAAACACCTAAAAGACAAAGATCTTTTAAATAAAATATATAAAGAAAATTCTTTTAAAGATTACATAAAAGATACTAAGTCAGAAATTCTAGGTATAATTAATGATTTAGAAAACGAAACAATTACAACATCAATAAAAAAGAAAGAAAAATTAATTTTAGCTGAACATCCACAAAAAATTTTAAATGACGCTGAAAAGGGAAGGTATAGTTCATTAATTAATGAAACATTAAATGATCTATTAGAACAAAATAATGATCTGATTTTATTAGGTGAAGATATTGAAGATAAAAATATTTTTAATCCTAAGGAATATGGAGGTGCATTTAAAGTAACAAAAGATTTAAGTATTAAATATCCTAAACAGGTTTTTAACACACCAATAAGTGAAGCAGCGATAACAGGAATTTCATCAGGATATGTACTTGCAGGAGGTAAAGCTATTCTTGAGATTATGTTTGGAGATTTTACTACTTTAATATTTGATCAACTACTTCAACATGCTTCAAAATTTGAAGATATGTATGCGGGCAAGATCCATTGCCCATTAATTGTAAGAACCCCTATGGGTGGAAGAAGAGGATATGGTCCAACTCATAGTCAGAGTTTAGAGAAGTTTTTCTTAGGCATACCAAATTTGAGTGTAATTGCTTTAAATCATAGAATATCTCCAAGATACGTCTATGGTACTCTTATATCAAGCTTTAATAATCCTTGTTTAGTTATTGAGAATAAAATTCTATATACTGTTGAAAATTCTAAAAGCAAGTTGGCTGGCTACAATTATTCATTTAATAAGAAAAGTGATACTATGCCAAACCTTATGATTAGTCCAAAAGATTATCCATCTGAGCTTACAATTTTGTGTTATGGTGGATCTTTAATAGAAATTGAAAAAGTTGCAGAAAAGTTGTGTATCGAAGATGAGGTTTTTGTAGATATTATTTGTCCTACACTAATATCAGAAATATCTGTAAATGAAATAATAACATCATTACAAATAACAAAAAAGTTGTTAATTGTAGAAGAAGGTAATAATTTTGCTTCTTGGAGTTCTGAAGTGATTGCGAAAATTTCAGAAAAACAATTCAATTCTTCGATAACTAGGATTAGTAACAATGAAATTATACCTTCTAGTTTTGATGCAGAACTAAATACTTTACCAAGTGTGAATAAAATATATAAAACAGCATTAAATATAATTGATAATGATTAAAATAAAAATACCAAAACAAAATGCTAGTGATGATGATGTAATTATTTCAGATGTTTTTTTTAAAAGTGGCGAATATGTTGATGAAGACACTATAATATTTGAGTATGAAACATCTAAAGCTAATTTTGAATTTGAAACAGTTAATAGTGGTTTTTTATATTATAATTTTTCAGTAGGAGATTCAGTTCAAGTTCAAACGGATGTTGCATATTTGTCAGATTCAGAGCTTACTTCAGATGAAATAAAAAAAATATTTCCTGTATCAGATGAAACAAATTTCTCAGAGAAAAATATTACAAAAAAAGCTTTAAAATTAATAAAAGAAAACTCGATTGATGTAAAAGAATTTAAAGAAGATTTAATTACTGAAAAAGTTGTTAAAGAATTTTTAAGTAGTCTATCCAAAAAAGAGCCTATTGTGAATATCAATTTTAAGAAGAATGATATTGTAATTATGGGTATTGGGGGCCATGCATCAATGTGTATTGATATACTATTGGAACAAAATGAGTTTAATTTAGTTGGTTTTATCGATAAAATAGAAACTTCAGATAAAAAGCATAGTTTAAATTATTTAGGATCCTTAGAAAATTTAGATAATCTAATAAGTATGGGGTTGAAAAACCTAATTATTGGAGTTGGGTTTGCAGGGCAATTAAAGAAAAGAGAAAAATATTATGATGAATTCTCTAAAAAAATAAATATTCCAACAATAATTCATAAAAAAGCAATAATTGAAAATAGTGCTAAAATAAAAGGAGGTTGTCAAATTATGGCAGGCGCAATAATTGGATCTTACGTTAGTATTGATTTAAATTGTATAATCAATTCTGGCTCTATTATTAGTCATGATTCCACTATTAAAAAATCATCACACATCACTCCGGGTGCAATTTTAGCTGGAAATGTAACTATTGGAAGAAGATGTACTATTGGAATGGGATCAACGATATATTTAGGACTAGAAATTTCAGATGATAAAGTTATAAATAATGGTGAAAATGTCAATTAAGTTAATTCCTCTATCAGTACCAAATATAAACGGAAACGAATGGCAATACGTAAAAGATTGCCTTGATACTGGTTGGATATCTTCTGCTGGAGCATATGTTAATAAGTTTGAAGAGGCTATTCAAAATTATACTGGAGTGAAATATGCAATAGCATGTATGAATGGAACAGCTGGTTTACAAGTTTCTTTAAATCTTGCAGGAGTTTCTTCTGATGATATAGTTATCGCACCAAACTTAACCTTTGTAGCTACATTAAATGCTATTTCATATTCTGGAGCAGAAATTGCTTTAATAGATGTTTGTGAAGATTCTTGGCAAATGGATATTGATTTACTTCAAAATTGGTTAGCAAATAATACGTCAACTAAAGTTGTAAATGGTAAAACAGTAACCTCAGATAAGACTTCAGGAAAAAAAATTGGTGCAATCGTGCCAGTTTACGTTTTAGGGGGATTTATCGATGTTGACAAATTAGTAGAAATCAGTGCTACTTATAATATTCCTTTAATAGAAGACAGTACAGAAGCACTAGGAAGTTTTAAGAATGGAAAGCATGCAGGAACGTTTGGTTTAACTGGTGTTTTAAGTTTTAACGGTAATAAAATAATTTCTACTGGTGGTGGTGGAATGATTTTGACAAATGATAAAGAAATTGCCAACAGAGCAAAGCACATTACAACAACTGCTAAAACGGACCCTTTAGATTATTTTCATGACGAAGTAGGCTATAATTACCGTTTGGTAAATGTTCTAGCTGCTATTGGGGTTGCACAAATGGAAAATTTTGAAAGTATTTTGAAAAGAAAAAAAGAAATTGATGCACTTTATAGAAGTGAATTAAACGGAGTTGGAGATATCAAATTTCAGGAGAATGATACTGATTCAGATCCAAATTATTGGTTATTCACCTTCCGAACAAAAAAAATGAGAGCCTTACTAAATCACTTAAATAATAATAAAATTCAAAGTAGGCCATTTTGGACACCAATGAATAACCTTCCAATGTATAAAGACTTAAAATATATTAGTCAAAATGATATATCAAATAAAATTTTTAAGCAGTGCATAAGTATTCCATCTTCATCTAATCTAACATTAGATGATCAATATAAAGTGATTTCAGAAATTAAAAATTTTTATAAGTAATGATGTTACCAAATATTTCCGATTTTATTAAAAATTATGTAACGAAAAGAGAAAATAGCTTTTTCGAAAATGATTTAATAAATAACAAAGAAAAATTAACAAAAGAAATTAAAGGGAAATCAATTTTAGTAATTGGAGGAGCAGGAACCATAGGCTCTTCTTATATTAAGGCAGCGCTGAGATATTACCCTTCTGAATTAATTGTTGTAGATACTAACGAAAATGGTCTAACAGAACTAACAAGGACGTTAAGGAGTAATTCTAATATAATTGTTCCGGAAAGTTATTTGACGTATCCAATGTCATTTAATTCTGAAGTTTTTTATAAAATGGCTAAAAGTCATGGAGTTTTTGATATTGTAGCTAATTTTGCAGCGCACAAACATGTTAGAAGCGAGAAAGATTCATTTTCTATAGAGTCTATGATTAAAAACAATGTTTTAGATGCTAAAAGATTGTTAGATTATCTAAAGCGAAACAAACCCTCTCATTTTTTCTGTGTCTCAACTGATAAAGCTGCTAACCCGGTCAATGTGATGGGTGGATCAAAAAAGATGATGGAGAATATAATTATGTCTTACTCCAAAGATCTAAAAATTACTACAGCTAGATTTGCTAATGTTGCTTTTTCAAATGGTTCATTACTTTACGGGTACATAGAAAGACTGCTTCAAAGACAGCCAATTTCTTGCCCATCTGATGTAAAACGTTTTTTTGTTTCACCAGAAGAAAGTGGAGAAATTTGTTTATTAACAAGCATATTGGGAAATAGTGGAGATATTTATTTTCCAAAGTTAAATGAAAAACAACTGGTTAATTTTAAAACAATAACAGAGGATTTCTTTAAATACCTAAACAAAGATATTAAGATTTGTAAAAGTGAGAAAGAAGCCAAAGAAATAGCTCTAAATCTATCAGATAACTCCTCATATCCAATTTTTTTTTTTAAAACAGATACCAGTGGAGAAAAATTATATGAAGAATTTTATACTTCTGATGATGAAGTAAATTTTGATCTATACGAATCGATTGGAGTTGTTACCAATTCATTAAAACCTTCCTTTTCTGAAATGGAGGTAACTATTAAAGAAATTGAAACTCTGTTCAAAAGAGAATCCTATAACAAAGAAGATATCATAAAAATAATGAATAAAATTTTACCAAATTTCAATCATATTGAAACAGGTAAAACGTTAGATCAAAAAATGTAACCTATGTATTATTTAATAAAAAGAACTTTTGATGTCCTATCGTCTGGAATTGTAATTTTAATTTTAACTCCTTTACTAATTCCAGTAATTATTGGATTGAAATTGACTGGTGAAGGTTATATCTTTTATAAACAAGAGCGTGTAGGGTATAAAAATAAACCTTTTTTAATTTGGAAATTCGCAACTATGCTTAAAAATAGTGCTAACATGCCTGGCGGGATAATGACTACAAAAAAAGATCCTAGAATTACTCCTATGGGTGGCTTTTTGAGGAAGTCGAAAATTAATGAACTCCCTCAGTTGTTTAATATCTTTTTTGGTCATATGAGTATTGTAGGACCAAGACCAGTAATGAATCTTAGTTTTGAATCCTATCCAGATCATATTCAAAAAGTGATCTATAATGTGAAGCCAGGATTAACAGGAATTGGGTCTATTATTTTCAGAGATGAAGAAGAATTGATAACAGAAGTTGAAAATAATGGGGGAGATGTTTGGGAGTTCTATAAAGGAAAAATTTACCCTTTTAAAGGTGAATTAGAGATGTGGTATCAAAATCATAAATCATTTATTTTAGATATGAAACTGATCTTTTTAACTGCTTGGGTAATTTTGTCACCAACTTCTAAGCTTTATGAAAAATGGTTTAAAGATTTACCTAAACAAAACTTCTAATATTTAAAGAAAATGTTTTTTAACTCTCTTGATTTTGCAATATTTTTACCAACTTTTTTTGTGTTATATTGGTTTTTTGCACAGAAGAATTTAAAACTTCAAAATCTCTTAATAGTTGTAGCAAGTTATGTTTTTTATGGATGGTGGGATTGGAGATTCTTATCTTTAATAATATTTAGTACATTAGTTGATTATACTATTGGACAGAAATTAAAAAATGAAGAAAAACAATATAGAAGAAAAGTCTTACTTTGGACAAGTATTATCGTAAATCTTGGGTTTTTAGGATTTTTTAAATATTTTAACTTCTTTTTAGAGAACTTTGTTGACGCTTTTAGCTTATTTGGTATGCAGATTAATGCCAATAGTCTTAACATTATTCTTCCTGTGGGTATTAGTTTTTATACGTTTCAAACTTTGAGCTATACCATAGATGTTTATAACAAGAAATTAGAGCCTACACAAGACTTTATGGCTTTTTCAGCATTTGTGTGTTTCTTTCCACAGCTTGTAGCAGGACCAATTGAAAGGGCTACCAATTTACTTCCCCAATTCTATAAGAAAAGAACTTTCGAATACCACAAAGCAGTAGATGGTATGCGTCAAATACTTTGGGGATTATTTAAAAAGGTGGTAATAGCTGATAATTGTGCTGAGTTCGCCAATCAAATTTTTAATAATTCGACTGATATGAACGGGAGTACTTTAGTGCTTGGCGCTATATTCTTTACCTTTCAGATATATGGTGATTTCTCAGGCTATTCTGATATTGCTATTGGAACATCAAGGCTCTTTGGTTTTGACCTAAAACAAAACTTTGCTACCCCTTACTTTTCAAGAGATATCGCTGAGTTTTGGAGACGTTGGCATATTTCTTTAAGCACTTGGTTCAGAGACTATCTATACATTCCTCTTGGTGGAAGTAGAGGTGGTACTTGGATGAAAGTAAGAAATACTTTTGCAATATTTTTAGTCAGTGGATTTTGGCACGGAGCTAATTGGACTTTTATTATATGGGGAGCATTAAATGCTATCTACTTTCTGCCTTTACTTTTAACCAATAACAATAGAAATAATTTAGGAGTTGTAGGTGAAGGAAAATTATTACCATCTTTTAAAGAGCTATTTGGAATGTTGACAACATTTACATTAACAGTATTTGCTTGGATATTCTTTAGAGCTGAAAACTTGAATCACGCTTTTGGTTATATTGAAGGTATATTTTCTAAAAGTATTTTTGAAATACCTAAATTTTCAGGGAAATCGGATAGTTTAATTGTTTTATATTTCTTAGTGTTTTTTATTTTTTTAGAATATATAGGAAGAAAAGATAAATTTGCAATAGAAAAGATATTTGATAGAACTAATAGAAAAGTTAGAATAATATTATACTTAGCCCTAACTATTTTAATAATTAAATACTTCTTTGATAATGGGAAAGCTTCAGAATTTATATATTTTCAATTTTAGATATGATTAATTTTTTAAAAAAAATAGCAGTTTATTTAGTTTTATTGATTTTTATTTTAGAATTGATGATAAGAGCTTTTAGATTAACCCCTGAAATTCCTCATAGAACAATTGATTCAAATGGTATTCAAAAATATAAAACCAATCAAAGTGGGTATTTTAGTTCTAAATCTAAAGAAAAATGGCTTATTAATGAATTTGGATGGACTGGAGTAGCACAAACACAGAATGATACAATTTTCTCAATTATAGGAGATTCATTTATTGAGAACTTTCATAATCCATTAAGCTGTCATCAAGGTAGTTATCTAAAAGCACTTCTCCCTCAATATAGTTTTTTTGAAGCCGGCCGATCTGGAATGAGTTTTATCGAAAACCTAGAGGTTACGAAGCACTTAGATTCTTTAATTGCTCCCAAAAAACATTTTATTTATCTAAATAGCTCAGATTTTTCTGAGTCTATATTAGAAATTAAAAAACATACAGACAGGAGTCAATTCTCTGCGAAGTCTAATAAAATAATAAAAGGGAAACTTAAAGGGGCTGCTTCAAAGAAAATCTTATATAATATAAAAATACTACACTATTTTTTTTTAAATTATCCAAATGATATTCAATCAATAGAAGATATAAAATTTAATGTTAGTTTGTATAATTCAGAGAAGAACTCAAACATATTGTATTTTAACAAATTTTTTGAGTTTAGCGTTAATAATTATGAAATTGATAACATAGTTTTAGTTCTACATCCAGAAACAGATAACTTGTTTGTTGAGCTTTGTGAAAAACACAACTTTCAAATTATAGAATTAAATTCATTGGATTATAAATCTTGGAAATTTGATAACGATTCCCACTGGAACTGTTTTGGTCATAAAAGCGCTTCATCTCAAGTTTATAATTGGATAGATTCTAAATATTAAATTATCCATAAAAATGTTTAACATTCCGGCTAGTAATTGTACATTAAATTCGAAGTTGATTTTGAAATATCTATGTAATTGACTTTTTGTAAATTTAGTTTTTTATAAAATCAAAATATAATTATGCCATTCGATCAAAATTCAGCAAAGAAAGCTGGTAAAAAATCTAAAAGAGGTCCTGCAAAAAAAGAAGAGATTTCCATTAAAGAAAAGATGGAATTACTCTATAAAAAAGTGCTGGATGATCTGCTTATAAACCAAGAAAAACTAACAAAAACAGAACGTGTAAAACTATTTGTAACGCTGTCTAATTATATTTTTCCAAAAACAAAGTCTGTACGAGATCAATTTACAATAAAACAACTAAAAAAAATTGATAAACAAGGCTTTATGGATAGAGATCCAGATCCCACCAAATAACTTTAATTTTTTCAAACTTCTTAATGAATTATAAAGAAACGCTATTTTTTATTGCCAAATGTTTGACTATTTCTTTGGAAGCAAAGAATAGACAAGAAATAGAAAAGCAATTAAAATCAACGTCTATAGACTGGGACGCGGTTGTGAAAGTGAGTACAGCCCATTATGTGTTTCCGGCATTATATTATAATTTAAAGCGAGTCGATTTTTTACAGTACTTGCCTCAAGAGCTCGTTAGTTATATGGATTATATTACCAATATAAACAGAGAGAGAAACAAACAAATAATTGCGCAGGCAAATGAATTAAACAATGTTTTATTAGCAAATAAAATCACTCCTATATTTTTAAAAGGAACAGGGAATTTATTAGCAGGAATTTATGAAGATATTGCAGAAAGGATGGTCGGGGACATTGATTTTATTTTTTCAAAAGAAGACTATCCAAAAGCGATTAACATTTTAAGAGAGTTTGGGTATTCAGATGTAAGTATGTATAAATATCATTTTCCTTTGACAAAACATTATAGAAGACTTCAAAAAGAGAATAATATAGCAGCCATTGAAATTCATAAAGAACTTTTAATAGAAAAGTACCAAAACGAATTTAATTATAGGTTTGTAGAGAAAGATAGTCAGTTTATAAATGATATTAGTGTTTTGAGTTATGCAAACAAATTAAACTTATCTATCATTGCCAATCAAATAGACGACAGTGGTTTTTATTATAAATCAATTGCCTTACGAAATGCATACGATGTTTTTTTATTGTCCAAAAAAACGAATGCAAAAGATGCAGTGTATATACTAGACAAACTAACCAAACCTTTGAATTGTTTTTTAGCAGCTTGTTATGAGGTTTTTAACAAGGTAGATAGTTTAGAATACAATCCAACTGTAAAAACAGCCTCCCATTTAAGTGTTTTTTATCGTCAGTTTACCAACAGGAAAACGACAAAAATACAATACAAATTCATCAAGACTTATCTAATTTTAAATTCTAGAATAAACATTCTTTATAACTTAATAAGATATAAAAAGTATCGGATTTGGTTATTGAGTAGATTAACTTCATTGGCTTTCTATAAAAAAAGATTAGGCATAAAAAAAAAGTAATATTTACCAAATAACTCCCGCCTGCTGCATAAATAAATCTGCTAGTGCATCTTTGTTTTGATGCGTTCCAATATAAGTCAGAAAAGTACTCTCCTTTGAGTGCCCAGTGATATTCATAAGTAGCGGCGTTTCAATTTTTCCATAATAGTTAGACGCAAAAGAACGCCTCATAATGTGTGAGGTCACAAACTCATACTTCGGAGCATTTACAATTTCTTTCCTTCTTGTTTTCGGGTTGTTTTTAAACCCGCTCACCAAATTTTCTATTCCCGCCATTTTACAAAGTGCTTTAATCTGTTTATTAAACACTACTTGAGAGACTCTTCTTGGAAACTCATTCTCTAATAGTTTAATGACTACCTGATCTGCCACGCCAACAGTCACTGCCTTCTTTGTTTTCTGCTGTAATATATCTATATATAATCCAGAGGGTGCTTTTCTAAGATTACTAGGAGTTAATTTTAATAGATCTGAGACTCGCTGCCCGATACACAAACCAATTAATAGCCAATTATAACTATCTGTATATGCTTCTGGGATATGCTTTAATCCCTTTAATGCTTTTATCTCTGATGGATTTAAAATATGAAGAATTCGATCGGAACTTTTCTGTTTAAAAGATTCTATATAATTGGAATAGGGGTGCACTTCCAATCCACTTTTCTCTGCATCACGCAAAATAATTTTCAATAATTTTAAGAGTTGACCACAGTAATTATCACTATACTGATGCTCAATTTTTAGAAAACGTGTAAAAGATTCAGCGGTATATTTATCTATAGAATTCAAATACAATTTCTCTGATTTTTCAAATTCATAGGCTTTTACAATCCGAAATAAAGATTTATACGTCCGAATGGTATTGTGTGCCAAACCCACTGTTCCATATCCTTGAACTCTTTTTGTAGCAGAATTGGAAATAAAATGCTCCAAATAATCTAAAAATAAGATAGATTTTTCTACTTTTATGGGTGTCTTATGTGTCTTTATTTGTGGTTTTTTATAGAAATTAACGTGCATTTAACGTATGTTATTTTAATTATTTAACATAGATATAACTTGTATATATTTATAATTTAACAAAATATGAGCTAAATTATAACAAGTTATTCTACTTAAATATACGTTATTTATTTAAAATTTAAAAGTTAAATACCACATTATAAAGGTGTTATATTGATTTATTTTTGAAAAGACTACGGACTGTAGTCGCTGTTGAGGAATTAAGTATTTGAAGATTATTATATAATTAAATATGCTTTTCATTAGTGTTCAAGTACAATTAAAATAAATCGCTATTTTCTAGACAACCCCCACTGTAAAGTGGCAGGAATTGTTAATAATATAATTTTGAGATCAAATAAAAATGACCAGTTTTGGATATAAAAACGATCGAGTTTTACACGCGCACTTATTTGATGATAGTGTGTAATACTACCCCTATAACCTTTCATTTGAGAGAGTCCAGTTACACCAGGTTTAGCGTGATGCCTTAAAGAGAATTTTTCTACACGATCTCGGTATAAATCATTTAATTGTATTGGATGTGGTCTTGGACCTACAATAGACATATTTCCTAAAAAAACATTTAAAAATTGAGGAAATTCATCTAAGGAAGTTCTTCTTAGAAATACACCAAATCTTGTAACTCTGGGGTCGTTTAATTTTGTCCAAGAATTATCGGATTCTTTATTTAAATGCATTGATCTAAATTTTAAACACATAAAATGAACACCATTTTTTCCTTCTCTTAATTGTTTATAAATGACTGGCCCACTGCTTTGTGACTTTATAAACAGAGCGAATAGCGGATACATCCAAGAAAGTAAAAAGACAATAATAAAACTAGAAAAAAGGATGTCAAACACCCTTTTTAGAAAGGTATTAATATCATTGTCAATGCTGGAGTTATTCATTTTTTGAGACAAGAAGATAGCATTCTAGCAGGTTAGTACTAATTCAACACTAAAATAAACATTTATAAATTCTCAGTAAAGATATATTAATTATTTTTACCTAAATTTACTAACCTAATGTTGTTTAATCAAATGAGCTTACCTCCTATTCCTAAGAAAATATTTTTATTAGTTTTGATAACTTTATTTTCTTGTAGTCAACCAGAAGAACTTAGACGCAACGAACTTTTTTATAATAATGATTTTGAAAGTGGGAATTTAGATGCTATTGATGGCGCTCAATTGATAACTTTCAACAACACTACTGTATTAGGAAATTATAATAATGATGGTTTTACTCTTAGTCTAAATGACATTGGCGCTCACGATCTTATTTATATTACTTTTGATTTATATATTCATGATTCTTGGGATGGCAACTTCAACGGTTTTGATCCCGACCAAGCTGATGCTTGGTTTATTGAATTAGTATCTGATTTCGATACAGATCCGAGTAATCCTTCTGATCTTTGGGAAACTTCTTTTTCCAACAGCGTTTGTAACCCCGTATATTGCTTAAGGCAATCTTATCCTGAGGATTTTCCGTTTGAAAACCTCCCACGTAAAGGATCATCACGATTATTACCAGGCTTATGCAGTTTAGAATCTGATGAAAATGGCACTTCACTGTACACAATAGAAAAGGGTTTTGAACATACAGGAAACGCTTTACTCATAAATTTTTATGACAAACTTTACCAACCTAATGTCGCTGATGAAAGATGTGATGAGAGTTGGTCCCTTGATAATCTAAAAGTACGCGTTATCACATTTAATTAATAAATATTTTATGCGAATCATATTATCTGTTACACTTTGCTTTTGTTTTTTTCAGGAAATTCAAGCACAAACAATTAACCTTAACGAGAGGTTTATTGAACAAAACCTTAGAACAGCTCAGTTGCTTGGTAAATTTGATCCTACCTTTTCATTTACATCATTACCTATTCATACTGGGGAAAAAGGCATCAAAATAGATTCAAGTCTGATCGGTACTAAAGAATATGGGGCTACACTAAAAACTTTTTTTGGAAAGCACGGCACATTAAAAATCTTACCTGTTGATTTTTTAATGGAATACAGTAGTCATCATCCTTACAGCAGAAATAATGGAAGTATGATTCCAAGCCGTGGTTACCAACAACTAGTTAGTTTTGGCTTTTTTGCGGAATTAGGTCCCCTATCAATACAATTTAAGCCTGAAGCCGTTTATGCTGAAAACAGAAACTTTGAAGGATTTCCAGATAGCCATTATGCAGAAATTTGGAGGAGAAGATATCGAAATTGGAATACTATGGATCTTCCAGAACAATTTGGAGAAAAGGCCTACAAAAAATCTTTATTTGGGCAATCAAGTATAAGATTAAATTATCAAGGTCTTTCGTTGGGTTTGTCATCAGAAAATATTTGGTGGGGACCTTCTGTAAGAAATAGTATTATGATGAGTAACCAAGCTCAGGGATTTAATCATATTGCTTTTAATACCACACGACCTATAAAGACCTTTATAGGAAATTTTGAATGGCAATTGGTAACAGGACGTTTGGAGGCTTCTGGGTTTTTGCCTCCTGAACCCGGAGGGACATTAGCAGGCACCAACTTATACTTTCCAAAAAAAGATGATTGGCGTTTTTACCAAGGTTTATCTGTCACGTATTCCCCTAAATGGGTTAAGGGCTTATCACTTGGGTTTGTTAGATGGGTGCAAACATATGGTGAATTTGCAATAAAAAATAGTGATTATTTTCCCGTTTTTGATGGACTTTTTAGAAAAAATGATAAATATGGTCTGTATGTCGGTAGTCTTGAACAAGAAAGAGATCAAGCGGCGGGAGTTTTTGCAAGGTGGATGTGGCAGGATGCTAAAGCCGAAATTTATGCTGATTATCACATGAATGATTCCAAATATAATTTAAGAGATTTAATACTAGATCTTGAGCATGCAAGAGCCTATACCCTTGGCATTCGCAAAGTTTTTCAAAAAAATCCAACTAGTAAAACATATGAATTGTTATGGGAGAGAACAAGAATGCAGGCAAGTTCTTCTCGTAGGTTAAGAAATGCTGGATCTTGGTATGAACATAGCAGAGTTAGACATGGCTACACTAATAATGGTGAAGTAATGGGTGCAGGGATAGGCCCAGGGAGTAATTCTCAATATTTTGAATTGTCTATGATAGATAAATTAGACAGATATAGTATTGCTTTTGAGGTTATAGAACAAGACAATGATTTTTTAATCGAGGCTTGGGATACAGGGAATGCATATGGTGACTTTAGACGTTATTGGAAAGATATTAATGTACATTTTAGTGTCCAAAAAAAGGTAAAAAATTTTTGGGGACGGATTAATATAATGTACTCAAGGAGCTTAAACTATCAATGGGAATTAGAGGATTACACTGACCCCTACTATGCCGTTGGAACGGATGTTAACAACCTTCATATAAATCTCAATCTTTCCTATCATTTTAATTTTAAAAAATAATTTCAGATCAATTTTTAAATGTCTAAAAAAAAAAATAGCAGTATTTCATAGTTCAAATGATTTATGTGGGGCTAGTAAAATCGTGCTATAAGTGGAAGATACTTTAATTAAAAAAAGATATGAAATACATGTTTTTTAACTCATAATGGACCATTAAATGAAATTTACGAACTTAAAAAATTAAATTAAATATTTTAAATTTTGGAGTTTTTAGAATGAAAATATAATTAAGTTTTTTAAACTACAAAAGACATTATTTTTCTATTTTTGGATTATAAATAAATTCAAATGAATGTATTAATTACGGGAGTTGCCGGTTTGTTAGGAAGTAGGTTAGCAGATTGGATTTTAGAAAATGACCCTGATGTAAAAGTTATAGGTATTGATAATTTTTCTGGAGGATATGTTGAAAATATTAATTCAGGGGTTAAATTTTACAAACTAGATTTAACAAGAGATTCAATTTCAGATCTTTTTCAAAAATATGATATCGATTACGTTTTTCATTTTGCTGCCTATGCAGCAGAAGGATTGTCTCCATTTATTAGAGGGTTTAATTATGATAATAATTTAAAATCAACAGCGAGAATTCTTAACCAGTGTATTAAACATGATGTTAAAAGATTAATTTTCACTTCCTCAATGGCGGTATATGGACATGGTGAAGATCAGGCTTTTGACGAAAAACAAACTCCTTGTCCTATTGATCCTTATGGTGTAGCTAAATATGCTTGTGAGATGGATATTAAAATTGCCGGAGAGCAACATGGGTTAGATTGGTGTATAATAAGACCTCATAATGTTTATGGAGCTAAACAAAATATATGGGACAAATATAGAAACGTATTGGGTATATGGATGTATCAACATCTTAATGGTAAACCAATGACTGTTTTTGGTTCAGGTAATCAAACTCGGGCTTTTTCTTATATTGATGACAGTTTAAGGCCTTTATGGAATGCGGCAATAGAGCCTAGGGCGTCTAAACAAATTATTAACCTTGGCGGAATTCATTCAGTTTCTATTTTAGAGGCTAATAATATTTTAAAGAATGTAATAGGTTGCACTGAAAATACTGTTTTTTTTGAAAAGAGACACGAAGTTATGCATGCTATTTCTACTTATCAAAAATCAATTGATATTTTAGGATTTAAACACGAGACAGATTTAGAAGATGGTTTAATGAAAATGTGGGAATGGGCTAAGGTTCAGCCTATGCGAAACCAGTTTATATGGCCTTCTTTTGAATTAGATAAAGGCTTGTATTCTTTTTGGGAAAATCCTTAAAAATTTAACATGAAAATGTGCATAATCGGCTCAAGAGGGTACCCTTACATTTACAGTGGCTATGAAACCTTTGTTAAGCAGCTTAGCTAAAGATTAGTTAAAAAAAATATTTCTGTCACGGTTTATTGTCATATAGTTTTATGTCAACTCAAAGTTAGCGTTATCTTAATCGACTAGTATATAAATCACTCAGAGGTTAATGTCATAGTTAAACTGACTAGAAGACTCAAAAAAATTAAAGTTTTTTATTTTTCAGCGAGCCGTCTAAAAACCTCTAAATATTGATCAGTAATACAATCCCAATTATATTTATCAGTGATACCCAGATGTGAATTCTTACGTAATTTTTTAATTTCCTTAGGACACTGATCTGCATAATTGATTTGTAGTCGAACAGCTTCCTGATTTTTCTCGAAATAAATTCCGTATGAATCGTTGTTTAACATTTCATTGTTAAAAACGGTATTTAAAGCCAGAATAGCACAGCCATACGCCATGGCCTTAATCATAGTTGGATTCGTTCCTCCAAACTCATGACCGTGAACATACACATAACAGTGATGGTATAAAGCCGCTAAAACATCAGGGTCATTAACATAACCCGTAAAGATTAGTCTCTCGTCCTTTAGCGCTTTTAACGCATCTGCATAATTATCTTTATAAAAGACATCGCCTACGACAACCATTTTTTTTGTTGAATTTGAAGCTAAAAAACCTTTCACAATAATATCGGCATTATTATCTGGAATCATACGTCCAACAACTAGATAATATTCTTTTGGCGTAATAAGCCATTGTTGAATCAAAGAGGAATCTTCTGATTTTCTTACTGTTGCACCATACGCAATTACTACCGATTCTTTTTTAAATAAGTTTAGGTATACTTTACGCATCTCATTTGAATCATTTATAATTTGATCGAATAAAATTGTTGACAAGCGAGCAGCTGTTTTAAAATATATGGCGCCTAAACCTTTCCATTTTGGACGTAACCATTCTAAACCATCTACGTTTATAGCCGTTGGTTTTCTAAGTATTTTTGATATTAAACCAAAAGGACCATTAGCTGCATTTACAGCAAAAATAACATCTACATCAGAAACAACTGCATGGCACATAGATAAAAAAGAATGTATTAATTGACTTAGTGATTTTGTTTCGATAGTAGGAACATACACCAATTTTATACCGTTTACAAGAGCTGGTTTTTCTTTAAATAAGTTGCGATGGCAATAAACAGTTACTTCACAATCCCTACCCACCAAACGCTCACATAGTTCTTTAATTAAGGTTTCATATCCACTATAAACATACGGGTATCCTCTAGAGCCAATAATGGCAATTTTTAAAGGATTTATATTACTTTTTGATTGAATCATTATGATGTTAGAGTAATTTCGAAGATGTCTAAAATATTTTTCTTGAATTGTGAGGGTGAAAAATGTTGATTGGTGTATTCAATCGCTTTATCAATATTTGATATCTTCAATTTTTCATCCTTAAAATAATTATTTATCAAATATGCTGCTTTTTTTGCATTATTGTGAGGCACCAATAAACCACAATTGCCGTTGTCTAAAATTTCTACAGCACCGCCTAATTCAGTAGCCGCTAAAGGTACTTTCATTTTAATTGCTTCAAACAGTACAGTAGGCAAAGGATCTGGTGCTATTGAGGGATGAAAAAACAAATCGGATTTGGCCAAAATAGCTTCAACATCTGTTCTGTAACCTAAAAAATGTATCTTGTGATGTAAATTAATTTCACTAACTAATGTTTTCAATTCTTCTTGGTAAGGTTCATAGCCTGGAAAAGTGTCTCCAACAATTAAAAATTCATACTGATTATTTAGTTTAGATAACTCACTGGCCACTTCTATAAAGTATTTATGGCCTTTGTAGGGGATCAACCTTGCTATTGATGTAACTGTAATGTTTTGTCCAATTTTCCTGTTTGTGTTTTCAGTGATTTTTGTAACTGGAAAAATAATACCATTATAAACTTTAAGAAGTTGGTGTTTTTTTAGATAAGTTTGCCAGTGTTTTGCAACACTATTAGAAACCACAATAACTTTTTTTGAAAAATATCGTACAAACAAACCACTAAATATTTCGTAAGGTTTATTAGCGGTTGGAATTTCATGGATATGAGTGATTGAAGGAATACCACTTTTTTTGGCTGCTAAACCTCCTGAGATAATTACTGATGTACTAGTATACAATAAATCTATGTGGTGTTTATCGATATAATTTGAGATGTGATTTTTGGCCTTTTGAATTTTTAAAAATCGATTACATAAGCCTTTTAAATTCATGTATTTTTTTCTAAAAACACCTAAATTATACAGGCTACATGAGGCTCCTTTATCTGTAATTATCTTATTTAAAACCCCTTCATAAGGTAAAATAACAAACACTTCATATTTTGCATTAATTAAAATATCTATTACTTGTAAAACAATTCTACTAGCGCCATACATATCATTAGAGCTGTGTAATAGAAGTACTCTCTTAGCTGGTTGTTTCATTTAATTCTTAAAGATTTTAAAATAAGTTGTTCGTAATCTTCAATAAACTTTTCTCTTGAAAAGGCCTTTAACCTTTTTGATCCTTTTTGAATCAAATAAGTTCTTTCAGGCTTTGATATTATTAATTTCGTAAGAGTTTTAAATAATTCAATATGATCTCCAGCATTAAAATGTTCAGCTGCACCTTCTGCAATTTCTACCATTGCGCCCGCATTAGAAGTTACAACTGGGATTTTCATTGCAAAAGCTTCCAAAATAGGAATACCAAATCCCTCTTCAATTGAGGGAAATACATATATCAAAGCCTTTTTAAATAAGGAGCTTATTTCTCGGTTAGATAAATAATCTGTCATTAAAATACTTGTAGACAAGTTATTTGTCAAAATATATTTTTCCAAATTATTTAGCACTTCTGCATTGCCATTAAGGATTTTTTTTCCTGCAAGTACTAATTTTAAATGTTTGTTTTTTGTATCTTCTTTTAGCAATTTAAAAGCTTTGACAAGTGTGATTAAATCTTTTCGTTTGTCAAAAGAGCCTACATGTAATAAATAATCAGTGTCTTCTAAATTTAAAGTCTTTAAGATGTTGTCATCACTCATTCTTGATTTTAAAAAACTTTGAAATATAACTATAATTGAAGGAGTCCTTTTTGAAAAAATTCTTTGCAACTTCCTTTTAGCATATTTACTTGTAGTTATCACTGATGTATTTCCTCGTAATCCTAAATTAATAAGTTTAATATAATATTTACGCCATAATGCGTTGTAATTTTTAGTATAGTCCCAAAATAAGGTATCGTGAATAACACACAACTTGAGAGCTCTTAACTGCCATAAAGGTGCTACAAAATCAGGACAAATAAGCACATCTGGTTTGTGCTTTAATATTTTAAATGGCAATATAATTTGTTTCCAAAAAAAATAATATAAATGATAGCATATTCTCAGTAATCTATTTTTGGGATTTAAAAATATATGGCTCTGATCCCATCGATTAATATCGTGTGAAAAAAGATATTCAATATTTTTATTTTTTGAGTTTTTGGCTCCCAAGACTAGCTCATTAATATAGGTTCTTATCCCAGACAATGTAGCTTGATAATAAAAAACATCAATAAAAACTTTAATTTTTTGAGCCAAAATATTTTCTTTATTTTAATTAAACAAGTAAAGTAAAGATACTCATTGAATATTTCTGTTTAAAATATTTTTTAAATAATAAGTTTCTATTGATCCAATTAAAAACCAAGAAAGAAAAGCTACAAATAAATATAATTCTGCATTAGCCGTAAATAATGGTATGAGTAAACCAATTTTTGTAGCAGCTGCCACGTAAGAAATCGATCTTACATGTTGTTTAGTAGAATGCTTAAATACTTTTAAACTATCTTTTATTCCTTTAAACAACATTGATATATATATAAAAAGTCCTAAAAACCCCATTTGAACGCCATAAATCAAAAATTGATTTTCGCCACTAATTTTTAAAGCTTGATCAACTCCGTTGCCGTTACCACTCATAGCTAAACCAATACCCATTGGATGTAATAACATAGATTCTATCCCTTCTAACCACTCTACAAGATGTCCTAAACTTGAAGTATTTTGAAAATTCAAAGTATCTAAAACAAAGTATTGTGTTTCTTTGGAAGAAAATAAAGAAGTATAAATTAACAACATAATAACTAAAACCAAAGCGATTCGTATTAATTTATATTTTTTTTCTAAAAACAAAGTGAAGAAAACTATAATTCCACTTGCAATGATTGCACCTCTTGAATAAGAAAAATAGAATGATAAGGACACAAGCAGCAACAAGCCCAGGTAAGCCAATCGATTACTATTGAATTTAGAGTGAAATAAATAGTTAAGACACACAGATAAAAACAACAATAATGTAGCTGCAAATTCTAAAGGATTCGAAAAGAAGGCTGCTAAACGTGGCAAACCACCCTGGCTTTCAAAGGTCCAACTCAAGCCATAATTACCTATCGGAAAAACATCATTCATTATTAAATTAAATCTTCCGTAATCTAAAATACTTTGTAAGTGCGTTCCGAATATTTTTTCTGACAATACCAATAAAAAAGACCCAACTATTAAATAGATTAGAACTTTTACGATAAAACGCCACCTTTGTTTATCAATATAAGTGTGACGACCTAAATGATAAACGATGCCTATTAAAAATATATTTTTTGCATATATTATTTTTGATAACAAAGAGGCTGATCCTAATGGAATTAGAGTGTAGATAAGGGTTAGAGTCATAAACCCCAAAAATAATTTATCTAATAAAGTAAGTTGCCATTCACGTTCAATAAACGATTCTTTTATGCCAAAAATAAAGACAAAAAAACCTACAAAAAAGACAAAATCTTTACTATATTTTAATAAACTAACTAGAGGAATTACGTTGAATCCTTTAAATATAATAAGTTGAAAAGTAGCGTAAAAAGGGAGTGTAAATAAAATATACAATAAAAGATAATAGGCATCACCTTCAAAGATTTTTTTTAAAACAAAACCAATAAATCCAATATATAAAATCAATAATATTATAGCAACTACAATCAAACTATGTGTTTTCTATTTTAATTTTTATCCCATCTGACACTCCACGCCAAATCATTTTAAACTTAACTAATCTACCTCTTAAAATAAAATAAATAGAATAGGAAAATATTTTGAAAATTTGATATAACCAAGACCCTAAGTTATTAAATAAAAAAGAGTGTTTTTTAATTAAATAGATGTGATTTCGCACATTTAAATAATGAGAATAAGGGGATAAATTTCCTTCACTAGAAGTGTTATTCTTCACATTACTTCCAGAACTATGATGGTAAATAATACTTTCGGGGACCACTCCCAATTTATAACCTAGATTTGTCATTCTAATTGACCAATCTGCATCTTCAAAATAGATAAAAAACCGATTATCTAGTAAACCAACTTTTTTAATAACTGCTATCTTTACCAATATACAACAGCCACTAATCCATTGTGTGTATGTGTCAATTTTAAGTTTTGGGTTATAAATCATTCCTTTACATCTAGTTTTAAACAAGCAAAAAAAGCTATTAAACGAGCCACCAGCATTCCAGATAGTATTTTTATTTGGGAAATCTAATATCAGTGGCTGTGTTGCTGCTAAATTTTGATCAGAATCCATTCTTGCTTCAAGAAGAGATAAAAAATTTGGCTTAACAACTGTATCGTTATTTAGTAATAAGACATAGTCAAAATTTTGTTTTAAAATAACTTTTAAAGCTTTATTATTTGCCCCTGTAAAACCTTCATTTATTTCATTTTTAATAAAATTAATATCAGGAAATTCCAAAGCTATTTTATCACCGGAACCATCTTTAGAACCATTATCAACAAGAAAAATTGTTTTATTATTATAAGTACAAGCCTTTAAGCTTTTAAGACAATTAAAAGTCAACTGATAAGTATTCCAATTAATAATGATGATAGCTATTTTAGGTTCTTTCATGTTTGTTTTTTTTCAAAAGTTTAGAATATACAATAAAACTCATAATTTCTGTTAGAACAAGTGCTATAGAAAGTCCGTAACCGCCATAATAATAACTGCCAATTATTGCTAAAATTAACATGATAATGGCTGTTACCCAACTGGCTCTTGAGAGCAAATGTTTTTTTTCGTTCACTAAAATTTTAATCATATTATTAAAATTCAACATACTCAAAAATGGAATAAAAGCTAAAATTTTTAAAATTGTCTGACTGTAAATAACATGTGAACCTGCAAATAAAAATATTATCCATTTAGACAAAATGATTACTGATAGCCCCATCACAAATGTAATTGACAATCCAACTATAAAAATTTGATTAATATAACTATTAAATTCAGTCTTATCTTTTTTAAATAAAATAGTTGCTTTTTGCAAAACAGCTTGTGTAAAAAAAACAGGAATCATACGCATTAAAAGGGCTATTTTTTGAGCTAATGCAAACTCTCCTAGAACAGTATTATTGACAAAACTCGCTAAAACAATTAAGCCTCCGTGAATAGAAACATGACCTGCTATAGAAGATGTGAAAAATTGAAAGTTTTCAATAAATCTCTTCTTTATGTTATGAATACTTACCCAAACCCACTTGATTTTTTCTTTTTTATAAATAATAATCCAGAAAACGGTGTAAACCATAAGAGCAGTAAACCCAAAAATAAAGTTGACATAAGTCGCGTCTTTTGGTGTTTTTATAAATAATACTATTAGTATTAAGTAGGAGCCTTTTGCAAAAATATTTACTAATGAAAACCATTCAATTTTATCATTTCCTTGAACATAAAACATCGGAAACAAAGCTTGACTAAACAAAAGTATTAATGAATAATATAGTAAGGATGCATAAGATTTAAAAAAACCAAAAAAATAACTCAAGCAAAATAAAATTATCGCCATTCCAATGGCTATTATTATTCTGGTTACTATAATTTCATTAATTAAAGTTTGCTTTTTTACAGAATCATCTCTAAACAAAGCAATGCGTTTAGGACCATTTAGATGATAGCCATAACTAACAGTGATACTTAATAACAAAACAACTGAAAGGGCTAGATTAACAAGTCCATATTGTGCTTCGCCTAATCTGTTAAATAAAACACGTGTAGCTAATAAAACAATAAAAATATTAATACACTGATTAATAATTAAATTGGAAAAATTTTTAATAAAAATGCTTTTAAACAATAGTATTTTATTTTATTGATATCTTAAGATTTAAATAATTACTATTTTTAAATCTTGATTATTACTCCTCCAATGCTTGCCTGATAATACGTTGTAACGACAACAACAATACTATTAACATACCTCCACCAAATATTCCTAAAAGAAGAGTATTTAAAAAATTCCAACGGTTATTTTCTAAAGGGAAAGAGGGTTTGTCAATAATTTGAATAAGGGGTGTTTTATTTCTATGAGTAACTTTTGCCAATTCTAATTGTTTTACAACTACTAGATAAATAGCTTGATTGGCTTGCAGATTAGCCATGGCTTTTTGATAAGGGACTTTCGCTGTTTTTACAAGAGGATTTATATTTGGGATATTTTGGTCTATTTCGGCAAGCGCTAAAAAAGACATATCTAAAAGGCGTTTTACACTATCTGTCTGAGTTTGTAATAACTTTAAATTGAGGGATGTTTTCTTAGTTTCGGTTTTGTAATAAAATCTGTTGACCTTATTAACCAAAACTTCATTAAAAATTTTAGCAAAAACTTCATCTTTATGTTTAAAACCAACATTTAAAATGGAAGTATTTCTATTTGGCTTTCCTACAATTAAAAAATCTTTTTTAATTAATTTTACAGCCTCTTTTAAAACACTATCTTGTGATCTACTGTACAGTTTTTTATCTTTAAGAAAGTCTTTTAGATAAACCTTTTCCTTGATCCATTTTTTTTCTAATTTTTGTGCTTTAGCGAAGTAATCAATCAATATTTGAGATTTTCCATTTATAGTAACTTTCTCCAATAAAGTTTGCCTTAGCATATTGTTTGATCTATAAAGCTCTTGTATATTATCAATTTGAAATAAATTACTAGCACTCATAAGACTTGAGGTATTAATCCCCGAAATAGAGGCTAAAGAAGATAAACCACCTAAACTAGCTGAAGCATCATTTTCTAACACAAATGATGTATTAGCATAATATAATGGTGATTTTAAATAATTGTAAGAAAGGGGTAATACTAAAATTATTAAAGTACCATACACTATTTTTCTGCGGTTATCCATTATAAACATTAACCACTCCTTAAAACCTTGAAACATGTTTTTTAAAGAAATTTTTTCTTCTTTTGGCATATTGCTTTCTGATTGCATTTTAAATTATTTACTTTAAATGTGACTTAAAAATTGGGTTTTACTTATTGATGGTAGTAATAGCTAAAACCAACGTGGCTAGCCCTGTAACAACAGTTGTAAGAGTTGCAACATTAAATGAAGAGTTTTTTGTTACTTTTTCAGGCACAAAAATCTCAGAACCTGCTAATACTTTAGGGTAATTATTAAAAAATAAGAACTTTTTTGTTGCATGTATTTGTCCATTGGGATAAATTACAAGCGTTTTGCTTTTATCTGCTCGACGTTCAAAACCACCAGAATTGTTTATATAATATTTTAACCTTTTATTTTTTTGGTGTCTCACTGTTGTTGGATTTAATATTCCACCTCTTAAACGCACGGTTTCTAATTTTTTAGGAATATACAGAGTATCACCAGACTGAACGAGTAAATTTGAACTGAAATTTTTATTATTTATAATTTCATTTAAATCTATTGGAATTGATTCAGTAGTATTGAATAGCACTTTTTTTGATGATGAATACGATTGTAAAGAATCATTCTTTGAAGAAATCGCCAAATTAGTTGTTTGGTTGATGGATTTTTTTTCTTTTAGACTTATCGCATATAACCTATCTAAAGAAATATTTGTTCTTTTTAATAGCTCAAAATCAGATTGAGACAATGAACCTGATCTACTTGTTAAATCTCCTTTAAGCGATAATAAATTTGTTATCTCTCTATCGGCTTCTGTTTCTTTTTTGAAGTATTCTGTTTTCCGGATCAAAGTTGCCCCACTTGGATAGGCGTACTCATTTAAACCACCTGCGCGCTTTAATAAATCTGATATTCTTTCGTTTTTTGATTCGATAGAATATAGCCCTGGATAATTAATCTGTCCGTCAACATAAATAAATTCCGTTTTATTTAAATTTGGATCAACTCTCACAGTAATGTGATCAAAAGGATTTAATATAATATTATTTTTATTTTTTAAATCATCAAATTCTTTAGGTATATCAACTACGATTAATTGTGATATTTTAGAATTATCAGCGTCCTTATCAACTAATTTTCTAGAAATTTCGACTCTAGTTCCTGTTGCATTTTTTTTAAAACCTTTAGCCTTTAAGATTAATTCTTGTAAATTCATGCCTTTAGAATAAGCGTAAATTCCAGGTTCATTGACGGCTCCACCAACTTCTACATAATCTTCTTCTTTAATATCGTTTTTTGATGAAATAGTAAGTACATCTTCTTTTTGAAGCAAAATATCTTGCTCTTCGCCTGATAAAATATCCCTTAAACTAAAGCTTATAGAACTGGTTGACATATCTTCATTCGTTCTAATAATATTTGCTGATGTTGTTAAGGCATCTTGTTTTAATCCTTCAGACTTGGAAAGTAAACCTTTTACTCCTAAACCTTTTGTTATTGCATAAACACCCGGTCTGTGGACAGCTCCATTTACAATCACACGGTTTTTATAGCGATCTAATACCTTACCTACTTGAAAAACATCTCCAGATTGTGGAGCAAATATTTCAAATTGATCTTTATTGATGTCTGCTACAATATGTTCACCGTCTGATATACGTTTTACTTTTATAGTTTTAGTGTATGCTTCTTCATTAAAGCCACTTGCATAATTTAACAAGTCTTGTAAATTTTCATTTTTAAGCAATTCAAAACGACCTTTTATTTTAACAGCCCCCTTTAAAGTGACACGGTTAGTGTAGGGTTTTACCAAAATAAGATCATTATTTTCTAAGACTACATCCGCAGAAGCGTCACCTGCAGTTAAATATTTATAAATATCAACTTTACTTATAAGTTTATTGTTTCGATAAACTTTAATATCTCTTAAAGTGGCATTTTCTGTAATGCCTCCCGCAACATATAAGGCATTATAAACGGTATTAAAAGCACTTAAAGTATAAGAACCTGGCACAGCTACTTCGCCAACAATATTTATTTTAATAGTTCGTGATTTTCCAACAGATACATTGACAAATGTATTTTTTATGTTACCATTAATGCCTAAATACACTTTAGATAATCTATTTTCTATGCGTTTAGTCGCATTTTTAACTGTGAGACCAGAAAGATGAATTGGGCCAAAATTTTCTAAAATTATCGTTCCTTCTGGATTAATTTCTATTTGATAATAAGCTTCCGATTGGCCATAAATATCAATAAATAATTTATCCCCGGGGCCTAAAATATAACCCACAGGAGTTGGGATGTTAAAATTAGATTGAAATGAAATTAAGCTATTTCCTTTAAAAACCTCAAAACCAAAAATATCACTTTTCATTTTTTGATATTCTGGCGTCATATTACCATAATTAGTGTTTCTTAACCTAGACTCTTGATCTGGCAAATTGTTATTTTTTGATGCTCTTGGTGTATTTTCCGAATTAAAACGCTTTTCAAGTGTCGCAATTTCTTCAGTAGAAAGCCCTTGTGTTTCGGCTGCTTTTAAAATATCATTATAATTATATCCTTTTAAAGTAGCTTCTTGAAATAACTCCTGTAACTGTTCGTTAGTCATATTGGTATAATTTACCGATGACAAATCAAAACCTTTTTGAGCTTGGATACTTAACAATGAAAATAATGTGATTGTAATAATAACAATCGGTTGTTTAAATTTCAATAACATAGCTGATCATTTAATAAGCTAATATATGAAATTTATACTGTTGTGTTGTTAAAAATGCAATTATGGATATATACTCTGATGTGGTGAAAGATATAATATCAAAAAACAATAATAAATAGTAAATTATTTATAGGACTGTAGTCACTAAAATACAAAAAACGTGTTTTAAAAAAATCTGGTTTGAATTATAAACTCTTAGATTAATTTAGGTATTCAAATTCTGCTTGTGTAAACTAAAAAGTTAGGATATATTTGCTAAAGTAGTAATTTCAAGATTTTACTTACAAAATTGAATCAATTATGAAAGGAATTATCTTAGCCGGAGGCGATGGAACCCGTTTATATCCCTTAACAAAAGGGGTCTCAAAGCAGTTATTACCCGTATATGACAAACCGATGATTTATTATCCGTTATCAGTACTGATGTTAGCAGGGATTCAGGATATTCTAATTATTTCCACTCCGAAAGATTTACCTAATTTCAAGAACCTGTTTGGAGATGGCTCACAAATTGGTTTAAAACTATCGTACAAAGAACAACCTAGTCCAGATGGTTTGGCACAAGCTTTTATAATTGGAGAAGACTTCATAGAAAACGATGATGTATGTTTAGTGTTAGGAGATAATATATTTTTTGGTTATGGTTTTTCAGCAATTTTACAAAATGCTAGAAAAAATGTATCAGAAGGAAAATCAACTATCTTTAGTTATTATGTAAATGATCCTGAAAGATATGGGGTTGCTGAATTTGATAATGCAGGAAATGTTACTTCCATACATGAAAAGCCTAAAAATCCAGCTTCTAATTATGCAGTGGTTGGATTGTACTTTTACACAAACGATGTTGTTCAGATTGCTAAAAAAGTAACACCTTCACAAAGAGGAGAATTGGAAATCACCTCGATAAATCAATCCTATTTACAACATCAGTGCTTAAAAGTAGAAATTTTAGGTAGAGGTTTTACTTGGTTAGACACAGGAACACACGATTCTTTGATGGAGGCAGGACAGTTTATCGAAACAATTGAAAAAAGACAAGGTTTAAAAGTAGCATGTCTAGAAGAAATCGCATACAAAATGAAATATATTGATGCTAATAAGCTTAAAATGTTAGCGGAGCCATTAATAAAAAATGCATATGGACAATACCTTATTAATCTGATCAAATAAAATGAAGTTTTCAAAAGCAATCATACCGGGAATTGTAGTTATTGAACCTACTGTGTTAAATGATAAAAGAGGTTATTTTTTAGAAAGTTTTAATAAAAATGAATTTGAAAAAGCAATCGGTAAAGTCTCATTTGTTCAAGATAACGAATCGATGTCATCAAAAGGTGTCCTAAGAGGCTTACATTATCAAAAACCGCCTTTTTCGCAAGCAAAATTAGTGCGTTGTATTGAAGGGGAAATTCTAGATATTGCAGTTGATATACGAGAAGACTCCCCCACCTATGGATTATATCATTCAGATGTTCTCTCCTCAGAAAACAAAAAACAACTCTTTATACCCAGAGGCTTTGCACATGGTTTTGTAGTATTGAGTGATTACGCTGTTTTTGCATATAAAGTAGATAATACTTATGCGCCAGATTACGAGGCTGGTATCCTATGGAATGACAAGGAATTAGGGGTCGACTGGGGAGCAAAAGAAAGTGAAATATTCATTTCCGACAAAGATGAACAACTTCCTTTATTTTCACAATTTAAATCCCCTTTTAAGTTTTAAATATGAGGATACTAATAACTGGTTCAAATGGTCAACTTGGTTCTGAAATTAGAGATCTAGTATCTCTATACAAAACAACTGATTTTATATTTAGAGACTTACAAGATTTAGATATTTGTGATTTTAAAACACTAAATAACTTTATCAAAGAACAAAATATAACTGGGGTGATTAACTGCGCGGCGCATACCGATGTAGACAAAGCTGAAGAAAATCCAGAAATAGTAAAACAGGTAAATTCAGAAGGCGTTTTAAATCTTGTAAATGCTCTAAAAGCAGTAAACGGAAAGCTAATCCATATTTCTACGGATTATGTGTTTGATGGAAAGAATTCACAACCATATAATGAGTTGGACCCAGTGAACCCTATTGGAGTGTATGGTGAGAGTAAAAGAGATGGCGAACTTGCCGTTATAAACAGTAGCATCGATGGTATTGTGATTCGCACCTCTTGGCTCTACTCATCAAATGGGAATAATTTCGTTAAAAAAATACTTCACTTAGGGTTAGAAAAAAAGGAATTGAGCGTAGTTTTTGATCAACTAGGTACACCTACTTATGCTAGAGACTTAGCGAAAACCTGTTTAAAGATTATTTGTGAAAATAATTCAAATAAAATAAGTGAAAAGAGACAAATCTATCACTATTCAAATGAAGGAATAGCCTCTTGGTTTGACTTTGCTACTGAAATTATAAAACTTGGAATGATCGTTTGTAAAGTAATCCCAGTTTTAACTAAAGAGTTTCCTACAAAGGCGAAAAGACCTCATTATTCTGTTTTGGATAAAACAAATATTAAAAATGATTTTAATATAGAAATTCCCTACTGGCGAGACAGTTTAAAAGACTGTATTTTAAAAATCTATAAAAACAAAGCCCAATGAAAAACATTCTTGTGACAGGTGGTGCTGGTTTTATTGGTTCTCATCTAGTAAGATTATTGGTGAATAAATACCCGGAATATCATATTATTAATATGGATGTTCTTTCGTATGCTGGGAACTTAAAAAATTTAAAGGACATCGAAAGCAAGAAAAACTACTCCTTTGTGAAGTGTGATATTTGTGATTTTGAAAAAGTAAAGCAAATTTTTAAAAAGCATAAAATAGATAGCGTAATTCACTTAGCAGCAGAATCTCATGTCGATCGTTCTATAATAGATCCTTTTTCTTTTGCACAGACAAATGTCATGGGAACACTGAGTTTATTGCAAGCAGCAAAAGAGTATTGGGACACAGACTTTAAAAATAAGTTATTTTATCATGTCTCAACTGATGAAGTTTACGGTTCATTAGGAGAAGAAGGCTTTTTTACAGAAGAATCAGCCTATGACCCTCATTCACCCTATTCAGCTTCTAAAGCTTCTTCAGATCACTTTGTAAGGGCTTTTTCGGACACCTATGGGTTGCCCATAGTGATATCTAATTGCTCTAATAATTATGGCTCTTATCAATTTCCAGAAAAATTAATTCCGTTGTTTATTAATAATATTGTAAATAACAAACCCCTCCCAGTATACGGGAAAGGAAATAATGTTAGAGATTGGTTGTATGTAAATGATCATGCGAGAGCTATAGATGTGATTTTTCACAAAGGAAAATTAGGGGATACCTATAATATTGGTGGATTGAATGAATGGAAAAACATAGACTTAATTAAGTTGTTGATTAGCACCGTAGATCGATTACTAGGAAGAGAAGAAGGCTCTTCTTCAAAATTAATCACCTATGTTGATGATAGAGCCGGACATGATTTACGTTACGCAATAGACTCCACAAAGCTAAAGGACGAATTAGGCTGGGAGCCTTCTTTACAATTTGAACAAGGAATAGAAAAAACAGTTGCTTGGTATCTAGATAATAAAGAATGGATAGAAAGTATAACTTCTGGAGACTATCAAAGAATAATATAAAAAAATGTATGGACACTAAAACAAAGTATAAAATACTGGTAACGGGAGGCTTAGGCTATATTGGCTCCCACGTTGTTGTAGAGCTTCAAAACAATGGCTTTGAGGTGGTCATCATAGATGATTTATCAAATTCATCACAAGGTGTATTAGATCGTATTATTGGAATTACTGGCATTAAACCGGGGTTTGAGAAAATTGACTTAAAAGAAAAAAAGTCTGTTATTGGTTTTTTTAATAGACACGATGATATTGATGGAGTAATTCATTTCGCAGCCTCCAAAGCGGTTGGGGAGAGTGTAGATAATCCATTAAAATATTATGAAAACAATATACACTCTTTAGTATATTTATTGCAAGAAATGAATAAGTTAGCTTCTCAGAAACTTATTTTTAGTTCTTCTTGTACTGTTTATGGACAATCAGATGAATTACCAATTACAGAACAAGCACAAATTAAAGAACCTGAATCTCCGTACGGAAATACAAAAAAAATTGGCGAACAAATTATTAAAGATACCTGTTCAGTGAATAGTTCTCTAAACACCATAGCATTGAGATATTTTAATCCTATTGGGGCACATAAATCTGCAAATATTGGGGAATTACCAATCGGAACCCCACAGAATTTAGTTCCCTTTGTTACACAAACAGGAATTGGGATTCGAGAAAAACTCTCTATTTTTGGAAATGATTATCCAACTCCAGACGGCACCTGTATTAGAGACTATATTCATGTAGTAGACCTAGCAAAAGCACATGCAATTGCAATGAAAAGATTACTGGAAGAGAAAAACACGGAAAACTATGAAGTTTATAATATTGGGACAGGAAAAGGTTCTTCTGTATTAGAGGTTGTAAATACTTTTAAAAAAGTAACTGGAGTTAAGTTAAACTTCACTTTTGCTGAAAGACGTGCTGGAGATATCATATCAGCATATGCAGATACAACTAAAGCAAATACAGTTCTTGGTTGGAAATCAGAACTAACCTTGAAAGATGCTTTGCTTTCTGCTTGGGAATGGGAAAAGAAGATACGAGGCTAATTTTAAAACTATACATAATTAAAACAAGGACTAAGCATCGCCTTTAAGCTCTCTCAGTAGATCTATTACAGGCTTCTTGACCAACATGTAACCAACTGCCAATACAAAACCTAGGAACACCCAAATAATCACAATGAGACTACGTTTAGGAGCTGAACGCAAATTCGGTACAGAAACCTCATCAATGACTGAGAAAATAGGCGTGTCTTTGTTAAGTTTGATTTTGTTACTATTGTATTCACTAGCCAAAGTCATTAGAATATTCTGCTGTAAGGTATACTCCGATTGGAGTTTTTCGAGCTGGGATAAAAACATAGCCGTTGAAATATTTTTGTTAGAATCTTTAAATTGAGCAACCTTATTTTGTAAGGACTCAAACTCACTGCGTTTATCGTCGTACTGCTCTTTGGAGTAGTCTAAGCGCTCTTTTATTTTATTGGTTCTAAGCGCGATGATTCTTGACTGTAAGTTCTTAGTAACTAAGCTAACCAGTTGCGTGCTAATAAAGGCATCTTCATCAGTAGCAATCACTTTGATGTACCCTTCTTTATCGTTAAGTTCAATAGAGAATTTTTGTTGTAGACTTGTGATCATTCCAAAATCTTCAACGCTTATAAAATTATAAGCACTCAAAGCTGGATTTAACGAAGCATCTTCTGGACTGTCACTAGAAAATAACCCTATTGTATATTTTTTAATGAATCCGATTAAGTTAAAGCCACCTGCGTCTTTCGAAAGGTAATCTTTGATTGTTAAGGTCTCCCCTTCTAAGTTAATTAGTTGTTCATTAAGTAAATTGATGGAAAATTCTTCAGAGTCTGCAATTTTAGAATACAATAGCGGAGAAAGGTAGGAATCGCTGAAAGAACCCGCTGAATTCAGGTCAATTCCAACTAAGCCGGCCAAAGACCCCAGGCCTTTGGGTGTGGAGGACATTTGGTCATCAGAAGTTTGTGGCACAAATGTTGTCTCGGAAGTATAAATAACAGGGCTTAAGAGCGCTACAATGCAGCCTACTATAAAAAATGTGGCGATACTTTTTAGCACTAACTTTCTTCCGTTCCAGACGGTCTTTAAAATAGCGATGATATCTATTGAGTCTTCTTCATGAATCATGCTTGTAGGATTAATATCTGTCATAGTTTTACAGTCTAGATGCTAATAATATGGTTGTAAGAGTTGATGCTACTATTGAAAATACCTTCGTGAAGTCGTCTAAAAACTTGCCTTCGGTTTTCTCTTTTTCCACTTTTGTGTTCACTATAATCCTTGAATTTGGATGTACTTTTGGGTTCTTGAAAAAACTAATTTTTTTAGTTTTTCCATTGGGTAATACTACATAAGATTTTGAAGCCTTCTTTGTCTTTCCACCAGAGTTTCTTATATAATTCTTAGCTCTAAAATTCTCATCCCAAATAAAATTAGATGGATTTTGAACAGCCCCATCTACGTTAACTTCCCCTTTGCTGGATGCTATAAATAGTTCATCTCCGTTCTCAAATATTTTATCAGAGTTTTTCACTTTGGATAAATCAATAACAACAATTTTTCCATTTCTAATTAAATAAGAAGCTTCTAAGTTAGCATATTTAGTAAATCCACCGCAAGCATCTAAAATATCTTCAAAGCTAGACTTCCTGAACTCTAAAATTACCGTTTGTGGAAAGACTACTTCTCCATTAATCGCAATTCGTTCCGCTTCTAAATAACCTTCTTGTTTTTTGACAGAAATAATATCCTTGTGATTTAAAACAAAGCCATTGTCTGGCTTTTCTTTTAGTCCTAGTAAATAGTCTTTATCTAGGGTTACTTCAAACTTTTCAATGAGCTGTTCATTAACCGGGTCAATTTCTTGTCTATTGACGACCGCTACTGTTTGATCGGCCACAAATTGAAATCCTCCAGCTAATAAAATAACATCTTCTACATACATGTTTTTCTCAAGTGGAAAAGTAGCATTTGTTGTAACATATCCGTAAATAGAAACCGTTTTATTGGTCACCTCTGTTACCGATTTTCCGTAAATCACGACTTTATCTTTAGGGACTAGAAGAACTGATTTTAAATCCTCAATATCGTTGTAATTGTACTTCAATGACGAGTAGTCTCCAGTTTCTATATTGTACCGCTTCAAATCAATACGGGAGCGCAATAAATTTGTTAAAAAATCAGGACTGTCAACTGCGCTGGCTGAAAATATAAAATCATACAAACTAAAGTTTTCTTTCCAAGCAATCGTTTGAGCCGTAACTCCATAACCCCCAATAGAAATTAATTTTCCCCCTTCAACTGAAGCGTTACTATACACAATAACGCGATCTCCGTCTGCAAGTTGAATCTTAACATCTTCAGAAATTACATCCGATAAAACATAACTATTATAAATTTCGATCCCATCCAAAATACTAACTATATCTACACGCTCTAGGTATACATCAGGTTGGATGCCTTTGGCGGCATCAAAGATCAATGATTTCAAGTCTGAATAGCCTTGTAAAGAATAAACTCCAGGATCAAAGACATGACCGCTGATTGAAACTACATTAGATTCAATATCTAGAATTTGGAAAAAAGTAATTGTGTCGCCATCTACAAGATTGATCTTAGTATCATCTAAAGCCACTGTTAGTAAGGTTCTATCTGAAATAATTTCAGATGTTCGATCTTCACTAGGCGTGATCCGGCTAATATTAATTTTATTAGTTTGGGTAGTTGGCGGCAAGCCTCCAGCAATTTTAATCAGGCTATTTAAGTCTTCACCAGGGAGGGTTTCATAAATAGCTGGATTGTACAACTCTCCGCTTAGTTGGATACTATTTTTTCGAGCCCCAACAAATACGATATCATTATTAGTAAGCCTAATGTCTTGTCTAAGCTCTCCTTTAGTGATATAATCATATAAATCAATCGTTTTATGTAACTTGTTGTTTCTATAGATTTTAATTTCTCTTAGAGATCCACTATACTTAACACCTCCAGCAGCGTACAAAGCAGATAAGGCAGATCCAGACGTGTTCAGGATGTGAGGTCCAGGAGATTGTACTTGCCCAAGAACAACTACTTTTACAGGTCTAAGTTGTGTTAGAGATACATCCAAAAAGGTACGTGCAGGGGAACTCATTAATCCAGAAAGGTATTTTCCTAAAAATAATTTTAAGCGTGATTTTAAAGTCTTAAAAGTCATTCCAGAGGCAAAAAACAAACCATATCCAGTAATGTTAATATTTCCATTTCTATCGACAGTCACATTTTGTTCAAGTGAGTTATCACCATAGGTAATAATTCTCATTTCATCTCCAGGGCTTATTAAGTAACCTTCGTCAATATTTCCTAACAAATACTCTTTATTTAGATAAGGGTTGTTTCTAAAAATATTATAACCAAAATAATTACGGGGATTTTTAGCAACTATAGAAACAGGATCTTGAGTATCTTCTTCTTCTGATATATTATCTGTATTTGACTCTGCATCAGCGCTGTTTTCTAAATCAGAAACCGTAGCATCTTTAGAACTCTCGCTTGAGCCTGAAGTGTCATCAGTAAAATTTGAATTTAAAATCTCATCGTAGCTAACTCCTTTTTGACGGGCTAGTGCGCGGGCTTGGCTTTCGCTAATTCCATTTTGTTGCAGGGCATTTTGAACTTGAGATTTGGTTTTTATATTTTGAGCTTTAGCAGTATTTAGCGCTTGATTAACCTCCGCATTATTGGACTGAGAAAAACCAAAAGAACAAAAAAAGAAAAAAAGAAAAAATAGTCTCATAAATTTAATTTTATATAATATTATAACGCTTAAACAATATCTTTATTTTACGATACAATTAATGCAAATTTACAACCTTATTTAAAGCCAACCAATTTAATAAGAATTAAAATGAAGGGATTTACACGAGTAGGACTTCAAAAAAGTAATTAATTTATGTAACCTTGAGTAACTAAAATTGTATGTAATTTTTTGCCAATAATTATTTATATTACTTTTTAAATTAATCCCTCAAGAAAAAATAGGCTACAATATCTAAGTAGTATCAGATATAAAACTTATTCAAAAATAAATTTACTATTTTTGAGATGAAAAAAAAACCATGTCTAAACAAAAAGGAATTATCGTTAGCGGTTATTTTAACCCCCTACATAAAGGCCATGTAGAGTATATAAATAATGCCAAAAACTTGGCAGAAGACTTGTTTGTTATTGTGAATAACGACCACCAACGCGCACTGAAGGGTTCTAAGGAATTTCAAAAAGAAACGGAACGTCTTTTTATTGTCAGTAATTTGAAAGCTGTCGACCATGCGCTACTTTCAATTGATTCTGATCGCACCGTCTGCGCTACAATTGCTAAGATTGCAGAATCATACGGGAAAACCCATGAACTATCATTTGCTAATGGCGGTGATCAAGACAACAAATCAATTCCAGAAGCACCAGTATGTGAAAAACTTGGAATTACTTTGATCGATGGTTTAGGATATAAAATCCAATCTAGCAGCTGGTTACTAAAAAAATAAAAACTATTCAATATTATGAAGTTTATCAACCATCTTACAGTAAATTTTTGTTTTTGGAGCCTATTATTTAGTGCTTTTTTTGGAGGTCTAAACATCTCCTCAGCTCAAGTAGAAGTCAAAGCCAACCTGCCCTTAGCTGCTGTTCTTGTTCCTAATATAGGAGTCGAATTTCAAGTAGGCAAAAAAACAAGTATTCAGTTAGACGTTTTAGGTTCATTTTGGGACTCTATTGATGGAGAACCTCTTCAATTAACACAAACCTTTGTCGAGTTTCGATACTACCAAAAAAATGATACTAGTGGTTGGTTTATAGGTGGGCACCTTGGGTTTGGAATGTTTACCATGCAAAAGCCCTATGAAATTTTAATTTATGATCAGTACAGCGATCAAAGCAACCCAGATTTCGATGATTACACTCATAAATCTGGACGTGCTGTGTTTCATGGCATCACACTAGGATATAAAAAACGCTTCAATGAACGCTGGGCATTGGAAGCTTTTGTAGGGGGTGGCTACTCCATGTCGATGTATAAAGGCTACGACGGGCCAGTGCGCATCGATTTAGATGGAGGCAATTACAAAGATTTTAACGGAAGTGGTGAAATTGCTCCCTATCGTGGTGGACTGATGCTTACCTACCAATTACGTCCCTACAAAAATAATCAATAGAAGCTAACCTTCTTGGGCTAAAACAGCTCAAAAAGCTTTTTAATGAAGCATCATTGTAAGAATCAAAAATATTGAACAAATTTATGTAATTACAGTTGCAAATCGCAATTTATCAGGTTATTTAACATCTTTTTGTGAGATTCATCTATTTAATTATTTAAATTCGTTTCAGAAAAAAAACAACACATTTGTTTCTGATGAATTATAAATTTATTACACGAGTTTTATTTTGTTTGTACTTCTTAATTGGGGTGCAAAGCTGTAACGAAACTATTAAAAAAAATACAATCTCTTCAAATAAGCAAACGCCATCCATAACAAATACAGAGACTGCTGAACTCGCTGATCCTATTGTCATAAAAGACATTGATTATTCACTTGCAGAGTGGATCGAGTTTAAAGAACTCAACATGTTAATTACAAATATCTCTAACGGAAAAAACGAAGTACTAATAGATTCTAAAGAAACACTAAGAGATTTATTCTCAGCCCTAGTTGTAAAAATACCAGAAACTATAAATTCAAGTAGTATTATAGCACGCATTAGAGTTTTAGAAACTTTGGCATACAAATTGAATGTTGAGTATGGTAATAACCAGAATAATTCAATTGAGTTTGAACTAACTAAAAAATCTTTTGAGAAAGCTTACTCAAATTTAATTTTTCAAATAACTAAAACTCTAGAAAAAAAGTCACAATTTATATCCAAATAAAAGTAAGTATTCTGAAAAACCCAACGAGCAAACAATACAATCCTTGATAGTACCCAAGAAAGCATATTTAAATAACACAAATAAGAAAAACTTATTGCAACAATTCTAAAATGAAAAAATATTTTTTATTTACATCTCTTTTATTTTTTGTAGTAACAAATGCACAAACAGAATTAGACACTCCTTGGATGAAGGAGCTAAAAAGTTCTGATGGTAGCCGATTAACTTTTGACGCCATAATAGCTGCAGGAAATGCCTATTGGGAAACGCACGACAAAGATGCTAAGGGAAGTGGATACAAACCTTTCAAACGTTGGGAAGCGCAATGGGAAAACTACGTTGATATAAATGGATTTTTACCATCTACTAAGGATTTATGGAACGTTTGGGAACAAAAAAAATCCCAAACACAATATCGAACAGCGAGTCAGAACTCTATGGCTGATCAAAGTAACTGGTATTCACTAGGACCAACAGACTTCATAAATCGATCGACAAACTATTTAAACCTAGGTCGGGTGAATTGCATAAATATTGATCCTAATAACTCAGATGTCATGTATGTTGGCGCTCCAGCAGGAGGTATTTGGAAATCTACAGATGCAGGTGTTACTTACGTACCTCTCACTGATGACCTCCCTCAAATTGGAGTATCAGGTATAGCGATTGATCAAAATAATAGTGATATTATTTACATAGCTACTGGAGATGATGATGCAGGTGATTCTTACAGCGTAGGGGTGTGGAAATCAATTAATGGCGGCCTTAGCTGGACTCCGACAGGGCTAAATCCCTCAAATTCCCCTAATAGAACTTCAGAAATATACATTAACCCCAACAACTCTAATATGCTTTGGGTAGCTACTAGTAGTGGTGTTTATAAAACTATAAATGCTGGAAACAACTGGACACTAAGTCAGTCAGGTAATTTTAGAGATCTTAAAGTAAACCCCACTAACCCAAATATTATTTATGCATCAACTAGCTCACAGTTTTACAGATCATTAGATAGTGGAAATACTTTTACTCAAATTTCTTCTGGACTTCCTGTAGACTCTGGACGATTATTTATGGATGTAACTCAAGCAAACTCAAACTATGTATACATAGTATCTGCTACCACTAGTTATGGATATCAAGGCATTTATAGATCTACAGACAGCGGGCTTACATTTACACAAATGGATAATACGACAGATATTTTTGATGGTGTGTCACAAGCTTGGTATGATTTAGCTATATCTGCGTCAAATACAAATCAAAATGAAATATATGTTGGTGTGTTAAATATTTGGAAATCAAGCAATGGTGGTAATTCTTTTTCTCAAGTGAATAATTGGACCTCACGTAATGCTTCATACACGCACGCTGACATTCATTTTATTAGAGATTTTGACAATGGCTTATTTGTAGGATCTGATGGTGGAGTATTTAAATCTACAGATAGCGGGGCATCATTTGAAGATTTAACGGTTGGTCTATCAATAACTCAGTTTTACAGAATATCAGTTTCAAAGCAAGACTCAGGAAAAATTGCTGGAGGAGCACAAGATAACGGCGGCTTTGGATTTAGCAACCAGTGGGCTAGTTATCATGGCGGAGATGGTATGGAAGGCGTCATTGATCCAAATGATGATAATTTTTATTATGGCTTTATGCAAAATGGTAGCACACTCTATGTAAATAACAATTCTGGGCAGCCGGGCGGAACTAATGGCTACTCCTCTCCTACTAGCGGTAATTGGATAACACCACTTTCTATTAACAATGACAGTGAAGTATTTGCAGGCTACAGCAGTTTGTATCAATTTAACGCAGGTAATTGGACAGAAGTATCCCCAAGTTTCGGAACTAATATTGATGTTTTAGAATTAGATCCCATAAACTCTGACAACATTTATGTTGGAGTAAATTCAAACCTTCAACAAAGCACAGACCATGGTATAACGTTCACAAGTGTAAATGTTTTCGCTAGTAATATTACTTCAATCGAAGTAAATAATAATGATAATAATATCGTGTATGTTACAACTAGTGGTGGTGGTGGTAAAGTATGGAGATCCCTTAATCAAGGTCTCAATTTTACGGATATTACAGGCTCTTTACCTAATGTTGTTAAAAAAATCATCAAACATCAAACTAATACCATAGACAATGTTCTTTATCTAGGAACAAGCTTAGGAGTTTACAGGTTTAATGACACTAATAGTGATTGGCAAGTTTTTGACAACAACCTTCCTAACTCATCGGTCACAGATTTGAGTATTAACACAGTTGACAATAACATTACCGCAGCTACTTATGGGCGAGGTGCTTTCAGAAGTGAACTTCCTAGCTCTCAGCTGGCTACAAATGATATCCAGCTTGTTGGGGTAGAAAATCCAGTAGATTCACAAATTAATTGCGGATCTATTTTACCACAATTAAAAGTGAAGAATAATGGGCAAAACAATATAACATCGGTTTCCGTTGTTTACACTTTAGACGAAGGTGAAGAAATCTCTATAAATTGGAACGGAAACATCGAATCTGAACAATTCGCAATTATTGATTTAAATTTAATTCAAGTAGAAGTCGGTGCTCATGAGTTAGCAGTAACAGCTACAATTACCGATGATTTTTTTAGCTCAAATAATAGTGCTGAAATAACCTTTTATGCTAATAACGACGGGGCCGCTCAAGACATAAATACTTTTGAAAACCCAGAAGATGAACTTATAATTATTAACGAAGGTAGAAGTACATGGGAGCTTGGTGTGCCTAGTGGAACCCTACTCAACAGCGCATCATCACCAGACAAGGTATATGCAACTAATCTTGATGGAAATCATAGAGACGATGTAAAAGGATACCTTGTATCGCAATGTTATGATTTAACGAATATCGCTAATCCTGTATTAAAATTTGACATGGCGTTTGTTCTGGAATTTGACTGGGATTTAGTGTATGTTGAATATTCAACTAATCAGGGAATATCATGGGGGCTGCTTGGTTCGTCAGAAGATCCCAACTGGTATAACAGTAGTCGAATCGCAGGGGATGGCTATGGTGATAATTGTTATAACTGCGTAGGTGGGCAATGGACTGGAACAGAAATTACACTAAACCAATACACTTATTCACTAGACTCACTAAACTCTGAATCTAGTATAATTTTCCGAATTGTCTTTCATTCAGATCAAGCTGTCAATGAAGAAGGCGTTGTTGTCGATGACTTTTATGTAGATGGAACTTCATTAAGTACCAATGGAGTTGAATTAAACCAACTTGCGGTTTATCCAAACCCCTCAAAAGATATTTTTTACATTCAGTTACGAAACAACAAACCTTATGACCTTCAAGTAACAGATATAACTGGAAAACGATTGTTTACAAAGAAAAAAATAAATCCTTCAATGCCATTTCCGTTACAAATGGAAGGCTACTCTAATGGAATTTATTTTTTACAGATACGTATTGATAATCAGCAAACAACTCGTAAATTAATTTTAAATTAATTTTTTAGGATAAAACCTAAAAGAGATCTAATTTTTTCAAATCAAAAATTACAAAATTTACTGAGTTTTGTATATCTTAACGACTATTATTTAAAACACAAACCAATGAATATAAGACAACTAACCCTATTAAGTGCACTTAGCATTTTAAGCATTAATGCTTGTAAAAATGGTAAAAAAGAATCACTAACTGGAACCGCCAAAATCCCAGGGATTGTACTCGAAAACATGGATACTACAGTCAGTCCAAAAGATAATTTCTATGACTATGTTAATGGAAATTGGATGAGAACAAACACCATTCCTGATGATGAAACGCGCTGGGGAGGGTTTGGAGTCCTTAGAAAGTCGACACGAAAAGATGTACTTGACATTATAAAAACATCTAAAGAATTTGGAACCTACGCAGAAGGAACCGATCAGAAAAAAGCTCTATTAGTTTTTGAGTCTGAATTAGACTCTGTCGCACGAGATAAGGCGGGGATCTCCCCTATTAAACCACTTTTAGAGGCTATTAATAGCATACAAACTATTGAAGACATGCAAACTGTGTACGCAACAACAATGGGTGTTTCCGCTCCCTTTGTTGGGATAGGAGCTAATGCAGACTTAAATGATAGTAACATAAATACCGCTTGGGTATACCCTGGAGGTTTAGGTCTTCAACGTGATTACTATTTGGATCAAGATGCAAAGTCTAAAGAAATTAGAGGGCAATACACTAGCCACGTGGCGCGGATGTTACAATTCGTTAATTATGATGAAAAAAGTGCTGTGACCGCCGCAAAACGTATACTTGAATTAGAAACACAGCTTGCAGAGCCAAGACTGGATAAAGTTCAAAGTCGTGACATTCGCAACTTTAACAATCCACGCTCGTTAGGAGAATTAAATGCAATGACCCCACTAATTAATTGGGATAAATTTACTGTTGACTTAGGCATTACAGCCCCTTTAGAGTCTCTACTGGTAATGCAACCAACTTATATGGCTGCTTTAAATACTTTCCTTAGTACGACATCGATTGAAGACATTAAAACTCTAATGACTTGGAGCACGATTGATAGTGCCGCTGGGTATCTAACTACAGAAATTGAAACTGCAAATTGGGAATTTTACAGCCAAACACTTAATGGATCTAAAGCTCAACGTGCAGCAGAAGAGCGTGCCTTAGGGACGGTTAATGGCTCTGTAGGAGAAGCTATTGGTAAGCTATATGTAGAAGCTAAGTTTCCACCGGAAGCCAAAGAAAAAGCAGAAAAAATGATTGCAAATGTGATCAAAGCCTTTCAAAATAGAATACAGGTATTGGATTGGATGAGTGCTGAAACTAAAGCAAAAGCAATAGAAAAGCTAAATAAGTTTACAGTAAAAATTGCCTATCCCGACCAATGGGAAGACTATTCTGAATTACAAGTTTTAGAGGGTAATAGTTATGCTGAAAATATGATGGCCGTTGCCAATTGGAGTACAAAAGAGAACATGTCTAGAATTGGACAACCTGTAGACAAAGCCGAATGGGGTATGCCTCCGCAAACAGTAAATGCCTATTTCAATCCTTTAAACAATGAAATTGTTTTTCCTGCAGCTATTTTACAACCGCCTTTCTACAATTTTACAGCAGATGAAGCTGTTAATTATGGAGGAATTGGTGCGGTTATAGGTCATGAAATATCACATGCCTTTGACGATTCTGGAGCTCGTTTTGATGGGGATGGAAATGTAAATAATTGGTGGACAGATGCGGATTTAATAGAATTTGAAAAACGTGGAAATGCATTGGCAGAACAGTACAGCGCAATTGAAGTTTTGGATAGCGTATATATCAATGGAAAATTCACCTTAGGAGAAAATATTGGTGACCTTGGAGGGGTCCTTGGAGCCTATGATGGATTACAGTTATTTATGGAAACCAATGGAAGACCCGAGGATATCGATGGATTTACAGCTGAACAACGATTTTTTATGTCATGGGCCACTGTTTGGAGAACACTCACACGGGAAGATGCACTGAGAACACAAATAAAAACAGACCCGCATTCACCTGGAATTCAAAGAGCAACTCAACCTTTGAAGAATGTTGACGCTTTTTATGATGCTTTTGACATAAAAAAGGGTGATAAAATGTACTTACCTGAAGAACAACGCGTTCGAATATGGTAGACTTATTTAAATATAAACAAAAAAAGCAGCGCTTAAGCGCTGCTTTTTTTTTGTGAAAATAGATTTATTTAGCCTGTAAACCTTCTTTTTGAGCGCGAATTGCATCTATCGCAATCCCAGCTAAATTAAAGTTTGGTGCTAATAATAGCGCTTCCTCAAGTAAAGCAATAGAAGGGTCGTGATTCGTCTTAGGATTTTCTCTGAATTTTGCAATAGCTTTTAAATATACAAAACCTGCCATTAAAGAAACCTGGTAAGGAGATTGCGACTCATAGTAAGCTTTCATCATATCAGTCGTGGTATTTGCCATTCCATAAGTGATGTTCAACATTGCACCAGTTAGATCATCTGTTTTAATCTTAAGATCTGCCAACTCATAAGCCAGCAAAACCGATGGGCTACGTTTATATAGTACTTCATAGTGCTCAATAGCGCGAGAGGATTCGTTTAATGTTTTTAAACTTATAGCTTTAATTTCTGATTCAAGATCTGTATCAGACTCATTAACGTCTACGCCTAAAAGAGAAAGTGCCTGACGGTGTTTACCTTCACTCACATACATGTAAGCTAGGGTATCTTGACGTCTTATATTTGGCTCAAGAATAATCAAGTGACTCATGGCATTAATAATCCCTTGAGTATCTCCCAATTGCTGCATTTGAGCATAATATGCTTTGTAATGTGCTAATAGTTCAGATTTGTTTTGCGACTGTAATTGCATAACAAAGACAAATGCGAGGATAATAGTGTAATTAATTTTATTCATTTTGTATGATTTTGCTCAAAAGTAATAGATTTTTATAATATCACCCAAGATAATTTTTAGATAAAAAAGGATATGTTTAAACCATAAAGAATATTATTCTCGTTTTACCAATGCATAATACTGGTTTTCTAAAGGCAAATATCCTTGATCATATATAAAATAATATATAGTTCCAGATTTAGTAGTGTAGATACTTGTGAAATAATTAAAGTCAAATCCTTTAGAAATAAGCTTATCCCTAGTCGTCTTGGTTTTTTGATTGGGATTTAAGGATTCTAAAATACGCCAGTTTTTTCGCAAACGGTTATTAATATTTCGAATCAAATTTTTTTGATCTTTATTAACGCGGTTGTTATAACTGTTACGGCAACCATCACTGCAAAACTTCTTGTCGGTACGTCCAATTATAAGGTCCGAACACTCTGGGCATTTTTTTTTCATCACAATAAAATTAATTCTAAGAGCTTAAAGGTAATGTAAATTATTCAATTACAAACGACTACAAGTGTTTACAAGCGAAATCAAATAGGTACTAACCGACTAATACTTTGGGTAGCTCGCATATTTGCAGTGTCGAAAAATTCGATAGTAAACTTCAATAACCTAAAAATTATTAATTATGAACACACTTAGAAACAAAGTACAGTTAATTGGAAACTTGGGTAACGACCCGGAAATAATCACTTTAGATAGTGGGAAAAAATTAGCTAAATTCTCACTTGCTACAAATGAAAATTATAAAGATGCTAGCGGAGAAAAACAAACCAAAACAGAATGGCATAATCTGGTGGCCTGGAATAAGACGGCTGAACTCTTTGAAAGCTATGTCACAAAAGGACAAGAGATTGCTATTGAAGGCAAACTCACATCAAGGAGCTATGAGGACAAGGAAGGAGTTAAAAAATACATTACTGAGGTGGTCGTTAACGAATTACTTCTGCTAGGAAAGGCAAATGCATAAATCACACTGACAAGCTCACTTCGTGGGCTTGTTTTTTTAAGTGGAGTCTCGAACCGATAAAGTAGAACTAACAACAACTTGCTTAATTTCCTTAGACTTGGTTCTTAGCGCTTCTACCATCATTTTTGCAGCTGAATTTCCGATGGTATAGCTATGCTGATTGATAGTTGTTAATTCAGGTGTCAAATTATGCGCCATCCTTTCGCTAACGTATCCGATAACTGCGATATCATTTGGAATCTGTTTACCCGATGATTTTACTGCTTTTAAAGCAGCTAATGAAGCATCGGTATCTAGAGCCATGATGGCGTCTACAGGATTTGATCTTAAATAGTCAGCCATTACTACTCCTGCTTGCTTATCATCTGACTCTAACAGAACTGGAGTTAAACCAGCAGTTTCCATCGCTTTCACGTAGCCTTGAGCACGCTTAACTCCAACATTTAACTTGTGAATTGTTGATAATAGAATAATTTGCTTACGATCTGAATTGATCAGTTTTTGAGTGGCCTCAGATAAGGCAGTAAAATCATTGGTAGTTACTTTCCCACAGTCAACGGAATCAATTACTCTATCAAACATCACTACTGTTTTACCGTTGTCCATTACATTATTAAAATGATCGTAATTTTGCAAGTTTTGTGTTTCTTCACAAACAGCTACAATAAAGCCATCTACTACACCATTGGACAACATATTAAAAGTTTCTACTTCCTTGGCATGCGACTCTTTAGTTAAGCATACAATGATATTAAAATTAGTGTCAGATATCATGCTTTCAATCCCATATAAAGCACGGGCAAAAAAACTATTCTGGACGCTAGGAATCACTACCGCGATAGTATTGGTTTTCCCAGACTTAAGACCGACTGCAATTTTGTTTGGTTGGTAATTATGTAGTTTTGCCAACTCAACGATTCGTTTTTTGGTGGAATCACTTATTTCGTGACTATCGTTAAGCGCTTTTGAAATTGTCGAGATTGACACACCTAAAATAGATGAAAGTTGTTTTAAAGTAATATTTGATCCCGGCATGAAAACTATTGTAATTGTTCAAGTATAAAGGTAATACAACCTAAGGTCTCAACAAAATTTATATTTTAGATATTGAATGACCCTAAAAAGCTATAATCACTTTAATTAAGATTAGTAAAACTTCTAAAAAAAAACAAGTACAGGGGAGCTACTTAATATTAATTTATTTTTTAAAATTCTGTAAAATAATTGAATTATTAGTTAGCTAATTTTTAAGCCATTTGCAGTATCATGAGCAGCATCAGGGTTTACGAAAACCAGCCTTCCGTCAGCTGTTTCAGTCATTAAAATCATTCCTTGGCTTTCAACTCCACGCAACGCACGCGGTGCTAAGTTTATTAGTACAGTGACTCGTTTCCCTATCACCTCTTCAGCGGAGAAACTATCGGCAATTCCCGATACAATAGTTCGTGTATCTACACCCGTATCTACCTGAAGGACTAATAGTTTTTTTGCTTTAGGCATTTTCTTAGCCTCTATAATGGTTCCAACACGAAGGTCTAATTTTGAAAAATCTTCAAAAGAGACTGTTTCTTTTTGAGACTCTATTTCTTTATTAGCTATTTCGTTGGCTAACTTACTTTTAGCCAATTTTTCTAACTGGAATTCAACTTCAGAATCTTCAATTTTAGCAAATAATAAATGAGCTTCCCCTATTTGATGAGAAGACTTCAATAATGAACCCCTACTTTCTATATCTGCCCATGAGAGAGCATCCAAATTAAGCATAGTTTTTAGCTTTTGAGATGACCATGGCAATAAGGGTTCTGAAACAACAGCAAGTGCCGCTGAAATTTGAAGCGCTACATACATGATAGTTTGTACCCGTTCTGGATCTGTTTTTACAACTTTCCACGGCTCAGCATCCGCTAAATACTTATTTCCTAATCGCGCCAAGTTCATTAGCTCTTGACTGGCCTCTCTAAATCGGTACCGTTCGATTGAGCTAGAAAGGATATTAGGATACGATTGAATCGCATTTAAAGCCGCTGTATCTTCAGCAGAAAACTCATCAGGGGCTGGAACGATACCTTGATAATATTTATTCGTCAAAACCACAACTCTATTGATAAAGTTACCAAAAATTGCTACTAATTCATTATTGTTTCGTGCCTGAAAATCTTTCCAAGTAAAATCATTGTCTTTTGTTTCAGGAGCCGTTGCTGTTAGTACATAACGTAACACATCCTGTTTTTCTGGAAATTCTTTTAAATAATCAGGCAGCCAGACAGCCCAGTTTTTAGACGTCGAAAGTTTTTGACCTTCCAGATTTAAAAACTCATTTGCAGGTACATTAGTAGGAAGAATATAACTGCCTTCAGCTCTTAGCATGGCCGGAAAAATAATACAGTGAAATACAATGTTATCCTTGCCAATAAAATGAACTAGGGTTGTGTCTTCATCTTTCCAATAAGGCTCCCAGTCTTTACCTTCTTTTTGTGCCCATTCTTTAGTAGAAGAAATATAGCCTATTGGGGCATCAAACCAAACATACAAAACTTTTCCATCGGCACCTTCAACAGGAACCGGAATCCCCCAATCCAAGTCACGAGTAACCGCTCGTGGACGTAGTCCATCATCAATCCAGGACTTGCATTGACCATAAACATTAGGCTTCCAATCCGACTTATGGCCTTCTAGGATCCATTTTTTTAAAAATGCTTCGTGCTTATCCAGAGGTAAAAACCAGTGTTTCGTTTCTTTTAAACTTGGAGTTGCACCCGTAATTGCTGATTTTGGTTTTATAAGATCAGTGGCATTATGAGACGTTCCACAGGCCTCACATTGATCACCATAGCTTTCTTCATTGCCGCACTTTGGACAGGTTCCGACCACAAAACGATCGGCTAGAAACTGTCCTGCTTCAGCGTCATATAGCTGCGCATTTGTTTCTTCTATGAATTCTCCTTTAGCATGAAGAGTTGTGAAAAATTCGGAAGCAGTTTCGTGATGAATTTTAGCGGAAGTTCTTGAATAATTGTCAAACGAAATTCCAAATTCCTTAAACGAAGCTTTAATATTTGCATTATAATGATCCACAATGTCTTGGGGTGTGACTCCTTCATTTTTTGCTTTGATGGTAATTGGTACACCATGTTCATCACTTCCGCATATAAAAGCCACGTCATGGCCTTTTAGACGGAGATAACGCGCGTAAATATCTGCAGGAACATAAACACCCGCCATGTGACCTATATGTAAGGGTCCATTGGTATAAGGTAAGGCGGCGGTAATGGTATAACGTTTTGACATTGTGTGATGTATATAGGTACAAAAATACATAATATTACTTCTAATCAGAAACAGAATTTTGGAGAAATTCTTATCTTTACAAAAAGCCTCGTAAAATGATTTTCAAATCTTTCATATACTGCCTTTTTCTGTTATCGATTGTTGGTGCAGACATACCAACTGTAGAGACCCCTAAAATAAAAAAAATAACAACTAATACGCTTTCTAATATGATACGCCCAGCTTACTTAAAAATTGGAGATACGGTTGCTATTCTTGCTCCTGCGGGCGTATTAAAACAAGATCTTGAAGTTATTGAAAAAACAAAAATACTTCTAAAAAAATGGGGACTAAAAGTGGTCTTTGGGGAGCACCTAGAGACAAAAGAAAATCATTTTGCAGGCTCAGACTCTGAAAGAGCCAGTGATTTTCAATGGGCATTAGATCAACCTAACATCAAAGCAATATGGTGTGCCCGAGGCGGGTATGGAGCCCTAAGAATTATTGACAAACTCAACTTTAAAAATTTTAAAAAATATCCAAAATGGATTATAGGATATTCCGATATTACAGTTCTACATTCTGCACTAAATAACTTGGGCTATGAAAGTATACACGGCATGATGTGTGTTAATTTAACCGAAGACGAAAAATCAATAAAACTCTCAATTAAAACCCTCAAGTCAGCTCTTTTTGGGGCACTTAAAAGCTATGAGATAAAAGGGCATAAAGATAATAATCCAGGCAATGCTTCTGGACAGCTAGTGGGCGGAAACTTATCATTATTAACCGCAACATTAGGGAGTGAGACTAGCTTAAGTACTATGGGGAAAATTATTTTTATTGAAGAAATTGGTGAGTATAAATACCACATAGATCGGCAATTACAAAGCTTGAAACGTGCCGGATACTTCCAACAATGTTCTGGCGTAATTATCGGGGATCTAAGTAAACTAAAAATTAATAACCCCAAATGGGGACAGACCATTGAAGCGCTCATCTTAGACATTCTAGAAGACACAAACGTACCAGTCGCTTTTGGATTTCCTGCAGGGCACGAACTAGAAAATAGAGCGCTCTATTTAGGACGGCACATCAAGCTCAATGTGACCAAAACCCATACAAGGGTCTCATTTTAAGAATTCCTAAAAAAATATCCTAAGACAGGATCGGCTTCAATGCTTTTAGACCATCTTGAACTGAATTAATATCTGAAAAACTCATTAAAAGCCGAAGACCTAATCGCATTTGCTTCTCTTTTACTGTGCATAATTTTGGATGGGCTTGTACGTATTGTAAAACTTTGGAGAAATGAATGCTTTGATAAAAACGGCTATCTTGATCACTAATGAAATACCCAATAAGTCTACCTTGTTTCATGACTATTTTCTCAAATCCTAAAGTCGTTGCTAACCATTTAATACGCACACTATCTAAAAGGTCTACTACCTGTGTTGGTAAAGCCCCAAATCGATCAATTAAATCCCGTTCAAATAACTCTAATTCTGCTTCTATTTTTAATGAATTTAGTTGTGTATATAGACTCAAACGCTCGGTAATGTTATTGATGAAATCATCTGGAAACATAAGTGAGAAGTCCGTATCAATAGTAACCTCTTTTACAAATTCTTTAGTGTTTATATCTTCATTGTATAAATTCTTAAACTCTGTTTCTTTAAGTTCTTCAATAGCTTCATTAAGAATTTTTTGATAAGTATCGAACCCAATATCGTTAATAAATCCACTTTGTTCTCCACCTAACAAATCTCCTGCGCCTCTGATTTCTAAATCTTTCATGGCTATGTTAAACCCACTTCCAAGAGCTGTGTATTGCTCTAAAGCCGATATTCGCTTGCGCGCATCGTCTGTCATGGCATGAAGATCAGGCGTAATGAAATAACAAAAGGCTTTCTTATTACTTCTTCCTACACGACCACGCATCTGATGCAAGTCACTCAAACCGAAATTATTGGCATTATTAATAAAAATGGTGTTGGCATTTGGCACATCAAGACCACTCTCAACTATTGTAGTACTGACAAGGACATCAAATTCTCCACTCATAAAATCCAGCATAAGCTGTTCCAGTTTGCGGCCTTCTAACTGGCCATGGCCTACTCGAATTTTTGCATCGGGAACTAAACGTTGGATAAGTCCGGCAACTTCTTTTATGTTTTCAATGCGGTTATGAATAAAATAAACCTGTCCTGAACGCTGAATTTCATAATGAATTGCATCCCGAATGATGGTTTCACTAAGACGAATTACTTGACTGTCTATAGGATAACGGTTTGGAGGTGGAGTTGTAATGACAGATAAATCACGTGCGGCCATCAAACTAAATTGTAAGGTTCGTGGAATTGGAGTCGCGGTAAGAGTGAGTACATCAACATTATCCTTTAGTGTTTTAAGCTTTTCTTTAACGGCAACACCAAATTTTTGTTCTTCATCTACAATGAGAAGACCGAGATCTTTAAACTTCACCGACTTATTAACCAATTGGTGCGTTCCAATAATAATATCTAATTGACCTGATTCTAATTGCTCTAAAACTTCTTTTCGTTGTTTTGTACTTTTGAATCTGTTTACATAATCAATAGTGACTGGAAACTCCTTGAAACGCGCTTTAAACGTCTTGGCATGTTGAAATGCAAGGATGGTTGTAGGTACTAAAATAGCGACCTGTTTGCCGTTGTCAACCGCTTTAAATGCAGCTCTCAAGGCCACTTCTGTTTTCCCAAACCCTACATCCCCACAAATCAAACGATCCATTGGGCGCTCACTTTCCATATCTGCTTTGATATCAGCCGTAGCAGTAACTTGATCTGGGGTGTCTTCATACATGAAAGACGCTTCTAGTTCGAGCTGCATAGAACTGTCTGGCATGTATCTAAAGCCTGTTTCTAGTTTACGCTTTGCATAGAGTTTGATTAAATTAAAAGCAACTTCTTTAACCCTTAGCTTTGTTTTTTGTTTTAGAACCTTCCATGCTTTACTTCCTAATTTATAAATCTTTGGCAGTTTACCATCTTTCCCATTAAACTTAGTAATCTTATGAAGCGCATGAATACTTAAATATAACACATCTCGTTCGCCATAAAACAATTTGATTGCTTCTTGATTTTTACCTTCAACATCAATTTTTTGTAACCCTCCAAATTTCCCAATTCCATGGTCAATATGGGTGATGTAATCGCCAATTTCAAGCTTTGTTAATTCTTTGAGGGTAATGGATTGCTTTTTTGCATAGCCATTCTTGAGATGAAATTTATGATAGCGCTCAAATATCTGATGATCCGTATAGCAAACTATCTTTTTTTCATGATCTACAAAGCCTTGATACAATGACATGACTATAGTTTGGCACTGAACTTCTTGATCTACAGTTTCAAAAATATCATAAAAACGCTGCGCTTGCTGAGCATTAGAGCAACATATATAATTTTGATACCCTAAATCATGTTGGGTATTTAAATCCTCAATTAATAAATTAAATTGCTTGTTAAACGACGGCTGTGGACCCACATGAAGTTCAACTTTCTGTGTCTTCTGAGTCGCAAATATCGCATTCGTTCCAAATTCAGCGACTGAAAAACCTAATAACTGTGATTTAAAATTAGCTGAAGTGCAAAATAAATCTTCAGGGAGACTATGATTAATCGAAGAAGAAAGTGAGCTATAGGCTACTATGGCTTTCTGCTGTAGGGCATCGGTTGTGGCTAAAAAGCTAGGGATGTCTTTGGCAAAAATTACTGTATTTGCAGAGATATATTCTAAAAAACTCTGACGTGTTTCGTTGATTGATTTATGTTCAATATTTGGTAGAATATGAATTTTTTTGAGAGTCTTAATAGACAGCTGAGACTCAACATCAAAGGTTCGGATAGTATCCACCTCATCCCCAAAAAATTCGATTCGATACGGCTCATCATGCGAAAAAGAAAATACATCCACAATACCTCCACGAACAGAAAACTCTCCTGGATCTGTGACAAAATCAACTCTAGAGAATTGATATTCAAAAAGTATCTCGTTAAAGAAATCTAAACTAATTATATCTCCAACTGCAACCTTGAAAGTAGACTGTTCAAGTTGCTTCCTAGACACTACTTTTTCAAAAAGCGCTTGTGGATAAGTAACAATTAGTGCGGGCTTTTTTTGGGAGTTTATTCGACTTAGAACTTCGGCTCTCAATAAAACATTTGCGTTGTCAGTTTCTTCAATCTGGTAAGGCCTTCGGTAACTTCCAGGATAAAACAAAACTTCTTTATCATCCAATAACATTTCAAAATCGTTTAGATAATATGCGGCTTCTTCTTTCGAATCGAATATCAATAAAAAAGGCCGGTCAGACGACTTAAAAATTGTGGCAACAGAAAAGGTTAAAGAGGAGCCTAAAGCGCCTTTTAAATGTAGTTTTTCTTTAGAATTGGATATGAAATCACTCAGTTTTTGATGAATCAAAGACTGTTTAAATTTTTGAGAAATAATTGTTTTACTCAATATAAAAATTTTTGCAAAGATAGAATATTACAATCTATTTGTGTTAAAATTAATGAATACATAACAGCAATTTGTTTGTAGAAAATAAAACAGTATAGGTTATGACTACGAATCGTTTCAATAAATAATTCGTTATTTATGAATCCCTAAATAGTGCCTCTTTTTGACCCTTGATCTAAAATCCGCATGAGCCCCTCTTGCGCCACAGAAGCTATTAAGTTTCCTTTTGAATCAAAAACGCTACCTCTAGAAAAGCCTCTTGAATTAGAAGCGCTTGGACTGTCTATAGCATACAAAAGCCATTCACTAATATCAAAATCACGGTGAAACCAAATTGCATGGTCAAGACTTGTGTAAAAAACTTCCTTTGAATTTAAAAATTCACGATGTGGCATTGAGGCAGGCCTCAAAATATTATAATCAGAAGCATAGGCTAATAACTGATGCTGAAGTGGGATACTCTGAGCTACTTTTTCACAGGTTTTAAACCATATATTATCAAAAGGCGGACTGTTTTTCAATAGCTTAGTTAACATATTGTCTACAGGCTTAAATTCAAATATTTTAGGTAAAAAAGACTTATATCGCTTGTAAGTGTCTGGAATCACGTCTTTGAACTGTTCAATTTGCGCGTGACTATCCATTAATTCTTCAGGAGGAAAAACATTGGGCATTGAAATTTGATGATCAACCCCTTTTTGTTTTCTTTGAAAAGAGGCAGACATATTAAATATGGGCTTTTCATTTTGAAAAGCAACAACACGTCGTGTGGTAAAACTACCACCATCTCTAATAACATCAACTTCGTATTTAATTGGAATATTTATGTTTCCACCCAATATAAAATATGCATGCATTGAGTGGGCGAAGCGATCATCTGAAACAGTTTGGTACGCTGCGTGAAGCGATTGAGCTAAAACTTGTCCTCCAAAAACACGCCCCCATGGTGCCTGATAGTTTTTACCTATAAAAGTGTGGTCATTGATTTTTTCAAGAGAAACTAGCTCAATAAGCTCTGAGAGGGATTGCATACGTTAAATTATTTAGACAAAAATAATGATTTGAACTCAAAATGACTTTTTTATTAATCTAACAATCTGTTAAATTTTTGTAATATTGAACAGAACTTAATGTGCTACAAGAAAATGGATCAACTTTTAATAATTTTTGCTGGATTCCTAATGGTCTTAGGCCTCATTGGAAGTTTTCTTCCCGTCCTTCCAGGTCCACTAACAGGCTGGTTTGGGCTTTTGATTTTATATTTAATTCCCAATATTGACCTCAGCATAGTTACTATAGTGGTAACACTTATAATTGCTATTCTAATTTGGGTACTAGACTATATCATACCTGCTATGGGAACGAAACGGTTTGGCGGCACAAAGGCTGGAATGATTGGCACCACTGTAGGGCTCATTTTAGGTATACTATCTCCAATTCCAGGTGGAATTATTTTAGGGCCCTTTGTAGGAGCTTTTGTTGGCGAGAGGTTAAATAAAGCCAACACAAAAACAGCTTTTAGAGCTGCTTTTGGAAGCTTGTTAGGGTTTTTAACATCAGCTTTTATCAAACTAATGGTTTCGATTGTATACTTGGGTCTTTTTATTTCTATCATATGGAATCACAAAGCAGAGCTATTTTAACCACTTAATAGCATTTAACAAATTATTTGATAATTGCTCTGTATTTTATATTAAATTCGCCATACTAAATTATTATTAAATATAACACTATGAACAAGTACATTACTTCCTTATTTTGTGGTTTATTTTTTGCGTCAACTGTTTTAGTTGCTCAAGAAAAACAAGAGTCAAACTACAACTACAATGACGCTTTCGGACATGATTTTTATTCCAAAAACGGAACAGCAACAAGATCGGCTAGTGGAAAACCAGGTCATGCCTACTGGCAAAATGGTGCTGATTACACAATAGACGTTAACTTAAATGAAACCACTAAAGAAATTTCAGGATCAGAAACAATTACATACACAAACAACAGTCCAGATGAACTTGAATTTTTATGGATGCAATTGGATCAAAACTTATTCAAGCTAGACTCACGTGGTAATGCTATCATCCCTTTGAAAGGCAGTCGAAACGGCGCTAAAGGACAAAGTTTTGATGGGGGTTATGGAATTAATAAAATTCAATTAATTTACAAAAAAGGACGTCGATCTACCGTAGTAAACACTACCTACTCAATTGTTGATACACGAATGAAAGTCAACTTACCAAGAGCATTAAAGGCTAATGGGGGCACGGTAGGAATACAAATTGATTTTTCATTTACGTCTCCGGATTACGGCTCGGACAGAATGGGAGTACTTGAAACTAAAAATGGACGTGTTTTCACTCTTGCACAATGGTACCCAAGAATGTGTGTATATGATGACGTAACTGGATGGAACACCCTACCTTATCTTGGTGCTGGAGAGTTCTATTTAGAATACGGAACTTTTGATGTAAATATTACAGCACCTGCAAGCCATATCGTGGTTTGTTCAGGAGCGCTTTTAAATCCTTCAGAAGTTTATACAGAAGAACAACAAAATAGATTAAGTAAAGCAGAAGCTAGTGATGCAACTGTTATGATTCGTTCGGAATCCGAAATAAATGAGTCAAGCTCTCGCCCTTCGGGTGCTTCCACTTTAACATGGAAATTTAGAATTGAAAACTCAAGAGATGTAGCCTGGGCGTCCTCAGCAGCATTTATATTAGATGCAGCACGTATTAACCTCCCTAGTGGCAAAAAGTCTCTAGCTATGTCTGCATACCCTGTAGAAAGCGTAGGACAAGATGCATGGACCCGTTCTACAGAGTACACAAAAGCTTCCATAGAACATTATTCTGAGAAATGGTTAGAATACCCTTACCCAGCGGCTATCAATGTTGCTGGTAATGAGGGAGGAATGGAATATCCTGGAATTGTATTTTGTAATTATGAATCAAAAAAAGCCCGTTTATGGGGGGTTACTGATCACGAATTTGGACATATTTGGTTTCCAATGATTGTGGGATCTAACGAGCGTTTACACGCTTGGATGGATGAAGGATTCAATACTTTTATTAACTCGCTTAGTACGGATGCATTCAATGATGGAGAATATAAAGATCCTGTTCGAAATATGCACCGATTTTCTGGAATGTTAGTTAATGATAATCTGGAAGCAGTTTACACATCTCCAGACAACTTAAAAGAAAGAAATTTAGGTATTCTAGCCTATTACAAGCCAAGTGCTGGGTTAACTATATTACGCGAACACATTTTAGGCGAAGAGCGTTTCGACGAAGCATTCACTGCATACATTGATCGTTGGGCGTATAAACACCCAACTCCAGATGACTTTTTTAGAACAATTGAAAATGTGGCTGGAGAAGACCTAAGATGGTTCTGGAGAGGCTGGTTCATTAACAGCTGGAAAGTAGACCAAGCGATTACAAAAGTGAAATACGTAAAAAATGACCCTACCCAGGGAGCTATTGTTACAATCGAGAATCTAGAACAGATGCCTATGCCAGTCGTGATTGAATTTAAGACTGTTAGCGGATCAGTAACACGACATACGCTTCCAGTTGAAATATGGAAAAGAAATACATCTTGGACCTTTCAATATGACTCTACTGAAGAGTTAGCAAGAGTTGTCATTGACCCTGATTATGTATTGCCAGATGTAAACTCTAGTAACAATAAATGGAAAGCAGCAGATGGCACTGCTAGTGTAGAAATTTTAACAGATTATGTTGGTGACTACAGCTCGACTACATTTCCAATGCCTGTAACTATTGCAGAAGCAAATTCAGTCCTTGAACTTCAACTAGAAGGGCAGCCTTCCTTGCCTTTAGAAAGTGAAGGAAATGGCGAATTTGTATTTGAAGAAGCTGGTCTTGAAATGAAATTTAATGCGGAAAAAACTGGGTTTAGCCTAGAAGTAAACGGCCAAACTTTCGAATTCACGAAGAATTAAGAAGCAAGACTCCATTACAAAAAAAGGCGTTCCAATTGGAACGCCTTTTTTTGTAATGACAGTAAATTTGTTCTGAATCTTTGAACTTCAAATATCTGTCAAATAAAAAAAGCCCTCCATTTTCAGGAAAGCTTCTCACTGGTTTTGTCACAAACCACGGATAATCGTTTGATTATCACAACACAACATCTTTTTTACTATAGTATTCTTATAAAAATACTTAGCGGTCTGGACGGGACTCGAACCCGCGACCCCCTGCGTGACAGGCAGGTATTCTAACCAACTGAACTACCAAACCGTTGCGTTATTGCGGTTGCAAATATACACTGCATTTTTCATAACACAAGTATTTTTGGATTTATTTTTCACTAAAATGTGTATTTAAATGAATTTCTGACGCTCTACCAAAAAGGTGGTTAATAGTTTCTCAAAACCTTCTTTGATATCAACGCCTACATAATTGATTTTGTACTGTCCACAGGTCATTCGTAAGTCCTTGAAATAGGCCTCCATAGCTGCTTCATAGCATTGCTGAAGTGCTTCTGGATGTACATCAACTGCAGCTCCAGACTCCACATCTACAAAGCGTTTGGGGGCGTTATCAAATTTGAAATCATATTCAGTAGCCTTGTCATAAACATGAAATAGTACCAATTCATGCTTATTGTGTTTCAAATGTCGTAGGGCTTCAAAAAGTTTTTCGGTGTCTTGTTCAGGCTGAAGCATATCAGTAAATAAAAAAATCAAAGAGCGGCGGTGAAGCTTTTCTGCGATTTGGTGTAATACCTCATAGGTTTTGGTCCCCTGTGCCTCTGGAGCTTCAATAGCTGTTGTTGTTAAACAATCCAATAACATTTGATGATGGCGCTCACTCCCTTTTTCAGGTGCATAGTAGTCTAGCGTGTCCGAATACACACTTAGACCTACAGCATCGCGTTGCTTTTTTAAAAGCTGCATCACAGCCGCAGCAGCAAGTGCTGAAAAACTTATTTTTGTGAGATGGTTAATGTCTTGTTGTGAATGCTCTGGATAATGCATAGAGCTGCTATTATCCACAATCAAATGACAGCGTAAATTAGTTTCTTCATTATAACGCTTGGTGTATAGTTTATCTGTCTTTGCAAATAGCTTCCAGTCGATATGACGGGTACTCTCACCTTTATTATAAATTTTATGTTCTGCAAATTCAGCGGAAAACCCATGAAATGGACTTTTATGCATCCCAGAAATAAAGCCCTCAACTATAGATTTTGCCAGTAAATCAAAATTTAAAAACCCGGAGGCTTGCTGTAATTCTTTCTGAACATCCATAGGCCCTAAACTAAAAAAGGTTTGCCAATAAGACAAACCTTTTTAATAATCTTTTTTAAGTACGAATTATAGCAAAGCGTCAATCGCTTCTGTATATACGTTTTTTGGAGACACCCCTACTTGGCGACCTACAACTTCACCGTTTTGAAAGACCAATACAGTGGGAATATTACGAACGCCATATTTGGCAGCAAATTCTTGATTTGCATCTACATCTACTTTACCAACAACGGCTTTATCACCATATTCTGTACTAATTTCTTCGATGATAGGACCTACCATTCTACAAGGGCCGCACCAGGCTGCCCAAAAGTCTACAAGTACAGGCTTTGTACTTTTTAGTACTGTTTCTTCAAAATTTGCGTCTGTTATTTCTAATGCCATATCTTTCTATTTTTTATATATTAATTTATTATTTAACTGAAAGTTATATTTCTCTATGCAATTATGTTTTCTGACTTCAGTTTTCATACCACTACTAATTATTTCAAAATTAATTAAAAAATTAAGGAATCAGAATCTTGTACGATTTGTTTTTCCTATGCTGAGATTGTTCAAAATTATACCCCTTTAATTTAACTTATAAAACACCTCTTGAGATTTCAGCTCTTCCAACAACTCTTGGGATATTTTAACTTTTTGTAAGCGACTACTCATTTCTAATTTTAATTCATCGTCGTCATCATAAACCACAAACTTAAGGGTATGATTTCCCGAATGCATTTGTAGAAGCTCTTTTAGACTCTGTATTTTCTCTTCAGAGACTTCTTTTATATTTAACTGTATCGATAATTTTTTGGCATAAGACTCCATAATATCATGCAGTAGCTGAAAGCTATTAAATTGTAGGCGTGGCTCGCCTTTAGCGCCTGTTTCCCTGTTAGTCCAGCCTTCTTTAATAAGGGTTCGGACAAATACAAAGTTATTATGCATCAAAAAGTGTTTAAACTTTAGGTATTCTTCACCAAAGATTCGAAACTCATGGCTATTCATGTAATCTTCTATAACAAACGTACCCCAGCCTTTACCCTGTTTACTCACGCGGTGCTGTACATCCGTCACAACGCCCCCAAAGGAAATTTCTTTATTTAAAAACCCTGGTAAATCTCGAAAGACAGATATATCACCATTACAAAAATTCTGCATTTCAAGTTTAAAATCATCTAAGGGATGGCCAGAAATATAAATCCCCACCACTTCTTTTTCACGCGCTAATTTCTCCATAGTCCCCCATAATTCACAAGGGGGGATTAGGGGTTCATCAATCTGGATATCACTTGATTCACCAAATAAGCTAACCTGTGCTGAGTTTTTATTTTCTTGGTAGCGATTAGCATATTTAATTGTTTTCTCTAAAAAAGTAACTCCATCTCCCTCGTCCTGAAAATATTGGGCTCTGTGAGTACTTAAAAAACAATCAAACCCGCCTGCATTGGCTAGATTTTCAAATGCTTTTTTATTAGCAACTCTAAGGTCTATTCGTTTGGCTAAATCAAAAATTGATTTGTATGGCCCTTCATTTTTTCGCTCTTCAACAATGGTTTTAACAGCCCCATGACCAACCCCTTTAATCGCTCCCATTCCAAAACGAACGGCATTATTTTGATTGACCGAAAACTTATAATAACTCTCGTTGACATCCGGTCCTAAAACATTTAATTTCATACGCTTGCACTCTTCCATAAAGAAGGTGACTTGCTTGATATCATTCATGTTGTTTGACAGGACTGACGCCATATATTCAGCAGGATAGTGCGCCTTTAAATAAGCTGTTTGATAGGCAATCCAAGCATAACATGTGGAGTGCGATTTGTTAAATGCATAACTTGCAAATTTTTCCCAATCCGTCCAGATTTTTTCAAGTTTATCCGAAGCCATTCCTTTTGCGGCGGCCTGATTGATAAACTTCGGTTTCATTTTATCGAGTACCGTAATTTGCTTTTTACCCATTGCCTTACGCAAGACATCTGCTTCACCTTTAGTAAAGTCTGCTAGCTTTTGCGACAACAACATTACTTGCTCTTGATACACTGTAATTCCATAGGTTTCCTTGAGGTACTCTTCCATTTCCGGAAGGTCATAACTAATCTCTTCATCTCCTTGTTTACGGCGAATAAAACTCGGTATGTATTCAATAGGCCCTGGCCTGTATAAGGCATTCATGGCAATTAAATCAGCAAAAACGGTAGGCTTTAAGTCCCGCATGTGTTTCTGCATACCAGGAGATTCATATTGGAAAACCCCAACCGTTTCTCCTTTTTGGAACAACTCATAAGTCAGCTCGTCATCTAAAGGAAAATTTTCTGGATCTAAGATCACATCATGTTTTGCCTTTACAATTTTGACCGTGTCTTTTATCAATGTTAATGTTTTCAGTCCTAAGAAATCCATTTTTAAAAGTCCCGCATCTTCTACGACTGAGTTATCAAACTGAGTGACATAGAGGTCAGAATCTTTGGCTGTAGCAATCGGAACATAATTTGTTATATCACTAGGAGTAATAATCACCCCACAGGCATGAATCCCTGTATTCCTAAGGGAGCCTTCTAATACCTGCGCCTGATTTATAGTTTCCGCTTCAAGGTCATCGCCTTCTGATAAATTAAGCAGCTGATTAATCAACTCCATATCCTCTGCCCTAAACTTGGCCTTTAATTCTTTTTCTGGAGTATTGAAGATTTTACTCAACTTAGCCATGGTAGGAATTAACTTGGCAATTCTATCGGCATCACCAAGAGGTAAATCTAAAACACGAGCAGTATCACGGATGGAAGACTTTGCTGCCATGGTTCCATACGTAATAATTTGAGCCACTTGACTAGACCCATATTTATTAATAACATAATCCATCACACGTCCACGACCTTCATCGTCAAAATCGATATCAATATCCGGCATACTTACACGATCTGGATTTAAGAAACGCTCAAAAAGTAAATCGTATTTAATGGGGTCAATATTGGTAATCCACAAGCAGTACGCCACTACGGATCCTGCAGCAGAACCTCGACCAGGACCAACTGATACATCCATAGAGCGAGCTACACGTATAAAATCTTCTACAATCAAAAAATATCCAGGATAGCCCGTATTTTCAATTGTTTTTAACTCAAAATCAAGCCGTTCTTTTATGGCATCTGTTAGCTCAACATAGCGTTTTTCGGCTCCTATATAAGTTAAATGTCTTAAGTAAGCATTTTCACCACGTTTACCACTGTCGGCCGTATCGGCGGGGTCGATAAATGAGTCTGGGATATCAAACTTTGGAAGTAAAACATCACGCGCCAGTTCAAAAGGGACGATTTTATCAACTACCTCTTGAATATTAATAATTGCCTCTGGAATATCTTTAAAAAGAGATTTCATCTCATCGGAGGACTTAAAATAATACTCTTGGTTGGGAAGACCATAACGGTACCCACGACCACGGCCTATAGGAGTCGCTTGTTTTTCTCCGTCCTTTACACACAGTAAAATATCGTGTGCATTGGCGTCTTCTTGATTGATGTAATAGGTATTGTTGGTCGCAACTAATTTTACCTGATGTTTTTGAGCCATCCTAATGAGTACCGGGTTGACTCGGTCTTCGTCTTCTTGTTGATGACGCATAATCTCCACATACAAATCCGCTCCAAATTTTTCTTTCCACCACAAAAGAGCTTCTTCAGCTTGGCGCTCTCCAACATTTAGTATTTTAGAAGGAACTTCACCATATAAATTCCCTGTTAGGACAATAAGATCTTCTTTATAAATATCAACTATACTACGGTCGATTCTTGGTAAATAGTAAAAACCATCCGTGTAAGCCTTAGACGACATTTTTACTAAATTGTGATATCCTTTTTTTGTTTTGGCTAAAAACACCACCTGATAACCATTGTCTTTTTGTGATTTATTGGTATGATCTTCACAGACGAAGAACTCACAACCAACAATGCCTTTAATTTCTTGCCCTTCTACCAGCTCATCACGGGCTACAGACTCCTTATTTTGCTGACGAATTTCGCGGTTATAATTACCAATTTCTTTCACAAAGTGAAAGGCCCCCATCATGTTTCCATGATCTGTTATTGCCACAGCAGGCATCTGATTATCCGATGCGGCGGCTACTAATTTTTTTACACTTATCGTAGATTGTAAAACCGAAAACTGAGAGTGGTTATGTAAGTGGACAACTTCCACATCATCGAGAACCTCTGGAACTTCTGTTGGTACATACTGAGGGGTTATCGACTCTTTTTCTTGCTGTATTCTAGTTGCTATTTTTGCCGATTGCTCTTTAAGGTTGATATGCTTAAGCCCTGCAGGCGAGATCGCATTTTGATTGACAGATTTAAATTGCTTATAATAATCGTTTGGCGCTTGAAGTTGATCAATGCTAAATTCTTGACGTCTTATGAGTTCTAAAAAACAACGGGTCGTTGCCTCTACATCGGCAGTAGCATTGTGCGCCTCTCCAAAAGGCTTATTGAATAAAAATTGATGTAATTCAGTTAGTGTGGGTAATTTAAACTTACCCCCTCTACCCCCAGGAATCTGACACATAGAGGCCGTTTTCTCGGTACAGGTATCTAAAATAGGAAGTTGATTTAAAGGGGAAACAACTTGAAGACGGTGAAATTCACAGCCCATAATATTTAAATCAAAACCCACATTTTGACCCACTACAAAAGTAGCCTTTGAAAGTGCTATGTTAAATAGCTCTAAGACCTCTCCTAGTGCCCTACCTTGTTCGGAAGCCAATTCTGTAGAGATGCCATGAATTTTTTCAGCGTCATAAGGAATATTGAAGCCTTCCGGACGTATTAGATAATCTTGATGCTCCAAGCACCGTCCCATATCGTCGTGTAATTGCCACGCAATCTGAATGCAACGCGGCCAGTTATCCGTATCGGTAATAGGTGCGTTCCAACGCTTTGGTAACCCAGTAGTTTCGGTGTCAAATATTAAATACATCTATTTTTTTTGGTATAAAACGGAATTATAAATATAAAACTATTTAAGAATTTGAAGAGTCAAAATGGATAATAATTATAAACAAAAAACAGTGCCGGCGGGCACTGTACATCATAAATTTTTAAGCGCTAAGAGCTGAAATTTACAGGTTAATGACTGGTAATTTATATAAAATACCTTCTGAGAAGTTAACAACATTAGACCCCGATGCGTTGTAGGCATTAAAATAAAAAGACCCTGTAATGGCTCCAGTTTCATCTATCTCTTCTACAGAGATCATACCATCACTGATATGTACAATACTTCCTGCACCGTCATTGGTGGTGCTATATAAGGAACCGTCATCAGAATAAGAGGCGGTAGCCGTAAAAGAAGAACCCAACTCATATGAACCCAAGACAAGAGTAGGGATTTGGAGCGTAATGACCCCAAATCCGTCTGACCCCGTAAAAGTAGTAACTCCTGTGGAATCACTAACCACTGTAGAAACAGTAGATTTCCATTGGAAGTTTCCGTTTTTCATACTCTGAAAAGCAGGTAAGCTAGATTGAATATCGTCTTGGCAGCCAAACAATGCGACTGTAATTAAAAAGAGAGTAAAAATATTTTTCACAATAAAGTTTATTTAAGGTTAGGTAGAAACGCAAAAATAGTCATCATTTGCACACCAACTTCAAAAGTATAAAAAAAATAAACAAAAGATTGTATAAAGGAAAAATATAGTATATTTGCCGACTCATTAATAACCGAGGTCGAGAACCTTACAAATTAATTATTATGCCAGTAAAAATAAGATTACAAAGACACGGTAAAAAAGGAAAACCTTTTTACTGGATCGTAGCTGCTGATGCACGCTCAAAAAGAGATGGTAAATACCTTGAAAAATTAGGAACTTACAATCCAAACTTCAACCCTGCAAAAATTGAAATTGATGTGGATGGCACTGTAAAATGGCTTCAAAACGGAGCACAACCAACAGATACTGCTAAGTCGATCTTATCTTACAGAGGTGTGATGTTAAAAAATCACCTTGTCGGGGGTGTTCGCAAAGGAGCTTTAACTGAAGAACAAGCAGAAGCAAAGTTTCAAGCTTGGTTACAAGAAAAAATCAGCAAAGTGGATGCTAAGAAAAGTGATTTAGAAAAAGCTAAAGATGCTGAAGCTACTAGAATATTTGAAGCTGAAAAAGCAACCAATGAAGCACGAATTGCAGCTGCAGTTCCTGTTGTTGAAGAAGTTGTTGAAGAAGCCGCTCCTATTATAGAAGTTGCTAATGAGGAAGTTGTTGTTGAAGAAGCTGCTCCTGTTGAAGAAGCTGCTCCTGTTGAAGAAGCTGCTCCTGTTGAAGTTGTTGCTGAAGAAGCTACTCCTACTGAAGAAGCACCTGCTTCTGATGACAAATAAAAATATAAAATTTTTTATACCTTTAAAACCTGGCACGACTGCCAGGTTTTTTTTATGAATTAAATCATGACAACAAAGGACTGTTTTTACTTAGGGAAAATCGTTAAGAAATATAGTTTCAAAGGGGAGCTCTTAGCCAAACTTGACACTGATGAGCCTGCTATTTATGAAAATTTAGACACTATATTCATTGAGGTTAATGGCACTTTAATCCCCTTTTTTATAGAGAAATCACAACTACACAAGTCTGACTTACTCCGACTAAAATTTGATGATGTAACTTGTGAAGCCGATGCAGATGCGCTTCTTAAGAGCGACCTTTACCTACCGTTAGAGCTGCTTCCAAAGCTTGAAGGTGATAAGTTTTATTTCCATGAGATCATTAACTTTCAACTCATTGATGAAAACTTTGGCCCCGTTGGGATCGTCAAAGGAGTTAATGACACAACAACTCAGGCGTTATTTGAAGTTGATCGTGATGGGATTGAAATTCTAATCCCTATGAATGATGATTTTATAAAAAAGCTTGACAGAAGTAATAAGGTCATTACTGTAAACACTCCTCCAGGCCTTATTGAATTATACTTAGAGTAATGGCTAAACCATTTCAATTTAAACAGTTTAGTGTCGCACAAGATCGTTGCGCAATGAAAGTGGGAACCGACGCTGTTTTGCTAGGTGCTTGGTCAGCTTTGGACCATATGCCAAATACAATTTTAGACATCGGATCAGGTACTGGAATTCTAGCCCTTATCATGGCACAAAGAAGTACAGCAGAACTTATTGATGCGCTAGAAATTGATTCGGATGCTTACGAACAGTGCGTTCATAATTTTGAGACTTCAGATTGGGGAGATCGCTTATTTTGTTACCATGCTTCTTTAGATGAGTTTGTCGACGAAATTGAGGACACCTATGATTTAATCATTTCCAATCCACCCTTTTATACAGATCACTTTAAATCCAGAAATGAGGCACGCAATAAGGCACGGTTTGAAGACGCGTTGCCATTTGAAGAACTACTGACTTCGGCTTCAAAATTATTATCCGTAACGGGGCAACTAAGCGTAATCATTCCGTTTAGTGAAGAAATAAACTTCATAAGTCTTGCTGAAAATGTTGACTTGTACCCCATACGAATCCTTCGTGTTAGAGGACAAGAAGAAAGTCCCGTAAAGCGCAGTTTAATATCCTTTACATTCCAAGAAAATAAAATTAAAGTTAGTGAACTCACTATCGAAATCACCCGCCATCACTACACAAATGATTACATAAATCTCACTAAAGATTTTTATTTAAAATTATAGAATTTTCAAGTAGATTAAGTAAATTTGTAAAAGATTTAACGAATTCTCATTTTTAGTTCATAAAATTGATTTAATTAAAAAAAATCCAATGAAAGCAGATTTATTTGAAGCCCCTGATTATTACAATTTAGACGATTTACTTTCAGAAGAGCACAAGCTCGTTAGGAGTGCCGCTCGTGATTGGGTAAAAAGAGATATTTCTCCTATTATAAATGACTATGCTCAAAAAGCAGAGTTTCCAACTCAAATTATTGGTGGCTTAGCTGATATTGGTGCTTTTGGACCTTACATTCCAACTGAATATGGTGGTGCTGGTCTGGACCAAATTTCATACGGACTAATAATGCAAGAAATTGAACGTGGGGATTCAGGTGTTCGAAGTACAGCTTCCGTACAATCCTCGTTAGTAATGTATCCTATCTGGAAATATGGAAATGAAGAACAACGACAAAAATACCTACCTAAACTAGCAAGTGGTGAATGGATTGGCTGCTTTGGACTCACTGAACCTGACCACGGAAGTAACCCTGGAGGTATGACTACTAACTTTAAGGATATGGGTGACCATTATTTATTAAATGGTGCTAAGATGTGGATTTCTAACTCCCCTATAGCCCAACTAGCTGTCGTGTGGGCTAAGAATGAAGAGGGTCGAATACATGGATTGATTGTAGAGCGTGGTATGGAAGGATTCACAACTCCTGAAACGCATAATAAATGGTCTCTAAGAGCTAGTTCAACTGGAGAGCTCATATTTGATAATGTAAAGATTCCAAAAGAAAACTTACTTCCAAACAAATCAGGGTTGGGTGCTCCCTTAGGGTGTTTAGACTCGGCTCGTTATGGAATAGCTTGGGGTGCTATTGGAGCAGCGATGGATTGTTATGACACAGCGCTGAGATATAGTAAAGAACGGATTCAATTTGGAAAACCAATTGGTCAATTTCAATTGCAGCAAAAGAAACTTTCAGAAATGATTACCGAAATTACCAAAGCTCAATTATTGACATGGCGATTAGGAGTGTTAAAAAATGAAGACCGTGCTACCACTGCTCAGATTTCAATGGCTAAAAGAAATAATGTGGACATGGCTATAAAAATAGCCCGTGAAGCACGTCAAATGTTAGGCGGTATGGGAATTAGCGGAGACTATAGTATTATGCGCCACTCCATGAATCTAGAAAGCGTTATCACTTACGAAGGAACTCACGACATCCATTTATTAATAACTGGCTTTGACATTACTGGCTTAAACGCATTCAAGTAAAACTTTTAATGAAAATTATCTTGCGAACACTTATAATTACACTCACTATAAGTCTAATCTTTGTTGGCTGTAATATAAACTCAGAAATACCAGAAGTTCCTTATTATATTGGAGATGACGACCCTGCAGAAGAGGAAGAGTATGTTCCAAGAAACTTTAAACTAATTTCATTAGGAGACAGCTATACCATAGGACAGAGTGTCTGCGAAGACTGTCGGTTCCCAGCTCAGTTAAGAGATAGCTTACAAACCTATTTTTCGGAAGCAGACTCTCTAAGTCTTGAAGTCATTGCACAAACCGGATGGACCACATCAAACCTCAAAAGTGCAATTACCACAGCACAACCACCTACTGACTTTGATTTAGCAACTCTTTTAATAGGGGTCAACAATCAATACCAAGGTAAACCTTTTAGCCTCTATGAGACTGAATTTGTAGAACTTATCAATACCGCTATTTCATTAGTAGGAGGAGATCATACTAAACTAATTGTATTATCAATCCCTGACTATGCCTACACCCCTTTTGGTCAAAACTCCAATCCCACCTACATAAGTGAACAACTTGAACTTTACAATTCATATGCGCAGACGTATTGTGAGAATAACAATTTGAATTACGTCTACATCACCGATATCACACAAGAAGGACTGACAAACACTGAACTTGTAGCTTCTGATAACCTACACCCCTCAACACTAGCTTATACTAGGTTTGTACAGCGTATTTTACCGATAGCCTTAGATATTTTAGATTAATAAACTTATTGATTTTTTGAGTCAGTTAATCTTCGGGAGCTAACTCTACTTTAAGCCCCTCTAGATTTAAGCTTATTTGAATTTGGCAACTCAATCGGCTTGTCGGTTTCACATTAAAAGCTTCACTGAGCATTGCGTCTTCTTCGTCTAACTTTTCGTTAAGCTCATGACTTGACTGAACATAGCACTGACACGAAGCACACATAGCCATTCCGCCACAAACCCCAATCGTTCCTTCTGGAGCTAATTCAAAAAGTCGCACTACTTCCATTAAGTTCAAAGCCATATCTGTAGGAGCCTGAATATCATGTAGGATTCCATCGCGATCAGTAATTTGTATGTGTACGTCTTGAGTCATTAATCTATAGATTTTACAACAACTTTGGGCGCTTCCTTGCGAGTCCCATCAAATCCATCAATCCCACTTACTGTTGTATATTTTAACACGTACCGCTTACCCGGATTAATAATCTTATAAGCTGCTTGACACATAAGAGTGGCTTCATGGAATCCACAAAGTATAAGTTTTAATTTACCTGGATAGGTGTTTACATCTCCAATCGCAAACACACCAGGAATATTGGTTTGATAATCCAGAGCGTTATTTACCTTGATTGCATTTTTTTCAATTTCAAGACCCCAATCAGCGATAGGACCTAATTTTGGAGACAATCCAAATAATGGAATAAAGTTATCCGTCTCTATCCTTAGTGGAGACTCCCCTGACTTGGTCACTTCTATAGCTTCTAGCTTGCTATCTCCAAATACCGCTGTTACTTCAGCTGGAGTGATAAGCTTAATTAAGCCTTTGTTCTTTAACTCTTGAACTTTCTCGACAGAATCTAGAGCGCCTCTAAACTCATTACGTCGGTGAATAAGTGTAACTTCACTAGCCACTTCACTTAAAAATATAGCCCAATCTAGTGCCGAGTCCCCACCACCAGCAATGACCACTTTCTGCCCCCTATACACTTCGGGGTCTTTAATGATGTAAGCAACTCCTTTGTCTTCAAAAGACTGTAAGTGTTTGATCGAAGGTTTTCTTGGCTCAAAACTTCCAAGTCCCCCAGCAATAGCAACTATTGGTGCCTTGTGTTTTGTCCCTTTATTTGTGGTTACTGTGAAATAGCCATCTGCTAACCTCTCAATTGTTTCTGCCCGCTCACCTAAAGTAAATCCTGGCTCAAATTGCTTTGACTGCTCCAAAAGTTTGTCAGTCAGATCACCTGCTAAAATTTCTGGATAAGCAGGTATATCATAGATCGGTTTTTTTGGGTATATTTCTGAACACTGTCCACCAGGATGAGGCAAGGCATCTATAAGGTGACATTTGAGTTTTAAAAGTCCGGCTTCAAAAACTGTAAACAAACCTGTTGGCCCAGCACCAATAATTAAAATATCAGTCGTAATCATGTTATGCTTCAATATTTATTACCGACTCAATTTGTGGCGCATGCTTTTTAATCGTCAATTCCACACCCGACTTCAATGTCATTTGATTTACACTACAAGACGAACAGGCTCCAATAAGTTGTACTTTGACTAAACGGTCATCTTCTATAGAAATGAGATTTATATTTCCGCCATCATTTTGTAGAAATGGACGAATTTCATCTAAAGCTTTCTCGACGTTTAGTCTAATTTCTTCTGAACTCATAGTTGTTATTTTTTAACTGCAGCACAGCCTGCCATTGTTGTTATTTTTATTGCATCAGTAGGTGGTAACGCTGTATTTCTACGAACGACTTCTTGAGCAATATTTTGAGTGATTTTACTAAATGCTTCTTGAATAAGAGTGGCTGTTTGCATGGCAGCTGGGCGACCAAAATCTCCTGCTTCTCTTACACTTTGAACCAGTGGAATTTCTCCTAGAAAAGGGACTTTTAAATCCTCCGCTAAGTGCTTAGCACCTTCCTTTCCAAAGATAAAATATTTATGCTCTGGTAATTCTTCTGGTGTAAAATAAGCCATGTTTTCAATAATCCCTAAAACAGGCACATTGATACTGTCTTGTTGAAACATTGCAACTCCTTTTCTAGCGTCTGCAAGTGCTACATTTTGAGGAGTACTTACCACTACTGCTCCTGTTATTGGCAAGGCCTGCATGATACTCAAATGGATGTCTCCTGTTCCCGGTGGCAAATCAATTAAAAGAAAATCAAGCTCTCCCCAGGCAGCATCAAAGATCATTTGGTTTAGTGCTTTTGCGGCCATTGGACCTCTCCATACCACCGCTTGATCTGGTTTTGTGAAAAAACCAATAGATAATATTTTAACGCCATAGTTTTCTACTGGCTTCATTTTAGACTTTCCATCGATCATTACCGCTAACGGCTTCTCGTTTTGAACGTCGAACATAATGGGAATAGAAGGACCATAAATATCTGCATCGAGGATACCAACTTTAAAACCCATTTTAGAAAGAGTAACAGCAAGATTTGAAGTAACGGTTGATTTACCAACGCCTCCTTTGCCAGAAGCTACGGCAACAATATTTTGAATTCCAGGAATTGACTTCCCTTTGACTTCGCTTTTAGGCTGATTTGAAACCTCAACTTTTATGTTGACAGTAATTTTTGCTTTGGCATACACCAACTCATGAATTGTTTTTAGGATGTCAACTTCAGTTCGTTTTTTAGCTTGTAAACTAGGGTTAGAAATAGTGATGTCTACTATCACCTCATCGCTAAAAACGATTATATTTTTAACAGCCTGGCTATCGATCATGTTCTGACCTTCTCCAGGAACTGTAATTGTTTTGAGCGCTTGCTCAATATCTTTTTTATTAAATTTCAAAGTTTCTAATTTAGATGGATTCTAAAGTGCAAATATACAGTGAAATGTTTAAAAACAGAAGTGGATTAGATTAAATGATGCCTTTGAAAGCTAGAGTGCTTTTGCTGGATCCCAAAATAAGGATTCAAAGTCTATAATTTGATTCCCTTCAACCTTAATTCCTTCACTTTCTAAGAGCTGTTGCATTAAGTTAGTACCTTCAAAATGGTGTTTACCAGTCAGCAAGCCTTTGCGATTTACAACTCGGTGTGCAGGGACGTCTTTTCCATGAGAAGCGGTCATTGCATAACCTACCATTCTTGCACTTTTGGTAGCCCCTAAATATCGAGCAATTGCACCATAACTGGTAACTCTCCCATAGGGAATTTGTCGGGCTACTTCATGACATTTATCAAAAAAATGAGTTGAATTAGGCATATCGGCTATAAAGCTATTAATAGATCTATTAAAGTAATAACCGCCACGGCAGCAGTGATGAAAGCAATTGTCTGGTTCATTCTTTTTTGAGATGAAATTTTAGAATTTTTAATTCTCTCAAAAAACATAATATAAACATAAAATGCTACAAAAGTTCCAGAGATGACTCCTGCAACATAGGCTCCAATCGACAAATTATCCAAATATATCCAATTAACGGTCACTAGCGCAGTCACCACATAAGCTTGATAAGGAATCGGAAATATATTAAGTGAAGACATGAAAAGACCTTGAAAAAAGCAGCTTTTTTTACTTTTAGATGCATCTACTTCCTGAACAGCAACTTCTCTTTTAGCTAGAATGAAAAAGTAACTAGAAATTAGCAAAAAAACAACTAGGGCGACCCATTTAAGGATTTCTATAACATCTAGATATTGACTAAGATATTTAGCGAAGACTACGGCTAAGTAAGTTTGTAAGCCGACAGTCATACAAGCTCCTAATGAAAACATAAATGCGCGGGTGTAACCTTGTTTTAAACTGATCTTCGCGGCGGTCATATTAAGTAATCCAGGTGGAATCACCCCCACAAAAGCAACTAATAGTCCAAGTAAAAATAAATATGAAATGTTCAAAATTTAATTTATTTTAAATCTAATATACGTAATTGCTTTTTGAGTTTCTAGATATTGATTTTCATAAAAAGTCTGAATTGTAGTCACTTCTTCAGGGCTGCCTTCTTGTCGGTACACATCATGATTAGCATATTGAACCTCATGGCCTTGCCCATGCAAAAGGCCTAAGGTGTATCCATGCATGAATTCGCTGTCTGTTTTAAGGTGCATTATCCCTGTGTCGTTTAAAATGTTTTTATAACGCATCAAAAATGAGTCATTAGTCATGCGATGTTTGGTTCGCTTGTACTTAATTTGAGGATCTGGAAATGTAATCCATATTTCATCTACTTCATTGGCTGCGAACAAAGATTCTACAAGTTCAATTTGGGCTCTAATAAAAGCGACGTTGGTAAGTTTATTTTCAATTGCTGTTTTGGCCCCTCTCCAGAACCTTGCTCCCTTAATATCTATTCCAATAAAGTTTTTTTCTGGATAACGCTTAGCTAATCCAACCGTATACTCGCCTTTCCCACAGCCTAACTCTAAGACTAAGGGGTTATTATTTTTGAAAAACTGTTGATTCCACTGCCCCTTTAGTGGATACACAGCATCGACTAGCTCTTCACGCTTAGGCTGAAACACATTATGAAATGTGTCATTTTCATTGAATCTTTTAAGTTTGTTTTTGCTTCCCACTTGAATTAATTTTTGTCAAAAATACGGAAAGAATTCTGGATACTAGTTTTGTTTCTGAAGCGTAAATGAGAATTCACTTCCAACAGCAAATTTACTTTCTACATAAATTTTCTCTTCATGAGCCTCAACGATGTGTTTTACAATAGACAATCCAAGACCGGAGCCTCCTTCTTCTCTAGAGCCACTTTTATCAACCCGATAAAACCGCTCAAATAAACGTGTTAGATGCGCACTTTCAATTCCCTCTCCATTATCAGTAACTCGAACAATTAGCTTATTCGAATTTATATTTTCAACACTAATTTCAGTTGTTCCGTTATTATGGCCATATTTAATAGAATTGACAACCAAATTTGTCAGGACCTGCTGAATTCTTTCTTGATCTGCAATAACCATGACAGGGTTAGAATACTCTTTATCTAAAATCAAGGAAATGTTTTTATGCTCTGCTTTAATTTCAAGTAATTCAAATACATTTGTAATAAGTTCAATGATGTCAAAGGTTTCAAGAGTTAAATTTGCATCGCCAATTTCTAACTTGGTAATCATATCTAGGTCTTTTACTATATAAATTAACCGGTCCACGCCTTTATCAGCACGTTTTAAATATTTATCTCTAATTTTAGGGTCCTCAGAAGCACCTTCGAGAAGCGTAGAAATATAACCCTGAACTGTGAAAAGAGGGGTTTTGAGTTCATGGGAGACATTACCAATAAATTCTTTTCGGTATTCTTCCCTGCCTTTCAAAGCTTCTAGTTCAAGTTTTTTGTTTTTAGCATAGTCATCAATCTCTTTTTTTAAAGTTGCCATATCAGTGTTGATCGGGCTGTTGTTAAACGTGGTTGACTCTAATAGTGTGAGGTCTTTATAAATCTTTTTGATACTATTAAAAACATATTTTTCAAGCCGCAAATGAATTAAAACAAATGAAAAAACAAATGAAAACAGGGCCCAATAACATAAAACGTTAAGGTTAGTCTTAGCAAAAAAATACAAAAAAACACTCAACAGAAATGTTTGCAAAAGCGTTATATAAAGCGCAGTGAAAAAAGAGAATATGTGAGATTTTTTTATTTTATTTTTCATTAAGCTGTAAACTTATACCCGACCCCTTTAATTGTCTTGAACGAATCATCACCGATTTTTTCACGGAGCTTTCGAATATGAACATCAATCGTACGACCTCCAACAACTACTTCATTTCCCCATACTTTGTCTAAAATCTCATCTCTTTTAAAAACTTTACCAGGCTTAGAGGCTAACAAAGACAATAATTCAAATTCCTTTCGAGGTAAAACTAGCTCGTTTCCTTTGTAGATAATCTTGTAGGCTTCTCTGTCTATTGTTAAATCACCTACTTTAATAAGCTCTGAATCATCCATGGGTGTCGCCTCATTAAGGCGTCTTAATAATGCTTTTATTTTACTAACCAATATTTTGGGTTTAATTGGTTTTGTGATATAGTCGTCGGCACCGGCCTCAAACCCAGCGAGCTGAGAGTAGTCCTCTCCTCGAGCTGTTAAAAAGGTGATAATCGTCCCTTTTAGTTCTGGAAACGCACGGATTTGCCCACATGCTTCAATCCCATCCATCTCAGGCATCATCACATCCATAATAATCAAATGAGGTTGGTTTATTTTAGCTGATTTCACCGCCTCCAATCCATTAACAGCAGTTACAACCGTATAACCCTCAGCTATCAAATTATAACTTAGAATTTCTAAGATATCTGGCTCGTCATCCACTAGCAGTATTTTGATAGTATCGTTATTCATTTTTAATATATGTAATTTTTATAAAGATAGAAAAATTAAACGCTGTGTTGAAAAATATAAATTTAATAACATTAAATTAAAGTCTTCGTAACACTGAGTTGATTGATTAAATAAATAACGATTAACTATCGATATTGTACAAACTAACAATAATTGGACTAAAAATTAATCTTTTTTATTCCCTTTAAAAGAGCATTGCTTAATGGCAACGCTCTTTTAATTTTAGCTACTTTTGTAATGGAATTTAAGTTATATGATTAGTAAAGGTTTAATATTTAACATTACATCCGAAGCCGATTTTAATAAAGTGGCTTTAGCTGTTTTTAGACATCAGTTTAAGCATAACTCCGTATATCGTTCGTTTTGCGACTTACTTTACAAACATCCTAGTGATGTGAAAACACTAAAACAAATTCCTTTTTTACCGATTCAATTTTTTAAAAGTCATAAAGTTGTATCCACAACCAAACCTTCAGAGGCTACCTTCACAAGTAGTGGAACTACTGGCAGCATTGTTAGTAAACACTTTGTGAGTGACTTAGAAATCTACAAACATAGCTTTAGATATGGATTTAAATCGTTTTATGGAGCGGTTGAAGATTATACAGTCCTAGCCCTTTTGCCATCCTATTTAGAACGTGAAGGCTCATCATTAGTCTACATGGCAAATGATATGATTGAACAATCCAAACAGCCTGAAAGTGGATTTTATTTACATGATTTAGAAGCCTTAAAAAACACCTTACTGAGACTTGAAGCGAAAGGTGAAAAAACCCTACTAATAGGAGTGTCTTACGCCTTATTAGATCTGATTGAATTGCATTCATTCAATTTAAAACACACCATTGTCATGGAAACTGGCGGCATGAAGGGTCAGCGTAAAGAACTTGTGAAATCAGAGTTACATTCCATTTTGAGACACGGATTTGGTATTGATAAAATTCATAGTGAATACGGCATGACCGAATTATTATCCCAAGCCTATTCCAAAGGAGATGGGGTATTTGAAATGCCTAGTTGGATGAAAATTCTTACCCGAGACCCAGAAGATGCCTTAAGCATTCAACCTATTGGAAAGTCGGGTGGTGTTAATGTGATTGACTTGGCAAACATAAATTCTTGTGCATTTATTGCAACGCAAGATTTAGGGAGAATTCATATTAATGGCTCGTTTGAAATCTTAGGCAGATTCGATGAGTCTGATATTAGAGGTTGTAACCTGATGGTGCTTTAAACCACTCGTATTATAAACGTACTACGCTTCCCACGATTGATAATCACATAGTTATTATTAATCAAATCAGTCGATGAGATTTTATAGTCCTCCCCCACTTTTTCTTTATTTACAGAAATTGAATTCTCTTTTAGTGCACGTCGTGCCTCTCCGTTAGACTCTAAGAATTTTGTTTCCGCTGAAAGAGCAGCAATCATATCTAAACCAGCTTCTAAAAAGTCTTTTGACACCTCAGCAGTAGGCACCCCTTCAAAAACATCTAAAAAAGTGGCCTCATCTAAGGTTTGAATATCAGCTTTAAAAGATTTACTATATAATATAGTAGAGGCCTTTTCTGCATTTTCAAAATCAGCTTGGCTATGAACCATCGTAGTTATTTCTTGAGCCAAACGCTTTTGAAGTAATCGCAAGTGCGGTTGTTCTTTGTGTGATTCTATAAGTGTCAATACTTCTTGTTCATTTAAGAATGTAAATATCTTAATATATTTATCCGCATCATCGTCACTAGAGTTTAACCAATATTGATAAAACTTATAAGGAGAAGTTCGATTGGGATCTAGCCACACATTACCTCCTTCACTTTTTCCAAATTTAGAGCCGTCTGACTTTGTGATTAAAGGACAAGTAATGGCAAAACCTTTTCCATTCCCTACACGCCTAATTAGCTCAGTTCCAGTAGTAATATTACCCCATTGATCGCTTCCGCCCATTTGGATGGTACAGTCGTGTGCTTTAAATAAATGAAGGAAATCATAGCCTTGAACGAGCTGGTAGGTGAATTCCGTAAAGCTCATGCCATCAGAACTTTCTGCTGAAATCCTATTTCTAACAGAGTCTTTAGCCATCATATAATTAACTGTAATATGCTTACCAATATCTCTAATAAAGTCTAGAAAAGAAAAATCTTTCATCCAGTCGTAATTATTAACCAGGACCGCCGCATTCTTTTCACCGTTATCAAAATCTAAAAAATGAGCCAATTGATTTTTAATCGCCTCTTGGTTGTGGCGTAGTGTTTTTTCATCTAAAAAGATACGTTCTATCGATTTTCCTGAGGGATCTCCAATCATTCCGGTAGCACCTCCAACCAAAGCAAATGGTTTATGACCACATTTTTGGTAATGTGCCAACAACATAATGGGTACAAGGTTTCCAATATGTAAGGAGTCGGCTGTGGGGTCAAAACCAACATAAGCGCTTCTCATTTGTTCTAATAAATGTGCTTCTGCTCCCGGCATCACATCGTGTATCATCCCTCTCCAACGCAAGACTTTTATAAAATTAACGGCCATTTTAGTGTTTTTAATTATGACAAAGATAACAGATTCATAAGGGATGAGAAAAGAAAAAATAGTAATTTAGTAGTATGATATTAGTCACTGGGGGTACAGGCTTAGTTGGAAGTCACTTATTGTTTGAACTGACCAAATCAGATCAAAACATTCGCGCCTTGTATAGACGCACTGAAACCATTGAAAAGGTTAAAAAAGTTTTTTCATATTACTCAGATCAAATCGACTTTCAATTTAAAAAAATTGAATGGATTCAAGGAGATTTAAATGATATACCAAAACTTGAGGAGGCTTTTAAAGACATTACGCACGTATACCATTGTGCTGCCCTAATTTCATTTGCCCCTAACGACTATAATCAATTAAAAAAAATAAACACTGAAGGAACGGCAAATATAGTAAACCTATGTATTACCCATTCGATACAAAAACTCTGCTATGTAAGTTCGGTCGCTACTGTGGGGTTTGACCCCCTCAAGATATCTGAAGAAACGATTTGGAAATCGGAGGAAATACAAAATGTTTATGCCCTAACAAAACACGCTGCTGAAATGGAAGTTTGGCGTGGAATTCAAGAAGGGATCTCTAGTGTTATTGTAAATCCGGGAGTGGTTTTAGGGCCCGGATTTTTCAATTCTGGAAGTGGGCTTCTATTCAAGATTATATACAAAGGTCTTAATTATAAAACCGAAGGTGTTACTGGGTATGTAGATGTAAAAGATGTGGTGAGAAGCATGCTAAGACTAATGAACGGAACCTCAACTAATGAGCGATATATTCTTGTTGGAAAAACACTTTCTTTTTCAGAGTTTACGTCACAAATTTCAAAGGAACTAGGGGTTAAAGCTCCACAAAAAACAGCTAAAAGATGGATGCTATCTATCGCTTGGCGCTTTGATTGGCTGAATCATAAAATTATTGGCAAAAAGAGGAAATTAACTAAAAATATGTGCCGGACGCTGGACACTAAGAACTACTATAGTTCGGATAAATTTTTGAAGCTGGAAAAGGATTACATGTTTACTTCTATGTCAAAAACTATTTCCGAAGTGAGTCAAATTTTCTTAAAGGATTTAAAACACCCTTAGAAGGAGTGCCTTTTTTAGCAGCTTTCTTGGTCGTGTCAATTTGATTTTGTTTACTCTTTTTAATTGAATCTTTGATGCGTTTTCGCTCCCCAACAATAGCCTCATATTTAGATTTCTCAGCTTTGAGTTTCATCTCTACTTTATCGTAAATTGACTTATATTTATCAGTATTACTAGTGTAATAGGCGTTACTTTCGGCAAACTGAAGACTATCAATCCCATGAGAGCGATAAATATAGTTTAATGGATTATTAATGTTATTTTGAAGTAATTGTTTATTCACACCTTTAGCAGTATTGATTATAATCACATCGTAAAGGACCTCAACCATTCGATCTTCAGAAATCAAATTAGCCGGCTTTTTTGCTTTGATATTTCCACAGGAAATGACAAGTATGGCACTCCATAAAACTGCTATTTTTTTCATCTATTAAATGTTAATCGCATCGCAGTATTGGCATTTGTAAAATTTGCATTTTCGTAGACAATAGTACCATTTAGAATTGTATGCGTAACTCGCGACTTAAAAGTAGTGCCCTCAAAAGGAGACCAGCCACATTTATATAATATATTGTCCTTATTTACAGTCCAAGGATTGTTTGGGTTTACTAAGACTAGATCTGCAAAATAGCCTTCTTTAATGTAACCTCGTTTTTCAATTTGAAACAAAATGGCTGGATTATGACACATTTTTTCTACCATTTTTTCTACCGAGATTTTACCTTTATGATAGGCCTCCATCATTGCGACTAATGCATGCTGAACCAAAGGTCCTCCAGAAGGTGCTTTCAAATAAGTATTTGACTTTTCTTCAAGTGTATGAGGCGCGTGGTCAGTTGCAATAACATCAATTTTATCATTCAAAAGAGCAGTCCATAAGGCCTCTCGATCATCCGCTGATTTTACGGCCGGATTCCATTTTATAAAAGTTCCTTTTTTCTCATAATCTGCATCCGAAAACCACAAATGGTGAACACAAACCTCAGCCGTTATTTTCTTATCTTTCAAAGGTTTTTTATTCGAAAATAAAGCCATCTCTTTTGCAGTCGTCAGATGGAATACATGCAAACGCGCTCCCGTTTTTTTAGCTAAGGCAATTGCTTTTGATGATGAAATACAACACGCTTCTACACTTCTAATTTCAGGATGATATTTAATGGGAATATCTTCTCCATAGGTTTCTAAATAACGAGCTGTATTTTGTTTAATGGTATCTTCATCTTCACAATGAACAGAAATCAATAAATCTGTACTTTTAAATATTTTCTCTAAAACTTCAGGATTATCTACAAGCATATTTCCTGTCGAGGAGCCTAGAAAAAGCTTAAGACCCGCTACTTTTAGAGAGTCTACCTTTAGTATTTCATCTAAATTGTCATTCGTCCCGCCAAACATGAATGAATAATTTGCCGATGAAGTTTTAGCCGCAATGTCAAACTTATCTTCCAACTTATCAATGGTCGTTGCTTGAGGGTCGGTGTTTGGCATTTCAATAAAAGAGGTGATCCCACCTGCAATAGCAGCTCTTGATTCTGATTCAATAGTTGCTTTGTGGGTTAAACCTGGCTCTCTGAAATGTACTTGGTCATCAATAACTCCGGGTAAAAGGTAATTATTCTCCGCATCAATAACAGTAATATTAGAATTCTTGACACTTATAGAACTCGCTATTTCTTTGATGTATTTGTCCTCAATTAAAACATCACCAAGAAAAGTAGTCCCTTCATTGACAATTCGCGCATTTTTTATGAGTATGGATTTTTTATGCATTTATCGTTTTCCTAAAATTGTTTTTAATCGCATCTGAATGACTCCAAAAACAGCTTCTTTTATGATGCCTTTACTTAACTTTGAAATACCATAGAGTCTATCGGTAAAGATAATTGGGATTTCTTGGATATTAAACTTTTTCTTGTATGTATTATATTTCATTTCAATTTGAAAAGCATAGCCAATAAATGTAATTTCATTTAAATTGATCGCTTCCAAAACCGAGCGTCGATAACAAATAAATCCTGAAGTAGGATCAAAAATTTTCATACCCGTAATTAGCCTCACATATAATGAAGCCGCGTAGGACAATAAAACTCTAGATAACGGCCAATTGACAACATTAACTCCTTGTATATACCTTGAGCCTATAGCTAGTTCAACCCCTTGATCTCTACAAACTTCATAGAGCCGTTTAAGGTCCCTAGGGTCATGAGAAAAATCTGCATCCATTTCAAAAATAAACATATAATGACGCTTTAAGCACCACTTAAAACCATCTACATAAGCAGTTCCTAAACCTTGCTTGCCGGTTCGTTTGAGCAAAAAGAGGCGGTCAGCATATCTGGACTGACATGCCTCTACCTTTTGAGCGGTATTGTCAGGAGAATTATCATCTACAACCAACACATGAACGTCATCGCACTGAGATAAAACAGCATCAATGATGGCCTCAATATTTTCGATTTCATTATAAGTTGGTATGATGACAATAGACTCTTGCATTCAGTAGAAATTTTAACAAAAGTAAGATATTTTTAGCGGACTCTTTTTATAAATATTCTTCATAACTTTGAATATGCTTAGAGAGGTTTTATTTAACGACTGGTATACCACTATTATTATAGTAAGCCTTGCTATAATTGCAGTCGCTAAGCTTATAAATCCTATACGTTTTGTGGGGTTTATGAAGTTGATTGGAAATTCCAATTATTTAAGAATTCATTTTAAAGACCATCGCTTTTTTGACCCCTTTGATGTGTTTTTGTTTATAAACTTCTGCTTAAATGCAGTGCTCACTGGAATTCTCACCTGTAGCTACTTGGAACCCAATACAGTGTTTAGCTATATTGATTTTATAAAACTGGTAATAATTCTGGGAATTGGTCTTCTTATAAAAGCACTAATAGAGTTAGCAGTCGGATCTCTTTTTGAAATTGGAAAAATCTTACATAGTTATGTGTTTCAGAAAATAAGTGTTCTTAATTTCTTAGGGGTATTACTACTACCCTTGAATGCATTATTGGTTTTTAGCTTTCCAGGGCAACCGTCATTATTAGTCATAACCTTGGCGATTTCAAGCTTAATTATTTTAATTGGCTTGTTTAAATCCATCAAATCCTATCAAAAACTTCTTATCAATAATTTCTTTTATTTTATTTTGTATCTTTGCACTCTCGAAATTGGTCCTTATGTGATTTTATGTAAGCTATTTTCGTATGATATAAATTAACATTTTAGAGTAATTGATCTATGAAAATAAAAACCATTTTGGTTTCTCAGCCAGAACCTAAGATAGAAAACTCTCCCTACTTTGACCTAGAGGAAAAGCAAAAAGTGAAGATTGATTTTCGCCCATTCATTCATGTTGAAGGGGTAACCGCAAAAGAAATCCGACTACAGAAAGTAGATTTTTCAATTTATTCTGCTGTAATTCTAACCAGCAGAAATGCTGTTGATCACTTTTTTAGAATCGCAGATGAAATGCGTTTTAAGGTACCTGATTCTATGAAGTATTTTTGTCAGTCAGAAGCTGTAGCTTATTACCTACAAAAATATGTAGTATATCGTAAACGAAAAATTTATGTTGGAAAGCGTAACTTTTCGGACTTATCTCCATTGATAAAAAAATACAAAAATGAGAAGTTTTTACTACCATCTTCAGATAAGCTTAAAGCTTCTGTTCCTGCTGCTCTTGATGAATTAGGGATTCAATGGAAACAGGCTGTTTTTTACAAAACAGTAATTAGTGATTTATCTGACTTAGCAGATGTTTATTATGACATTCTAGTGTTTTTTAGCCCTTCCGGAATCGATTCTTTGTTTCACAATTTTCCAAATTTCAAACAAAATGACACACGAATTGCCGTATTTGGAAACACAACTGTTAAAGCTGTTGAAAACAAAGGACTTCGTGTTGACGTTGCAGCACCAACTACAGAAATGCCTTCGATGACCATGGCCCTTAATAAATACATACAAGAGATCAATAAAAAATAATACAACATCTCTTTTTAGAAGCTTAAGCCCCACTCATTGATTGGGGCTTTTTTATTACACTACTAAGAAATCCTGGAAAGCAAACCAATTTAACAACTTGTACTGTTTCATTAAATAGTACTATATTTAGAAAAAAAATCATGAGACACTTATATCTTTTTTTAGGTTTATTTATTTTTTTTAATTGCTCTAGCGAAGACAATGAAAGTGAAACAACTGACCCCGTTTTAACAGCGTCAGATTTTAGTCCAAATTCTGAAGGAAGTTATTGGTTGTACAATGTTGACAGTACCAGTTCTGATCTTCCCGAAATGGATTTCAGCTCAATCGATTCATTGTATATAGTCTCAACTTCAAACGCAGCTTACATACTTGAGGCGAACAATGGGATTGGCGCAGACGGAAGTATGAATAGTATTCTTACCAGTGGAAGCCTATCAACCACAGACACTACTTTGATATATAGCGGGGCCTTAGACCTTCCCATAGACATCGTAGTAGACCAAGCACTCGAAATTAGCGACCTTATCTTAATTGACTTGGAAGCTGACAACGGATCTGTACTTTCAACTATAGAAGGGGAGTTTACTGAAACTATTGATATTCAAGGATCAATGATTCCAATAAACGTTAACTTTGAATTATTTAGTGCAAAGGAAGATTTATACGACTCTAAAATAGTTAATGGAGTTTCCTACACAAATGTATATGAAGGGACTTTAAATTTCAACTTATCTGTAACAGGGACGATTACTATTTTTGGCTTTGGCCAAAATATAAACATTATTGAATCTCAAAATATTCTATCTATCAAATATTATTATGGGGCTAACCTTGGACTTCTTAGAGCGGAAAGCGAACAAGGCTTTGAACTAGCTCCAGAAGTAATTGCACTGATCGATCAAACTAGTGGGGGGAATGAATTTCCGTCTTCTGCTACAGTGAATGGCGTAGAAGCTTTAATTAACTACGTGATAAACTAAAAAGGGTGGTTGTCTAAAATAAACTACCTAAAAGAGATTACACTTTACAGCTCATGTCGTCTCCACAACACATTGGCGATTTAATTTTACCTTCACATTCTGGACATTTGGACACCTGTACTTGCGAACCATCAGCAAGTTGAATCACACTGTTTTCTAGAGGAATATCACAGTTGCCGCAAGTTGCTTTAACTGCCATCCCGCATTGTTTACATTCGTAAGTATTCATCATTATGTTGTTTAGATTAAGACTGTTATATAATCTAAGTTAATGATTTTTAGGACATAAATACCATATATATAAATATTCCATAAATAAAAACTAAGACAAAGCCTTCCGTTTTTTTGAGCTCATGCCGCTTCAATATAAATGCCAATGGAAGTAGAATTGCAGCAAAGACTAACATCCAAATTAGATCCCTAGAAACAATTAACGGATCTTCAACAATAATAGGCTTAATCATAGCAGTTAACCCAAGCACAGATCCTATATTAAATATATTTGAGCCAATTAAATTACCTAAAGAAATTGCTTTTTCATTTCGAACCACAGCCATAACAGATGCCGCAAGCTCGGGCACACTTGTACCAACTGCTATAATAGACACGGAGATTACGGCCTCACTAACCCCAATTTCTTTGGCGATTACAATGGCACCTTTGACAAGCCAATCCGAACCAAAGTACAAGGCTGCACCACCAATGAGCAGCCAAACTCCTATTTTAAAATTCGAAACTACTGTTAATTCGTCTATGGAATCATCAGGCTCAGTATCACTTGATTTTCTTAAAACCGAGATAACAAAAACAATAAGTCCTATGAACAGAATAGCACCTTCAAGAGTCGATAGTTTATTGTCATTGCTCAAAAAATAATAAAACAGCATTGAAAACAACATGAGCACTGGCCAGTTGAACTTGTAAAATGTTTTATCGACATAGATTGTTCCAATCAAAGCAGTAATTCCGAGGACCAATCCTATATTCGCTATGTTAGAACCAACCACATTATTAATAGCAATTGATGGAGACCCATTTAAAGCAGCGTTTAAACTTACCAATAGTTCAGGAAGCGAGGTCGCAAAGGAGACCACAGTCAACCCTATAACCATTTTAGAGATATTTAGTTTGAGTGACAATGCCACAGAAGCACGCACAAGGAAATCACCCCCAACGACTAACAGCGCAAACCCCAACAACATCAAAACTACATCCATATTCTATTTTTTTACGAAGATAATTCTAAGATATTAAATTTGTTTATATTTAAAGAAAGAATTTCTATTTTTGAACAATGAACTCAGAAACATTTTTTAAGGTTTTGGCAAAAGTTAATAAACGGCTACTTCCTAGCTTAACTAAAAAACGAGTCGACCTCGCTAAAGCAACTAAATTACAAATGGCTTTATTTGGCTGGCGTCTGTATGTCACTAAAAAAGCGTTAGACTAATAGCTGACTGCTGCAAAAACTGGGTAGGAATCTATTTTTTTAGCCCCTTCAAGAAAATTGATTTTCATAATAAAATTACACTGAACAATTTGGCCTCCTGCAGACTCAACCATTTTACAAACCGCCTGCGAAGTTCCACCGGTAGCCAATACATCATCATGAATTAGTACCCTATCTCCTTCTTGGATGGCATGTTCATGAATTTCCAATACATCAGAACCATATTCTAAATCATAAGACTGTGCAACCACCTTTCGAGGTAATTTTCCGGGCTTACGAACAGGGACAAAAGGAACTTTTAAAGCATGTGCTAACAGGATCCCAAAGAAAAACCCACGTGCCTCTATAGCTACCACCTTATCTACCTTTGTTGTTTTTAACTGAGATAATAACACCTCCAAACACAAAGCGACCCCTTCTGGGCTCTCTAAAAGTGATGTAATATCTTTAAATTGAATCCCTTCTTTAGGAAAATTGGGGACGTCTCGAATGTATGATTTTAGTGGATTCATAGGGTTAGAATTAGGATGTTACCTCGCGCACAATGACTACTCACTTGTCATTTCTGATAAAATGCCAGGACGTTCATTTTTTATTTTAATGATTAGCTCTCCAAATAATGTATTTGCCCATGCAAACCACGCCCTATTAAAGTCTTTAGGGTCGTCTTTATGAAAAGCTTCATGCATAAATCCTGTGTCGGCGTGCGTGGCTTTAAGGGTGTTAAGACAGCTTATAATTTCATCATCATCTGTAGAGGTCATTGCTCGAAGGGTAATTCCCATAGGCCATATTTTTTCTTTTCCTGTATGAGGACTCGCCTGACCTTCAGCATATGTTCCTTTTAAGAAATAAGGGTTCGAGTCGCTAAGTAAATATTCACGGGTATTTTTATAAATACGATCTGATGTCTTATGAGCGCCTAAATAAGCTAATGACATAAGAGAAGGTACATTGGCATCATCCATAAATACAGCATTCCCAAAACCATCGACTTCATAAGCATATATTTTCCCGAAATTCAAATGCTTAAAAACACCATATTTATTAATCGCATTGTCAATCTCAATTGCAAATTTATCACACTCTTTAGCAAACGCGTTATCTTTTAAAACATCTTTATAAATGCCTGAAAGTTGTTGAAGAGAAAGCACAGCAAAAATATTAGACGGGATTAGATACGGATATAAAGTAGCATCGTCTGAAGGCCTAAACATAGAACAAATCATCCCTGTTGGTTTTATAGGTCTTCCAGAACCCTCAAAAACAGGAGCGTCAAGCATGGCTGTTGTTTTTCTTGAGAAAGAATAAGCAGAAGAGCCATCTTTACGCTGTTCAGTTTTAAATGTCTTCACAATCAGACGCATTGCTTTATCCCAGTTCTCATCAAATACCGAATCATCATCGGTAAGCTCATAATATTTATGAGAAAGCCTCACAGCATAACACAAGGAATCTATTTCCCATTTACGCTCATGAATTCCAGGGCTGGGGCTTGGAGTGTCGCTAATCCAAGAGGACTCTTTAGATAAATCCTTGTAAAATGCGTTGGCATAAGGATCGGTAAGAATACATTTAACTTGCCTGTTGATTAGTCCTAGTATTAAGTTTTTAAGTTTTATTTCTTTTGTTATTAAGGGCATATAAGGCCATACTTGAGCAGTAGAATCTCTTAACCACATCGCATCAATATCTCCAGTAATTATAAAGGAGTCCGGCTTGCCATCAATCAACTCATAATCAACAGTAGTGTCCAATGTGTTTGGGTAGCAATTTTCAAATATCCAACCCAGCTCTTCATCTTTGATAAAAGACCTTATATTTTGAATTGTTAACTCAACTTGCTTACTCACAAATGTTCGTTGGTTAACTGCAGGTCTCTTGCTAATGAATTTGTTTTTAATTTCAGCACCTAAGAGATTAGATGTAAAAATTGGCATAGGGTTAAGTACTAGGCCCCCAACAACAACAGAACTGTGTTTTAAAAACTGCTTTCGACGCATTTAGGATATTTTAATTATTAGCATTTAAATCAAACAGTAAGGTAAGACAATAACAACATTAAGTAAATAAAAAGATAAAATAAATAAAAATTTCTATATTTTTTATATATTGAGTTTTCAGGGTAAATGGTCCCAATTAGTCCTTTTAATTCTTTCCAAAAAATAGGTTTAATATTTATGGTCCAACTGTCCGTCTGGTAAATAATTTTTCGAAACTTACTCCTGTAATATCCTAGCGGAAACCCCCAAATCATGAATATTACAAATAGAATGTTTTTAGCACTTATATCCATAATTATTTATTTTTTAGAAAACCACGGTAAAAAAGAACTCGTTTTTTTAATATAATCTCTGTAAAGAGGCTTTTTGTCTTTTAAGGACTTCTCCAGCAAGCTCACCCCGGAGACTTTAAGAATTAATAAAGTCATTATAATGGAACCTATTATCTGCCAATAACTACCGGAGGCAATACTAAAAATAGCGTAGCTCCACCAAACAGCTGAGTCTCCAAAATAATTTGGATGACGGGTATATTTCCAAAACCCAATATCTAGAACCTTTCCTTTATTTGTTGGATTTTTCTTAAAGCGCATCAGCTGATAATCTCCACCTGCTTCAAAAACAAATCCGACAACCCATACCACAATTCCTAAATAGTCCAGGCTATTCAATGAGCCTGAACTAGCACTCGTGTTAATTCCTAAAAGGGGAAGTGATATGATCATAATCAAAACCGCTTGTAATAAAAATGTTTGAAAGAAACTAAACCACCAATATCGTTTAGGACCATAGTTTCTTCTGAACTCCTGGTACCTGAAATCTTCTCCTTTACCATTATTCCTGATGGCTAAATAAATCGCTAGCCGGAGCCCCCAAATGCTTACTAGTATTAAAACTAATAGTTTTCTTGCTGTTAAATCTCCCGACATAAACGTATAAAAAACATTGACACTCACAAAGCCTATACCCCAGAAAACATCAATGATACTAACGTTTTTAATAAATACACTCCAGGCCCATAATAGAGTAACAAAAATGACTATAATTAAAGCTGCTTGAAAAAATAAAATCATGATTTAAAGGTTGTAATTGATTAAAAACAAAAATACGGAAAAATTAAAGTCCGCAAGTAGTTAAACTTGTAAGGCATACAAAATTTTAATTAGAATTAATAGATAGTATTGACATAAAAGAAATGAATAAAGCTGAAAAATTGAAGCTGATTCAAATAGGGATTCAATATGTGATTCCTAGACTAAAACAGGTTGAAGAAATTAATGATGAAATGCCGACAAACTTTCAAATCGAGATAATCGACAGATTAAGCAAAAAGACAGATAAGGAGTTGGACGAAGCTATTACAGGTTAATCTTCTTTGACAACAAAGGGTTTGATAACCCAGCTTAACATACCTATAAATAAAGTAATGAATAAAGACAATAAAAAGACACCAAATGCTTCTACATCTACATCATAAATAGATACTCCTAACCAAATTAATTGAAACGAAATAGTAGGAAGTAATAATAGAGTCCTAACTAACCTTCTCCATTTTAATGATAGATAACCAAAGAAGAATGTATAAAGTTCAGGCTTAAACTTGTTTTCATCCATAGCAAAAGGTTTTATTACCCAGCTTAAAGTTGCAAATAATATAGGGGCAAAAATCATTGAAAAGATTAAACCAGGATCATCCCATTTATAAAAAACAACTATTGAAAATGGGATATAAGAAAGTAGGAATAAGGTTCTAATTAACCTTCTCCATTTTAAACTTAAATAACCAAAAAAGAAAGTATTCATAAGAAAATATAATGATTTCTAAAAAACTACAAATTTAATGTTGTTTCTCGTGGCAAGATTTACACAAAGAAACCAACCATTTAATAGGTTCTTTACCTATTTTATATTTAGCATATCTTTTGTGATGTACTTGGGTAGCTTTTGCACCACAATATTAACAAGTCCAATTATCCCTTTTCAGAACTACATATCTTTTTCTTTGCCAAGCATCACTTTTAAGATATTCCCTGTATTGTTTAGTTCTGTCAGCAGACCAAATCTGACCTCCCAACCAGTTGCCAAATAATTGTTGACTGAAATATTTTGACCAGAAACCCATTTTATTCTTGTATTTCCCAGCTAAACATTTCGCCATCATATATGACTTCTAATGAATAGGTAACTTCAATATTCTTTTTTAAAATGTCTTGTTCACTCCAATCGTTCAACAGGTCAGCTACAGGATTTTTTATAATCACATCTGCAATACCTTTATATTCGTTACCTCCTTTATGTACAAGTTTTAAGTCAACAAGTTTAATATCTGCAACATCATCATTTTCTGCAAAATGTTCAATCATATTCTGCTTAATTTCTTTTGTTAATTCATCAGTTGACATTCGTGTTTCACAAGCATAGAAAGTCAGCAGTAATAGTAGAATTAGTTTTTTCATTTATTCTTATTTTTCTTTGCCAGTTCATATTCATAAATCTCTTTGGATGTGAACTTGCCAGGTGGGTAAAATATATATTCTAATGGTAAAAAAGAAACCATAAGACAGAATAAATAAATAAATTTAAATATATTCCCTCCTTCATCTATCAACTGGTCAATACCAAACAAAGTCTGACCTCCAGTTTCTGCATTAAAACATAACACCCACATAAACCATATTATCCATCCATATTTATTGGAAGCTGCAATTCTCATTGCAGCAAAAGCAAAACCATTCCTATCGTGGTGTTGTAAATCTGGACCTGTACCAGTACCCAATCTAAATTTACTGACTCCATAAAAAAGGTGTCTTATTATATGCACAACAAATAGAATTGGAAACCAAACGATACAAAAATATTGTAATCCTTAACGGAATTAGGATAATAAAATACGTCTAAAAGTCTAAAAATATATCATTAGCGTGTACAAGAGCGTGTACATTAAATAAAAAAGGGAACTACATTTCTGTAATTCCCTTTGTGACCCAAACTTATAAAAGTTCGAACTTATTAGAAGGTCTTACGTTTTGCTAAAAGTTATTTGATTTTTAATCATTAATATTTCCTCCAACTGATAAACCGCTTGGTACGTTTTCGGGAATTGT
>Ga0209119_1000071_pt1 | contig 105335 bp, 93 predicted proteins | sample COG_03_FD_184747 | JGI IMG/M metagenome (GOLD analysis project Ga0209119, IMG submission 184747) | Pelagic Microbial community sample from North Sea - COGITO 998_met_03 (SPAdes) (version 2) | ecosystem: Environmental > Aquatic > Marine > Neritic zone/Coastal water | place: Helgoland, sampling...
CCAGTTGTAAAGTAGTTTGTCTGTCACACCTAAAGATGCAGCAGCTTGTACGATTGGATAGTCTTGCTCTATTACCAGAGCGACCGCTTCTTGTTTAAATTCTGCGGGATAATGTTTATTTGTTCGTTTAGTCATATTCACCTCAATTAACAGGATTATAATCCTTTATTGAAGTGTCCGGTTAATTCAACCACAACAATATAAGTGGAAGTATTCATAAATACTTAAACTGAATAAAAATATCTTCAAAAATGTTTATTAAAAAGATATCCGAAATTAAAATATGAATGCAATAAATGAAGGTAAAAAGCTCTCGTTACCAAATCAAATAATTATAATTGCTATGAGAAATAAAAAATCTTAAATATATTAAATGTTTACATATAATATTTGGGGCAAAACACTAAAAGTCGGATGATGATATTCATAGCATTGAATCACACCTTGTCTCAGAAAGAATTGAAACTTTGGGCTAAAACACGGCTTAGGATGAAGATTATTGGGCAGATATGTGGTGTAAATCTTAAATCAATTTCGTCCACATTACCCAGGATATAAAGTTGAAACGGCGTTTTATCTATTTCAAAGCCAGCTAGTGAAAATGAATGCTATAAATGGAACGATAAACTTTTAGGTCAAAAATTAGTCGAGAAAAAAATAAAAAGCAAGTAGCTAAAAATTTTATTGATGTCTTTCCATTTACCTTTAATTTTTTAAGAAATTATAGAACAGCGCTGTACTTGAAGACTTCTGCGTTTTGGAGGTTCAGTAAGCCTGTTTCAGTGGGTACATTATTTCATATCCTTTAATACGATATTGAGCATAGCAATAGTGTTTAAACACCCGAAATCTCCCATTACTCATTGTTAATTCTGTCTTAGTACTGAGCTAATATCAGCAAAAAAACCATACGAACAGGATGGTCTTTGATAACTTTTCATGGTTAACCTGAACATCAAAAAAAAACGTGACGGGGTTTATTGAGGAGTTTTAAGCACAGTAAAATATCACTGCATACATCGTTGTTCTTGATTATAAGTCCCGGACATAATCTGAAAATTTTGTTTGAATTTAAGGAAGTTAAAACATTTTAGAAAAATTGGTGGTGCCCTTCCAGCCACACCTCGGCACATGAGTCTTTTGCTGCGGCTGCTCCCTTCCAGGCCTGACCGGGTTCACAAGTTATCATTGCGAGGGGACCGAAAGGTCACCATAGAAACCCTTTATTAAAATATCATTCTTACAAAGGGACCGCATTATGAACAAAGCTAAAGTTAGATGCAACCCACTTTTTATGACAATGTGTTTACAGTATAAATATTAGCCAAAACGTTCTTCTGCAATTTGATTAGCGACAATATTGGTGGCAATTCCTTGTGACTGAGCGCGACGATATATTTCTAAGAGTGTATCGCTGATTTTTTCAATATGGTCCCGTAATCCTTTATCTGAACTGATAATTGATTGATGATAAATGTCAATTATTCCTCCAGCGTTGATCACATAATCTGGTGCATAAAGTATCCCTTTATCTGCTAACAGCTGTCCATATTCTTCCCTAGCTAACTGATTGTTAGCAGCACCAGCAATCACTTTTACCTTAAGTCTCGCAATATTATCGCTATCAAGAATGGCCCCCATTGCACAAGGGGCAAATACATCAACATCTAAATCATAAATATTTTGAGGGCTGACTGCGGTTGCAGAGAATTCTCTGACTGCGTTTTCAATGTTTTCTTGATGGATATCTGATACATATAATATGGCCCTCTGCTTATGTAAATGTTTTGCCAAGCGCATACCAACATGCCCCAAACCTTGAATCGCAATTTTCACTCCTTCAAGTCCTGAATTCATGGCATGTCCAACAGTTGTCTTTAGACCAACGAATACACCATAAGCTGTTGACGGGGCCGGGTTTCCGTCAGCAGGTTCAGAATTAATATGATATTTGCCATAAATACCTGACACATGTTCGGTTTGCCTTCCCATTAACTTCAAATCATCAACGGTTAATCCTGAGTCTTCAGCGCTGATGTATTTCCCAGATAAACTATCGATGAACTTACCCATAGCTAACAGTTTATCTGAAGTTTTTTCAGTGCGAGGATCACCAATAATAACAGCCTTGCCCCCTCCTTGTTTAAGCCCCGCCATCGCAGCTTTATAAGTCATACCCTTGGACAACCTCAGTACGTCTCGCAATGCTTCTTCATCATTAGCATACGGCCACATCCGGCAACCACCTAAAGCGCTGCCAAGATTTGAATTATGCACAACAATGATTGCTTTTAAGCCGCTTGTTCTATCTTGATAAAAAGCCACATGTTCGTGTCCATCAAATTCGCTATGTTCAAAAACCGACATATTATTCACTCGTTAAATGTTCCATGTACAACATTATCCCCATAAGTAATAGGACATTTTTTGCGACTTTATTGAGCAGTTAAAATAGTTAAGTTTATAAATCACAGATGAAATGAGTCATTAGGATAAATATCCTCTTTTTTATCTTGAAAAAGAATTAAAATTTCATCATGCTAGAATTAAGGCAACAACATTAAATAGACAAAAAAATATATGAAGCTAGATAAATTCGATCGAGAAATTTTGCGAGCCATGCAAAAAGATGCAACTGTTTCGATGGCTGATTTAAGTCAAAAAGTGGGTTTGTCACACACACCATGTTGGCGCAGAGTTAAACGCCTGGAAGCTGAAAAAGTTATTCTGCAGAAAGTGACATTGCTAGATAATAAAAAGTTAAACTTAGGTGTATCAGTTTTTATTTATGTCACCTTAAAAAATCATGATGGTGAGTCATTAAATGATTTTGAAAAGGCTGTTCAAAACATTGAATCAATAGTTGAGTGTCATACCACAAGTGGGGATAAGGATTATTTACTAAAGGTAATTGTTGAAAGTATTGAGGAATATGAACACCTACTTAAAACTAAATTGACTAACTTGCCCTTAGTCGACCATCTAAGTTCTACTTTTGCTCTTAAGCAGGTTAAAAACACCACTGAATTGCCCATTAAAAATTTATAAAAAACTGCGAGTTTCGTAATAGCGAAATTTTTGACATTAAAAACTCTTTTACCTGTTTGCACGCATCGTCTGATTTATCGTTGTCTTGTTGACCCAATGATAGGCAGTCATTACCTTCAAAATTTGACCATAATAAAAAATAAGTCAACGTTTAAACAAAAGGATCAGACTATCTTTACAGCCTTCTTGTTGATCCCATATTCACGCAATTTATTGGCAATGGCGGTATGACTTAACCCTAGTTTTTTAGCCAACTGCCTTGTGCTTGGATAACTTGGGTATAATCGCATCAGAATATCTTTTTCAAAACGCTTTACTTCATCATCTAAACTCCCAGAGAATTCCTCTGATACAAAACTCACTGTTGCAGAGCATGACGGCAGTTGAATGTTTTCTTTCTCTAATTCGCGACCTTCCAGTAATGAAACAGCTCGATAAAGTGCATTTTCAAGTTGTCTAACATTGCCAGGCCATGGATAAATTTGTAAATAATCGAGACAAGCCTTAGTCATCTTAGGGGCTTTTAGGCCCAATTTCACACTGTGCTGTTTAACGAATCGCTCGGCTAACACAACAACATCTGCTCTACGTTCTCGTAATGGAGGTAAAACCAAACTCAACATATTTAAACGATAAAACAAGTCTTCTCTAAATTTCCCTTCTTGCATTAACTTACCTAAGTCTTTTTGAGTAGTACAAATTAACCTAACGTCAAATTGCAACTCTTCCTCATCGCCAATTCTGTGATAGCTGCCTTTTTGTAATACCTGCAAAAGCTTTACCTGAAGATGCGCAGACAGCTCACCTACTTCATCTAAGAGCAAAGTACCACCTTGCGATTGCTCTAATAAACCAAGTTGTTTTCCAGTCTGTCCATCAGCCCCAGGTCCATAACCAAATAATTCTGTCTCGGTAATATTATCCCTCAAAGACCCACAGTTTAACGATAAAAACACCTCCTGATTGCGTCTACTTGCCTCATGGCACGCCTTGGCAAGCATCTTTTTACCTGTTCCCGTCTCTCCAAAGATAATAATAGGCCCATCCAACTCGGCCATTCGTTTGGCTTCTTTCACTACGTTTTTCATTGCTTTACTATCCGCTTGAACAGAGATAAAACTATCTGCGCTAGCCTTATGAAAAACAGTCAGTTGTTGGCCTAATCTGAGTTCGGATTTCAGCATAAAAACTGCCCCTGCCAAAATATCAGCACCATCGGAGTCAGGCACCATAACGGGCAACATATCAAGCAAATAATCTTGTTCTAAAAACCTGATCCTTTGTGCTTGGGCTTGAGGGGTTTTACTTTCCAACCATCGACTTAGATTAAATCCTTTGAGAAGTTCAGAAATATCACTTCCAATAATATCAGTTTCGGGGACGTCTAGACTTGATACAACGGCATCATTGACCAAGATAATTTTACCTTTGATATCCACCGAAAAAACCGGATCGGGTAAAGTCTGCAACAAAGCTTTAAGTTGATACTGCTCACGTTCAATGGGCATAAAGGGGGTGGTTTTCACATCTTCTATACCTTCAATTTTACGTATTTTAGGCATCAAATGTTGGAAATCTGCAAACTCAATATTGGGGAAATTCAGGAAAATTTTTCCTAATGCATCAATTTCAATTCCGCGCAGATCTATTTCATGCTCAACTAATATATCTAACACATCTTGAGCAATGCCCAAACGATCCTGGCAGTGTACTTCTAAGCGCATTTACAACCCCGATTTGAATACAAGTCTAAACCAGCCCAATTTGAGCTAGCGTAAAGATATTATTACAATTGGTTAAGCTAAGACAGTGTTATTAGTTGGCTGTTTTCTCAGCTAAATAAATTTGCTTTGGGTGGGGCATACAAAAACATCCATATATAAAAAATTAACTTGCTTGTCTTTCTTTTGGTGAAAACCTAGGTGCAAATAGACCTAATTGTTTGGCTTGGCTGACTAACTCCATAATATCCATTTCTGCAATATCGAACAGAGAGTCAAATGATTCCAAGGCATAATATACTGGTTGCATAATGTCGATTCGGTACGGGGTTCTTAATGCATCTAAAGGATTCATTGGAAGATGCACACAATCATCTGATTCAATGGCATAGAGTGTTTCACCAGGTGATGACAAAATCCCACCTCCATAAACACGAGTTCCTTGCGCTGTATTCACTAAACCAAACTCTACAGTAAACCAATACAGTCTGGCTAAAAAGGCTCTGTCTTCTTTACTAGCCGCATAACCAAGTTTTCCATAGGTATGGGTGAAATGTGCGAAAGCAGGATTGGTTAATAGCGGACAATGACCAAATATTTCATGAAAAATATCTGGCTCTTGTAAATAATCAAACTCTTCATTTGAACGAATAAAGGTCGCTACTGGGAATTGTTTATTGGCTAATAAACTAAAAAAATCATCAAAATTTATTAACGATGGCACCTGTTTTACCTGCCATCCCGTAGCTTTAATTAGTATCGAGTTGATTTCAGCTAACTGTGGAATACGATCCGAGGGTAAGTCCAATAATTCAAGCCCATGTAAATATTCCTCACAAGCCCTTCCTTTAAGTAAGTTTGATTGTTTTTGTAACAATGCCGCCCATATTTTATTTTCTTCAGAAGACCAATTTACAAGACCACTCTCATCTGGTTGATGAGATTTATAACGAGTATTCTTTGACATGCAATTACAATAATTTTTTAGCTAACAATACCAAAATTATACTCGTCCCACGCAAAATCAAAAGACTTGTGGGTGTTTTCACTTTGTTACTTAATTGTAAATATAAGCTTACAAACACTCTAAATCACAACGAATAACACTAGAAAATACAAACAAAAACTTTATCTTAACTGGTTGTGTAAATCAGCCAGCAACTGCTTGCTAATAACCGACAAACCGGGCTTTTCTTCGGATAACCAAGGTAAGGGGCGACTTTCATTAATCGCTTTTAAACCTATTCTGGCAGTTAGAACCCCAGCACCCATTCCTTGTGCGATACGAGTTGATAACTTACCGGTAATCCCTGCACTAAATGCGTAATTACCGGCATCAGATAAAATTTCAGAAGCACCTGCATACAGCATTGTGTGGAATATTTTACGGATTAGCTTAACTCTTCCGCAGTAACCTAAATCTAAACCATATATTTTACTCACTTGGTCTATCATCCGAATATTACGCCACAATACTATTAACATATCCAACAATGCAAAAGGGCTAACAGCTATCATGACACTTGCTGCAGAGGCATTTTTGGTCACTTGTTTCATGGCCAGTTTATCAATGGGAGCTAACACTATGTATTCAAATAAACGTAAGACTTCACTATCACAGTGATGAAGGTCAAAACTTTCGTGCCAATTTGCTACCAAAATCTGATAATTATTGGGAAGGCTTTTGGCTATATTTAAACAATGTTGCTCGGCCAACCCAATAACACTGGTGTTGGCCATTTGCTCCGATTGGGTTCGAATATCACCTTGACGCTTAAATTTTTTCAGTCCTGTGTATTCAACAATAATTTGACGCAAAGCCAACATTCCTAGCACAGTAAAAATAGCGAGCCAAACACCTGCTAACCAATCCATTTTCTCAAGCATCGCAATAATAAAAAATATTAACTCGGCACTACTTGCTAGCAATATCGCAACAAACAAAAATGGTAACCATTTTTTTCTCGTCTTTTTAATAGTTAACTCATCTGAATACTGCTGTGGTTGCACCTTATCTGTGGGATCATCATTCACCTCAATTACATCAACCTCATTAACCATAAATGCTGGTTTAACTTCGGGTTGTGACTGAGTATCACCGTGTAGGTTGTTAAAAACATGTGCACTTTTGAGTGTGTAAGATGTCTTTACATCAAACAGCCCCTCATCATGAGGTACAGACGATTGTTTCATATTAATTTATCCGCTAGCAGAAAATCGAGCACTTGATCCATTCTAATATGTGGCAAACCATATGGAGTATTCATCAGAGGTGGTGATAAATTTGGAAACTCAAACTTTTGCTGTTTCCAGAACTCCGGGCCTGGGCAACTTTGTGGTACTTCTCCAGGAAATAAAGTGATGGCTGCGCCCTGAGCATTTCTCCCTTGAAGCACTGGAATACTTTCACCATTGAGTAGACTAAGACCTGACTTCGAAGCGCGAATAGCTGATACAGCAGTTGACTCGGTGCTCACACCATCAAACTGTATTTGTTTCCTTGCACTATGCAACATACTTTCCAACAACTTGACCAAGTTAGTTTGCTGGTCAGGTGTGATGTGATCGGCCTTAGTTGCAGCAAATACCAACTTATCAATTTTAGGTTGAAACAAACGATTAAGTATATTGGAAGAGCCATACTGGAAGCTCCCCAGCAACCAATCTAACGCCTTTTGTAAATCTTGGTAACTATGAAAACCACGATTAAGTGCTGACAAACAATCAACTAAAACAACTTGTCTATCAAAACCTTTAAAGTGTTCTTTATAAAATGGTTTTACCACTTCGGATTTGTAGTGTTCGAAGCGCTGACTCAATAGTTCTAAATTACTGCCTTTTACTGGTTTATTTAAATCAATCTTCTGATGTTGGAGTTGAACATCTGTAATAGGAAAAAAATGTAAAATAGGCGCTCCAGACAATTCACCTGGTAAAATAAAGCGACCAGGTTGCAACAATTGATAACCATTAGTTTGGCAATCAATTAAATATTGAGTGTATAGCGCTGCAATGTTTTGTAGCGCTAATTCATCCCCTTCAGCATTTAAATCTAAGCGGTTTACAGCAGTAAAAAAAGGACCGGCTATGTCATGTCTTAGTGGGTTATTTAGTTCGTCCTGACAATGCCTAGACCACTGAGCATAATCCATATCCAATAACGGCAAGTCCAGTAACCATTCTCCAGGATAGTCTGTGATGTCCAAGGTTAGCGTTGCGTCTTCAGTTAGATATTGACTCCAGCCCTGACTCTTTTTGTATCTTATTTTCAGCCTTACTTGAGAGATACCTTTTGTGGACGAAGGCCATTCAGGTGAGGTTTGGGTTAGTTTAACCATAGCGTCTTCGTAAGCAAAACGACTAAAGGTTAAGTTAGGTTGGACATCTCGTTTTACACCAATCAAACGAGACTCTCTTACTACTGAAAAAAAAGGCAGGTGTGACGCTTCATTAGCTTCAATAAGTTGGTTAACCAAAGAGGTAATAAATGCCGTTTTGCCACTTCTGCTCAAACCTGTTACGGCCAAATTAACATGATTATTTACCAGTCTTGCTGCTGTTGTTTTTAGCTTTTGTTTGGTGTGTTGAATCTTAGGATATTGAAAAAAGGAAGTCTGCATAAAAACTGTATCAACCTAATAGAATGAGAAAAAAAACATGAAGGACTAACATTTAGCCAGTCCCATTAAACATCATTCACAGTTTACTTAATTCTCGATTGAGTTGAAACTCAGAGGATGTCACATAGGTCTCCATTTTTCTGAGCCTACTTTCGTTTATTGCAAAACGTTCTTTGATATCAATAAAAGCCTGTTTAGGTGGTTCACCTGCTTGCCAAACTTTAGACTTCACTACAACTTTTTCTGATTCAGCCTCTGACACATTATGCCATCCTTTGCCTTGAACTTTATTGTGTTGGCTTTTAGTTGCAGAGCCATCATCTCTTGGTCTAGCTGACAAACCTCGAGGCTTTTTTTCCAAAATAAACCAAGCTGCAACATAACCGACGAAGAAAAATGGCGGAGCTAACAAGAAAAACCCAGTAAGTGTTAAAATTCTTACCAACCATATTTCCATGCCAAAGTATTCCGCGATACCCGCACACACTCCGGCAATTTTTCCCTTACTCGGGTCACGATGTAAACTGCCAAAAGTTTTCATACTTTGTTCCTCCAATCTGGTGCCTCTGCATCCAAAATTGACTCTAATGTATGAATGCGCTCTGCCATTTTTTCTGCTCTGTCAGCTAATTCCTGTAATGTTCCATATTCGGCTTCAGTCAATCCCTGATTCATTTGCTTTTTACTCCGATAATGCATTATCAGCCATATCGGAGCGACAAAGATCATAAAAATAATGATAGGTGCTACTATGATTCCAATCACGTCTTCCAAAATTAATCTCCTTTTTACCAGTGTCTTTTGACTCTTTCAATTTACTTTTTATCAACCGTTGCTTTACTTTGCATTTTTTTCTTTAACGCCGCTAGTTCATCATCGATCTCATCATCTGACTCAAGTTCAGCAAATTCATCGGCTAAGGTCTTTTTACCTAAGTCGTAAGCATCGACTTGAGACTCTAAATCATCAATTTTACGCTCGTATTGCTCAAATCGGCCCATTGCAGCATCCACTTTGCCACTGTCTAACGTTTTCTTTACTTCAAGCCGAGAACTGACTGTTTTCTGTCGCAAAATAATGGCTTTTTGACGTGTTTTAGCATCGGCCAATTTATCTTGTAACTGCCCAACTTCACTTTGTAATTTAGTGATTTGCTCGTCTACCCCCTTAAGTTCAGACGACAAAGCGCTACCGTGTTCGTCACACTTTTTCTTTTCTTGAAGCGCGGCGCGAGCTAAGTCTTCTCTGTCTTTACTAATAGCTAACTCTGCTTTCGATTTCCAATCTTGTGCTTCGTTTTGCATTTTATTAATTTGCAAAGAGATATCTTTCTTACTGGCCAATGTCTTTGCTGAAGCAGAGCGCACTTCAACCAAAGTGTCTTCCATTTCCTGAATAATTAAACGTACCATTTTTTCTGGATCTTCGGCCTTATCTAAAATGGAATTAATATTTGAGTTCACTATGTCTGTGAAACGCGAGAAGATACCCATAGTCTTTTCCTCTTTTTATCAAATGTTAGTAAAATACTGTTACTTAATTGGTTTTTCTTATCAACTGCCATTACCATTCAATTTGTAGGCCAACATCACATTTTAACTAAATTATTGATTTAAAAGAAATATTAATTTACACGCCGAAGCCTGAGATCTACAATAATTAATGAGCAGACTATAATTTAGTCGTTTAGACCATTTTTAAGGATATTAATGAGCCGCTTTCGCCAACAAGATAAAATGCTAGGTCAATCTAATAACTTTTTAGAAGTGCTAGAGCAAATCTCACAAATTGCACCTTTAAATAAACCTGTTTTAATTATTGGTGAAAGAGGCACAGGTAAAGAACTTGTAGCCGCCCGTATGCATTTTTTGTCAAAACGCTGGGAACAAAGCTATCTGACATTAAATTGCGCAGCTCTAAACGAAAGTTTGTTAGAAAGTGAATTATTTGGATATGAAGCAGGCGCTTTTACTGGCGCAGCTAAACGCCGAGAAGGGCGATTCGAAACAGCAGATAACGGCACCCTATTTTTAGACGAACTGGCGAATACATCAGGCATGGTGCAAGAAAAGTTGCTGCGAGTGATTGAATATGGTGAGTTTGAACGTGTGGGTGGCTCTCGCAGTGTGAAAGTGGATGTTCGATTAGTTGCAGCAACAAATGAAGATTTACCTGCACTAGCTGACTCAGGCGAATTTCGAGCAGATTTATTGGATAGATTGGCATTTGATGTTATCACCTTGCCCCCTCTGCGTGAACGTAGAGATGACATTATGATCTTAGCTGAAAACTTTGCGATTAATATGGCCAGAGAATTGGAGATGGAACTTTTCAGTGGCTTTACTGAAAAAGCCAAACGCATTTTATTGGATTATCATTGGCCAGGTAATATTCGTGAATTAAAAAATGTGGTTGAGCGAGCAGTGTATCGCAGCAACAATCCCAACCTACCCGTACACAATATTGTGTTAGATCCTTTCGAATCTATATATCGACCACAAAAAAGAATTAAAACTAAGGATAGAATTACTCAATCTGAAGCGGTTACTTCCCCCGTCAATTCAGTTGAAACGTTGTCAAAAGACCAAGCTCTAACTCAGCCCAAAACACACTCTTTTTATGATTTCCCTGTTGATTTAAAAGAACTTTCCCAAGACTTTGAAATTGATTTAATTAATCAAGCATTAGCCGAAAGTCAATTTAATCAGAAGAAGACCGCAGAAAAACTGGGATTAACTTATCATCAATTACGGGGTTATTTAAAAAAGTATAATTTGTTAGAGCAAACCAACGAAGATATAGATTAAACTAGAGCTGTGAATATTCTAAAAAAACACAATAAAAATATTTGGTTCAAAACAAGTCTGATTGTTTTGGCGAGTGCTTTACTGTGTTCTTGCGATGCGCTTCTTCAATCTAAAACAGACCCCAATGGTATTGTTTATTGCTCAGAAGGAAGCCCGGCTAATTTTAATCCACAATTAGAAACCTCAGGAACAACGGTTGATGCTTCATCCCACCAAATCTATGACCGATTAATAGATTTTGACCCTGTGACTGGAGATATAGTACCTGCGTTAGCAACCAGTTGGTTAGTCAGTGATGACGGAAAAACCTATACCTTTCAGCTGAGACAAAAGGTCCCTTTTCACAATACTGAAACGTTTAGCCCAACCCGCTTTTTTAATGCCGAAGATGTACTATTCAGTATCGATCGTTGGCGTCTGGATGATCATCCATACCACGAGATATCAGGTGGAAGGTATCCTTATACTGACAGCTTGAATCTTGATGGTTTAATAATTCAAGTCAAACGTTTAAATGGCTACAGGGTAGAAATTACACTTAATAAACGAGAAAGCTCCTTTTTAGCTAATCTTGCGACAGATTTTTCTGTCATATTATCCGCTGAGTATGCTGACAAGTTAATATCACGAAATCAAAAAGAATTAATAGATCATAATCCTGTGGGAACTGGGCCTTATCAACTGGCTAGCTTTCGCAAAGACCGTTATATACGCTACACCGAACATCCCAAGTATTGGCGTAAAATTGAGTTAACTGACAAACTCATATTTGATATTACTCCTTCTAGCTCACTAAGATTAGCTAAATTACTTACCGGCGAATGTGATGCTATAGCTTTACCGGCGCACAGTGAACTTGAGGTCATACGTCAACAAGATGATTTAGTTTTAGTTGAAAAGCCAGGCTTTAATGTAGGATTTTGGGCGTTTAATACATCTAAACCTCCATTTGATAATCCACTGGTGCGAAGAGCATTAGGCATGGCAATTGATAGAAACGCCCTGATTGAAGCCATTTATTTTAATAGTGCCGTTGCCGCGAAAAACATTGTTCCCCGCACATCGTGGGCGTTTCAAGCTGATGTTAAGCCTCTTAGTTACAATCCGATTGCAGCAAAAAAATTATTACGTAAGCAAGGCGTCCCAGAGGGCTTCTCGATGACTGTTTGGGCGATGCCCGTGCAACGCGCTTATAATCCAAATGCCATGAAAATGGCTGAATTAATTCAAGCATATCTTCAAGATGTCGGTATACAAGTCAATATTGTCAGTTACGAATGGTCAACATTTAGAGAGCGTTTGTCGGAAGGACTTCATGATTCTGTTTTAATTGGCTGGTCAGCAGATAATGGCGATCCAGATAATTTTTACCGTCCACTTTTATCCTGTTCAGCTATAAAGTCAGGCACTAACAGAGCAATGTGGTGTTCAGACGAGTATGATTTATTAATTAATGAAGCTTTAAAGTACACCGACATCAGCGAACGGACCTATTTTTATGGCAAAGCCAATGAACTTTTGGCTGAACAACTGCCTTTAATTCCCATAGCTCATGCATCTCGCTATCAAGCATATAGGAAGAATTTGGACGGGTTGGTGATTAACCCATATGGCGGTGTGCGCTTTGCTGGAGTGAAAAAGCTCTAATGGCGAATGTATTACTGCGTTATACAAATTTAGTTCTTGTTACCCTATTTATCTTAAGCTTATTGTCTTTTCTCTTGGCTTATTTATTTCCTGGACAAGCCTTGGAAAACCTTACTGGCCTGAGGTTTAACGAATTGACTGAACTACAAAATAGTCAAATAAAATACTCTGTGGATGACAACATATTTATCCAATATTCCCATTACATGGGCGAACTATTTTCAGGCAACTGGGGGGTCAGCTTCAATTCGGGTTTACCGCTATATGAAGACGTTGGCCATTACCTTCCCGCTAGCATAGAGCTGAGTTTCTATGCGCTCTTAATGTCTTTTTTCATTGGCCTGCCTTTAGGGTTTTTAGCTGCATTGCGACATCACAGACTTACCGATTACAGCTTGCTAACGGTGAGCTTATTGGGCTATTCCATACCAGTATTTTGGCTAGCCTTGATCATGATCCTAGTATTTTCTTTGCAACTAGGGTGGCTTCCACTATCTGGACGTATTAGCTTAATATATGAAATTCCGAGCATTTCTGGCTTCATTTTAATAGATATTTTATTATCTGATTTTATTGATAAAAAATCAGCATTGATTGATGCTTTAAGACATCTTATTTTACCAACTATATCTATTGCTGTTGTCACCACGACTATGATATTTCGAATTACAAGACGTTCGGTAATTAAAACGCTAAATAGCGAGTTTATTTTAGCGGCTTACGCCAGAGGTTTAACACCCAGACAAGTGTTAATGCGCCACGGTGTGAGGAATGCACTCATGCCTATATTGCCATTATTAGCTATGCAATTTCCCACTTTATTAACCAACGCCATGATAGTAGAAAGTATCTTTTCTTGGCCAGGTATAGGCAGCTGGCTTATTCAGGCTATTTATCAACAAGATTACCCCGCAATAAGAGCAGGAATGTTAGCTGTATCTGTTTTGGTTGTTATTTTCACTATGTCTCTTGATCTTATTATTCGCCTAACTGATCCAAGACGCAGAAGGGCTGAACGTGTCGCAATCTAGACTATATCAGGAAGAGCATCATCCCTCTCCACTGCAGTTCACTTGGATAGAATTCAAAAATAATCATATCGCTGTCGCAGGATTATTTTGTTTTGCTTTTTTTTTAATCATTACTATCTTTTGTCCATTATTAGCGCCCTTTGATCCGAATATGCAACAAATAGGTGATTTGATGATTCCTCCAGCTTGGGATCCCAATGGTGGTATTAGCCATGTATTTGGAACTGATGCCTTAGGCCGTGATTTGTTATCTCGAATTATCTACGGCTGTAGGATGACCTTCGGTATTAGTTTGTTGTTGGTAATGGTCGCTATGCTTCTAGGTGTAGGTTTAGGAGCATTGGCAGGCATGAGTAAAGGATTCCGCTCGAGTTTTCTTAATCATACTTTAGACTCCATTCAAGCGATCCCAACTTTGCTCATCGCCATCATTATTATTGCCATTTTAGGTCCAGGATTAGTCAATAGCATGTGGGCTATAGCTTTGGCACTGACACCTCAGTTTATGCACCAAACTCGCGACTTTATAAGACATGAATTGTCTAAAGAATATATTATGGCAGCTAAACTCGACGGTGCCAGTAAAGCACATATTTTTGCCCACTCCATATTGCCTAATATGGGTGAGATGTTAGTGGTTCAAGCCACCTTAGCTTTATCAATTTCTATTCTAGACATTAGCGCTTTGGGATTTCTCAAATTAGGTGCACAGGCACCCGCTTCAGAACTAGGTGCAATGCTATTGGAAGGTATTGAGGTGGCTTACATTGCCCCTTGGACGATTGCACTGCCCGGTGGAGCATTGTTTATGATGATGATTTCTATCAACTTGGTAGGGGATGGTTTGCGCTCAGCATTTAGAAATAGGTTATTGCACTAATGGTCTTGCTTGATATCAAAAACCTAACCTTAGAAATTGATATATCAGCAGGATGGGTAAAGGCGCTTGATAAAATAAACATGGTGATCCATGAAGGTCAAATTCATGCCTTAGTCGGTGAGTCAGGATCAGGGAAAAGCTTAATAGTCAAAGCCATTGTTGGGGCACTACCTAAGCGCTGGCGAATTACTGCTGACCGTATGACATGGAAAGGACAAAACCTATTGACTATGTCTGCGAAAGCTAGGCGAAAGCTTATTCGTAAAGATATATCAGTGATCTTTCAAAACCCTATTGAGTCACTCGATCCATCATTGACCTTAGGACAGCAGCTAAAAGAAATGCTTCCAAGAGACAAATTAACAAAAACGTGGTTTTGGCAGCGCAACGACGAAAAACAAGCATTGGCGATTAAACTGCTGCATAAAGTAGGCATTAAAAATCACCAATTATGTCTAACTAGCTATCCACATCAAATTGCCAATGATGTGGTCCAGAAGTTTATGATTGCAATGGCGTTGGCATCTGAGCCTAAATTAATTATTGCTGATGATCCCACTAGAGGGATGGAAGTTACTTCAAAGACACAAATATTAAAGTTACTCAGTAAAGTCAATCAAGTAAAAGGTATGAGCCTTTTGTTTGTTAGCCACGACTTATTAGCTATATCCAGTATGGCCAGTTATATGACTGTTTTATATTGTGGGCAAACAATTGAAAGTGGTGACTTGAAACAACTAAAAAAACGTGCATTTCACCCTTATACTCAGGCGCTATTAGATAGCGCACCAAGCTTTCGTAAAGACCTCCCACCCAAATCTCCTCTTAGCTCATTAGATGGCACTATCCCTACTTTGCATCATTTACCCATAGGCTGCAGATTGGGCCCAAGGTGCCCGAGAGCTCGCAAAGAGTGTGTGGCAACACCCCAAATTAGACGGGTTCATACGCATTTCTACAGTTGCCACTTTCCTCTTCATTGGGATGCTAAGTAATGGATCTTATCAATCTTGAAGCTTTAACCTTTCAAAATAAAACAAAAAGCATGTGGTCAAAAAGCAAGGTAACTTTTGATTTAGGACCCGTCAGTTTTAATGTTAAAGCAGGCGAAACCTTAGCTATTGTCGGCAATAATAGCTCGGGTAAGTCCTTGCTGGCTAAACTACTTGTAGGTTTAGAAACACCTAAAAGTGGAAAAATATTTATGAATGGAGTGGAACTAAATAAATCAAATATTAGTGTCAGATGCCATGATATTAGAATGATTTTTCAAAATAGTCATGAGTCCCTCAATCCTGGGTTAACATTGGGCACCATTTTGGAAGAACCGTTGCGTCTCAATACTAAACTTAATGGTCAACAGCGCAAGTCGCTAATAGAGCAGACTCTTAGAAAAGTGGGGTTAATGGCAGAACATCAGTTTTTTTATCGGCATATGTTGTCTGATGGGCAACGCCAAAGAATAGCCTTAGCCAGAGCGCTAATACTGAACCCAAAAGTGATTGTTGCAGATGAACCCTTTGCAGCATTAGATCCATCTGTTCGCTCTCAAGCGGTGAACCTACTAATGAAATTGCAGCGTGATTTAGGGCTAGGTTTTATCTTTATTTCCCACAACCTAGGCATTGTTAGACATATATCTGACAAAGTGATCATCATGAAATCTGGAAAAGTAGTGGAATCAGGGAAAACTGATGCCATCTTTAATTGGCCTAAGAATGAATATACAAAAAAATTAGTTGATTCTCATCAGGCATTAATTAATGGACAAAATAGTCAACGCTGAAAAACTTAAGAACTGATTTTAGAACTGATAGTGCTAAATAAAAAATCACTTAACACCATCGAGCTAGTTTATCCTACTAAGGCCAACAATATACCAGCAGCTACAGCCGAGCCTAATACACCGGCCACATTAGGCCCCATAGCATGCATCAATAAGAAGTTATGATGATTTGCTTCCAGTCCAACCTTATTCACCACTCTGGCTGCCATAGGCACTGCAGATACGCCAGCAGCACCAATCAATGGATTGATTTTTTGACTACTCAGTTTACTCATTGCTTTTGCCATTAATATACCTGCTGCAGTACCAATAGAGAAAGCTATAGCACCCAGTGCCAAAATACCTAAGGTTTCAACAGTTAAAAATTTATCAGCCGATAATTTAGAACCAACGGCTAACCCCAAAAAGATTGTCACAATATTGATCAATTCGTTTTGAGCGCTGTTACTTAACCTATCGACTACACCTGACTCTTTCATCAAGTTACCTAGACAGAACATTCCAACCAAAGGAGTGGCAGTAGGTAAAAACAGAAGACAAAGAAAAAGTACCGCTAGGGGAAAAATTATTTTCTCTCGCTTAGATACTATCCTAAGTTGAGGCATTTCTATTTTTCTTTCTTCTTCGCTAGTTAATAAGCGCATGATAGGAGGCTGAATAATAGGCACTAAAGCCATATATGAATAAGCGGCAACCGCAATAGCGCCGAGAAGATCAGGCGCTAACTTAGAGGCTAAAAATATCGCTGTAGGCCCATCAGCACCACCAATAATAGCGATGGCAGCTGCATCTTGCAGTGAGAACTCGAAGCCGGGCACCATGTTCAAGGCGATAGCGCCAAACAGTGTACCGAAAATGCCAAATTGTGCTGCAGCACCCAATAACAACATTCTAGGGTTGGCAATCAAGGCGCTAAAGTCTGTCATAGCTCCCACCCCCATAAAAATAAGCAAAGGGAAGACTCCTGTGCCTATACCCACATCATAAATAAGGTAAAGTAATCCACCTGGATCACTAAACCCAGCCAACGGAATATTGGTTAAAACGGCACCAAAACCAATTGGTAGCAACAATAAAGGTTCAAACTTCTTAACAATAGCTAGGTAGAGTAGTAATGCGCCAACGCTCATCATGATCACCTGACCTAACTCGAAGTGAGCCAGAGAGGTGCTTTGCCATAATAATTCGAGCTTTCCCATGTGTATTTCTTATCCTATGAACAATAAAGATTGACCCGTTTGCACAACATCACCTTCTTTAGTTGAGATATTGGATACCACACCAGATATAGATGCTCGAATTTCTGTTTCCATTTTCATAGCTTCCATGATGATAACTACGTCACCTGAATTGACTACATCACCGTTTTTGACCAACACTTTAAAAATGTTTCCTGTCAATGGTGAGTTTAATGCTTGGCCTGACTCAGAAGGTGCTCTATTTGCTTGTGGCTCAGGTAAAAAATGAGGCGCCGCTTGCACATTTGTTAATTCACCACTTTGAGCAACCTCGACCTCAAATATTTGACCGTCAACACGAACAGAATATGCCACCGCGCCAGGGGTTTGTGATTTAGGTGAGACCACGGTATTTGTGACAACTGGTGATGTTTCAACAGGTGCAGGCTCGAATGCATCAGGGTTATTTCTATTTTTAAGAAACTTTAAGCCAATTTGTGGAAATAACGCATAAGTCAACACGTCATCGACCAAATCATCTGCTGTTTGGATAGATTCTTTTTTGGCAATATTTTTAAGTTCGCTGGTAAGCGCAACCAGCTCGTCTTCTATTAAATCTGCTGGGCGACATGTAATGGCATCTTTACCGTCTAATACACGTAGTTGCAATTTTCTGTTAACGGGTGCAGCAGTCGCACCATATTCACCTTTAAGAACACCTGCGGTTTCTTTACTGATGCTTTTGTAACGCTCACCTGTGATTACGTTAATAACAGACTGAGTGCCGACAATCTGAGACGTCGGTGTTACCAAAGGAATAAAACCAAGATCTTCTCTTACTTTTGGAATTTCAAGAAGCACCTCATCCATTTTATCTTCAGCACCCTGCTCTTTTAATTGGCTTTCCATGTTAGTCAACATGCCACCAGGAACCTGTGCTATTAAAATACGTGCGTCAACACCTTTAAGACTGCCTTCGAACTGTGCATACTTTTTACGCACATCACGAAAGTAACTAGCAATCTCAGTAAAAGCGGGTAATGCCAACCCCGTATCACGCTCAGTACCTTCGACAATTGACACGATAGTTTCTGTCGCCGTATGACCATAAGTCATACTCATTGAGGAAATAGACGTATCTATTATGTCAATACCCGCATCAATCGCTTTTTGGTAGGTAGCTGTGCTCAAGCCAGTTGTTGCATGACAATGCATGGCAATAGGCACATCGATAGATTCTTTTAATCTCGTCACTAACTCTTCGCATTCGTAAGGTTTGAGTAAACCAGCCATATCTTTTATACAAATTGAATGCACGCCCATATCTTGTAATTCGTTGGCCATATCTAACCACGTTTGCAAGGAATGAACAGGTGACACAGTGTAAGACATGGTTCCTTGAGCATGTGCACCTTGTTTAATGGCCGCCTTAACGGCAGTTTGTAGATTACGAATATCGTTCATCGCATCAAATATGCGGAAAACATCAACGCCATTCGCGTGGGCTCGCTCCACAAACTTTTCAACCACATCATCGGCATAGTGGCGATAACCTAGAAGATTCTGGCCACGCAACAGCATTTGTTGCTTAGTTTTAGGCATGGCCTTTTTAAGCTGACGAATACGCTCCCATGGATCTTCTCCCAGATAGCGAATACAAGCATCAAACGTTGCCCCACCCCAAGTTTCTAGAGACCAATAGCCAATATCATCTAATTTACTTGCAATAGGTAACATGTCTTCCAGACGCATTCTGGTCGCAAACAATGATTGGTGAGCGTCACGCAATACAACATCTGTAATTGCTAATGGTTTACGCATGGTGATACTTCCTTAAAATATTAAATTAGTGTGACTTTCTATGCTCAGTGATAGCTGTACTTATTGCAGCTACCACTTTTGGTGACACGCCTTGGTTATTGATAAAAGAGCTGTGACTAGGGGCTGTTTGGTTTTGTATAGTCTTTAGCGACTCATCAGGAAAAAATTTGTTTATCCAAGCAATAAGAGTAATTGCACCAATTAGCGTTGATAAAAACAAAAACACCACTACCATTCCAACTAATAATAAATTAGCGGCTTCAGCAAGAGCATTTGCGACTTCAGGTTGCATACAAACGTTATCTCAATAATGAAATCTCAATAAGTGATAAGTATCATGCAGCTTGATAAAACACAACAAAACAACAAGAGGAAAAGTGCATAAAGAATAAGAAAATATTCGGATATAGTGAATATTTACCCAAATATGCAAAATAATTAACAAGCGACTTACATAGAAATTTACAAGCCAATAAAATAGTTTAATCCAATTAGCTAAACATTAACGACAAAAGTAATCTTCTAAAAATAAAAAAGCCTACAAATAAATCTGTAGACTTTAATGTGTGGTGCGCGTGGAAGGATTCGAACCTCCGACCACCTGGTTCGTAGCCAGGTACTCTATCCAGCTGAGCTACACGCGCTTAAACTGTTTGCGTAAAAAGTATATTCAATACCTTCTAAAAAATTTTTAAATATGGTGCGCGTGGAAGGATTCGAACCTCCGACCACCTGGTTCGTAGCCAGGTACTCTATCCAGCTGAGCTACACGCGCAATACTGTTATAATAAAACCCAATGGCGGAGAGGGAGGGATTCGAACCCTCGGTACGAATAAACGTACGGTTCCTTAGCAGGGAACTGGTTTCAGCCACTCACCCACCTCTCCGGAACTTGAATCTTTTACACATAATAGGATGGTAGCCTATTCGACTAATCCAGATTAACTACCTTCACCACAAGCTTTAAGGCCCTTGACTTAAGATTAACCTCTCCTAAATGAGGAGCAGGATTTTACCGATCCACATGAGTATGTCAAACACTTTTTATGAAGTTAATGATGGCTTGCTGGCATTTTAAACGATTATTGATTAAGTGCTTATTATTTGTCAGATATGAACAATGTCACAGATTAATCTAAGCTAAAAACCAGACATAAAAAAAGCTGGTTACCCAGCTTTTTTTATGTCCAAAACCGACTAGTTTTCGTCAGTACTTTCTACATTTTCATGGGCAGCAAGTTGAACATTCTTTTCAGCTTGGATACGCATGTAAATTTCTTCACGATGCACAGATATTTCCTTAGGCGCATTTACACCAATTCTTACCTGATTTCCTTTTACACCTAATACTGTCACTGTGACATCATCACCGACCATTAGGGTTTCACCAACACGACGAGTTAAAATTAGCATTATATTGCTCCTTTATCCGTTAAAATTACTGTTCCCTCACTAAAATTAGTGTAAATCAGCAGCATAGCCATTAGATTTACCCAGTCGGTTTTTCCCTATTTTTGTTGTCACCACAAAAAACAACCGAAAAATTCTTATCTTTTAATTTCTACTTTTTCTTATATTATTTATAACTTTTCTTGTAACCAATCTTGCACTGAATTAATGGCTGAGTCTAAGTTTTGCGGTTGGGTTCCGCCAGCCTGAGCCATATCAGGGCGACCTCCTCCTTTACCACCAACTTGTTGAGCAACAAAGTTGACCAATTCCCCTGCCTTAACCCTAGACACTAAGTCCTTGGTCACACCGACTATTAAGCTTACTTTACTTTGTTCAGCTATGCCTAAAATAATTATTGCGCTACCTAACTGGTTTTTGAAATCATCGACCATAGCTCTAAGAGCTTTTGCCTCAACACCCTTTAATACTGTACAGAGCACTTTCACACCTTTGATTTCATATAACTCCGACAACACATCTGTAGCAGCACTATTGGCTATTTGTCGTTTAAGCTTTTCTAATTCTTTCTCTATTATTTTATTCTGATCAAGTACATGTTCTATACGACCAGTTAAGCCTTGAGGATCTATTTTTAATAGACTAGCAATTTGACTTATTTGCTGCGATTGACTTTGAACTGCATCTAACGCTTTTCTCCCAGTAACCGCCTCTAATCTTCTGACACCTGCCGCAATACCGCTTTCTGAAAGAATCTTAAAGAATCCAATATCGCCAGTTCTATTAACATGCGTACCACCACAAAGTTCCATTGAAAATCCTCCCATAGATACTACGCGAACATCTTCTGAGTACTTTTCACCAAATAACGCCATTGCACCTGCAGACTTTGCTTCGTCCAAATTCATTAATTTGGTATCAAGGCAGTGGTTGGAACGAATGTGCTCATTAACTAACTTTTCAACACTTTTAAGTTCCTCATTGGTAACAGCTTCAAAATGTGAAAAATCAAAACGAAAACGCTCGTCCGACACCAGTGAACCTTTCTGGTTTACATGCTCGCCCAAGACTTGTTTTAAAGCAGCATGCATAAGATGCGTGGCACTGTGATTTAATTTTATAGCTTCACGGCGCTCAAGATCAAACTCAGCTTGCACAATATCACCCAGTTTAAAGTCTGAATAAGCCGTCCCCATGTGAGCAATTGCATTACCCAACTTAACCGTGTCTCTGACTTTAAAGCTGCCATTAGCAGTTTTAATTTCGCCAGAATCTCCAATTTGACCACCTGATTCAGCATAAAAAGGGCTCTTATCAAGAACAATAATACCCTCATCACCTTTACTTAATTGTTCTACTTCATGACCGTCAACAAACAACTCAATAACTCTAGCTTGCTCGCCTTTTTGATCATAACCGGTAAATTCAGAAACACAATTAGACTTTAGTCGCTCATTATAATCTGTATCAAATTGGCTAGCTTGTTGCGCGCGTTTACGCTGGGCATTCATAGCGACTTGAAAACCTTCTTCGTCAATACGAAGTTCTTTTTCACGGGCCACATCATTGGTTAAGTCCGCAGGGAAACCATATGTATCGTAAAGCTTAAATACTAATTCGCCTGGCACTACATCAGATGACAGCTGCTCAAGTGCATCGTTAAGGATACTCATGCCACGTTCAAGGGTTCGAGAAAATTGTTCTTCTTCAGTTTTTAATACTTTTTCTATAAGTAAGCGATTCGTAGTTAGCTCTGGGTAAGCTTCAGCCATTTGCGACTCCAATGCCTCTACCAAACGATAGAAAAAAACATCACTGGCACCAAGCTTATTACCATGTCTGATTGCCCTGCGAATAATACGTCTTAAAACATACCCTCTGCCTTCATTTGAGGGAATAATACCGTCACAAATTAAGAAACAACAAGAGCGAATATGATCTGCAATAACACGTAAAGATTTGTCTTGTTTGTCCTGTGTTCCAATAATATTAGCAGCGGCATCAATTAAATTTTGAAAAATATCAATTTCATAATTACTATGCACATTTTGTAAAATAGCTGATATGCGCTCTAAACCCATACCCGTATCAATGGAAGGCTTTGGTAATGGCTGCATGGTTCCATCACTTTGACGATTAAACTGCATAAATACCAGATTCCAGATTTCAATAAACCTATCACCATCTTCTTCTGGGGTTCCCGGAGGTCCGCCCCAGATATGTTCTCCGTGATCATAGAAAATTTCTGAACAAGGACCACAAGGGCCAGTATCGCCCATAGACCAAAAATTATCTGAAGTACTAATACGAATAATTTTGTCTTCTGAAATACCTATTTTGTTTGCCCAGATATCAAAGGCTTCTTCATCATCGTGATAAATAGTGACTAACAATTTATCTTTAGATAGTTTTAATTCTTTAGTCAAAAAATCCCAGGCATATTGAATAGCATCAGCTTTAAAATAATCACCAAAACTAAAATTACCTAACATTTCGAAAAAAGTATGATGACGAGCGGTATAACCTACATTCTCGAGGTCATTATGTTTACCACCTGCTCGCACACAGCGTTGAGAAGATGTCGCCCTATCATAACTTCGGGTTTCTGTACCTAAAAACACATCTTTAAACTGATTCATACCCGCATTTGTAAACAAAAGCGTCGGATCGTTTGTAGGAACTAAAGATGAACTGGATACTTTTTGATGTCCTCTTGCGGCAAAAAAATCTAAAAATGCACACCGGATCTCGGCGGTTGTTTTACTCATTTACAATCCTGAAATATTAATGATTAATGGAGTTCAAATATGCCCAAAACAACATAAAAACTGCGAATGTCGCCAAAGATATCAGTTTAGAGAACTTTTGTTAAGGTTAGTGTTTACACTTAAGAGAGTTAATCTTTTCACGGCTCAATAGCATAGCAAATTTGTTCATGGGTAAAACTAAGATAATATAAAGATTGTGGTTATTTCTGTTTTTTTACCCAGCTGCAGCAGGCGTACCTCCATATTTTTTCAAACACTTTGCAGCTAATTCAAACCAATTGATATTAAGTTCACTCATTGCTGCAGCCATAATTTCAGAAAATTCTGATATTTTTTCAATTCATGACGTATTTTTGGTTCGCCTGTGCGTTTGCTCGTTTGACCTCACATCAAAAACGCTTAAAATCTCACATTATTTTACAGAATATTCTGATTAATTGTATCTATTCATTCGACGCACAGATGACGCTCAAGTTCACGTAACAAGAGTTCTTTGAGAATTTTGCATTGATTATAATCTCGCCCCGCAAGCCAGCTAGTGATGGTATATTTAATGATCTTAACTTCATTTTCTGCCATATTAGGAAGATAAATTCAGCAAAGAATTAGACCCAACATTGTCAATATATAGCACAGAATATACTTTCAAATTTAGCACCTCAATTGAACAAGTGGGTCAAACAGTTTGGGACAATTTAGCTAATGGCAATAGTCCATTTTGCCAATATCCTTTTTTGCATGCCCTAGAAACCTCTGGCTCGGTAGGTGGAAAATCTGGGTGGCAGCCTTTCCACTTAGTAATCTATCAAAATTCTGATCCTGTTGGCATTTTACCTTTATACAAAAAAACACATAGTTACGGCGAATATGTATTTGATTTTGCTTGGGCAAACACTTATCGGCAATATGGCGTTAACTATTACCCTAAATTAGTGGCCGCCATACCTTTTACGCCTGTGACTGGAGCAAGGTTAATGCTCAACGCTACAATAGATAGACAGCAACTGATACCCATTCTATGCCAAGAAATCACCAATCAATTAACGTTGTTTGGCATGTCTTCCATGCATTGGTTATTTGTGGAGCAAGATATTAGCCAAACACTGCATGAGCATCACCAAATACAACGTAAAGCCGTTCAATTTGAATGGTTCAATCGTCAATATTCGTCGTTTGATGATTATTTGACACATTTTAATTCGCGCAAAAGAAAGAATGTTAGGAAAGAGCGCATTAAAATTACAACTGAAGGTATAAAAGTTGTTAGGTTGTATGGGGAAGGTTTGACTGAAAAGAACATGCGTTTTTTTTATGATTGTTACAAACAAACGTATCTAAAACGTAGTGGTCATGATGGTTACTTAACCGAAGACTTTTTCCAGAAAATTTTTAGAAATTTACATCAGAACTTAATGCTAGTCATTGCTTTAAAAGACAATACACCTATTGCTAGCGCTTTATTTGTATTTGATAAAAATCAACTTTGTGGTCGATACTGGGGGGCTTTAGAAGATATAGATAACTTACATTTTGAATGTTGTTACTACCAAGGTATTGAATTTTGCATTGAAAGAAACATCGCTAAATTTAACCCGGGCACGCAGGGAGAACATAAAATATTAAGGGGCTTTGAACCTATTTATTGTTATTCAAACCATTCACTTACAGAGTTGGCGTTTCACGAGGCCGTTGAGCGATTTATAGATGAAGAAAACACTCAAATCACACAATATAAAAATAATGCCGAAAAGCTATTACCTTTTAAACAAACACAAGACTAACTAAACTTAACCTGATATCAAAGCATTTATTATTTTTGCCAGACTAGCATAAAGTTATTTGCTGGCATTACGACGGTCTCAAGAAGAAACAAAGGTTTAGCCCAAAGGGTTAATTCATTAATGTCACGAATACCACCGCACCCTTGCTGTGCTAGGTGTTGATCAAAAGCTTTGTTTGACTCACTACTATACTGCCCTTGAAATTTATAAGGGCCGTATTGACAAAACACTCCACCAACTGGCAAGTTATCGGCCACTAATTGCATCATAAATTGTGTTTCTAATGGTTGCATAATATGTGTGGTATTCGCTGTAAACACAGCATCAATATTGGCTAGTGGCCAAGTGCTAGAAGCACCGATAGTCAATGAAAAAGGTTGATGCACATTATCCACGTCTACATCTTCTAGCCACGCGGCTATGGCAAGATGTTTATCAGGCATATCACTGGTATGCCACTGAAGATGCGTTAGTCTAGGAGCAAAATGCGCGGCATGTTGCCCCGTACCAGAACCAATCTCTAAAAGTGTTGTTTTATCCACCAAAACACGACTCAATATATCTAAAATTGGTTGTTTGTTATTTTCACACGATTGGCTGAAAGGCTTCTCTAACATACTTTTACTAATCCATTGTCTATTGAAGGTTGGGCCCTAACCACTTTTCAGCTTCTAACCTATCCCAATCTTTACGTGCAGCATAATCGAGCAATTGATCTTCTTGTATTTGGGCTACTGCAAAATAACGACACTGTGGATGAGAAAAATAAAAGCCAGATACAGCTGCACCAGGCCACATAGCATAACTCTCTGTTAGTTTCATACCAGTATTTTTTTGAGTATCTAGTAAATCCCAAATCAATTGTTTTTCTGTATGTTCGGGGCAAGCGGCATAACCTGGGGCAGGTCGAATACCTTGATATTTTTCACGAATTAGCTCTTCGTTTGATAATATTTCATCGGGTACATACCCCCAAATTTCCTTACGCACTATTTTATGTAAATATTCGGCAAAGGCTTCTGCAAGCCTATCGGCTAGGGATTTAACCATAATAGAATTGTAATCATCGCCGTCATTTTCATATACTTTGGCCAATTCATCTTCCCAGGTTCCTGCTGTTACAGCGAATGCACCAATATAATCGGCTTTACCTGAAGACTTAGGCGCAACAAAGTCACTTAAACAATTGTTTGCCCCCTTAGCTTTTTCAGTTTGTTGGCGAAGATGGTGAGCAACGTGTACCACTTGACTGCGGCTTTCATCCGCATAGACTTGAATATCGTCTTCTACTCGATTAGCCGGAAAAATGCCTACCACACCATTAGCTTTAAGCTTAGAATTGTTACAGAGAGTTTTTAACATGGACTGAGCATCAGCAAATAAAATCTGTGCTTCTTTGCCTACAACTTCGTCTTGTAATATGCGTGGATACTTACCTGCCAAAGACCAGGTTAAGAAAAATGGTGTCCAATCTATATAATCAACCAACTCTGCCAATCCAATACTTACTACGTTCACACCCAACTTGTTGGGAACAGGTGGCTGATAGTTGTTCCAGTCGAACTTAAAACCATTTTCACGAGCTTGCTTTAACGTTATGGGGCGGGTACGAGGCTTTTTCTTGGCGTGTTGCTCGCGCACTTTTTCATAATCAAGTTTTAGTTCTTCTGAATAAATAGCACGATTCTCGGCAGTGATCAGTTTCTGACATACTCCCACGGCACGGCTGGCATTGGGTACATAGACCACTGGTTGATGATAATGTTGTTCAATTTTAACTGCGGTATGTGCTTTTGACGTGGTAGCACCACCAATTAATAATGGTAGATCAAACTTTAAGCGCTGCATTTCTTTGGCCACATATACCATTTCATCAAGAGAAGGGGTAATCAGGCCAGAAAGGCCAATCATATCGACATTTTCATCCTTAGCCACTTGCAACAGTTTTGCACAAGGTACCATTACCCCAAGGTCGATGATCTCAAAATTATTACATTGCAGCACCACGCCAACAATATTTTTGCCAATATCGTGAACGTCACCTTTTACTGTGGCCAATAAAATCTTGCCGTTACTGCTACCTTTGTCTTTTTCAAGCTCGATGAACGGATTAAGGTAAGACACCGCCTTTTTCATCACCCTGGCAGATTTGACCACTTGTGGCAAAAACATTTTACCCTCACCAAACAGATCACCAACTACATTCATGCCATCCATCAATGGCCCTTCGATAACATGCAATGGTTTTTCTGCCGCGAGGCGTGCCGCTTCAGTATCTTCCTCTATAAAATCCATAATGCCCCGTACCAGAGCGTGTTCAAGACGTTTGTTGACGGGTAATTCACGCCATTGTAGGTTGTCTTTAACCAATACTTTACCGTCGCCTTGATACTTGGGAGCAAGTTCTAAGAGCTTATCCGTAGCTTGGTCATGTCGATTTAAGATCACGTCCTCCACGGCTTCTTTTAGCTCCGGAGGAATTTGGTCGTACACTTCCAATTGTCCGGCATTTACAATGCCCATATCCATTCCCGCTTTAATAGCATGATATAAAAATACAGAATGCATGGCTTCACGAACTGGATTATTGCCGCGAAAAGAAAAAGATACGTTAGATAAGCCGCCTGATACATGAGCATGGGGCAAATGTTGACGAATACGCCGAGTAGCATTGATAAAATCTACAGCATAATTGTTATGTTCTTCAATCCCGGTTGCCACTGCAAAAATATTTGGGTCAAAAATGATATCTTGTGGTGGGAAGCTAATTTTTTCAGTGAGTAATTTATAACTACGTTCACATATCTCGAATTTGCGTTCTTCAGTATCGGCCTGGCCTTTCTCATCAAATGCCATCACTACAGTGGCAGCACCATATCGCTTTAACAGCTTAGCTTGATTTAAAAAGTTGTCTTCCCCCTCTTTTAAGCTAATTGAGTTAACAATGGCTTTACCTTGCACACACTTTAAACCTGCCTCGATAACCGTCCATTTGGATGAATCAATCATGATAGGCACGCGAGAAATATCTGGTTCAGAAGCAATCAGGTTCAAAAACCGCGTCATGGCGGCTTCAGAGTCCAACATAGCTTCATCCATATTGATATCTATTATTTGCGCACCGTTTTCAACTTGCTGGCGTGCAACATCTAAAGCTTTTTCATAATTATCTTCAAGGATCAAACGCTTAAACATAGCAGAGCCGGTTACGTTGGTTCGTTCACCTACATTGATAAAATTTGCTGAGGCTTTTGCTTTGACAAGAATGGGTTGCTCAATATCTATTTCAATTTTACTCATCACTACCGCCTAATGGACAAAAGGTTCTAAACCAGACAGGCGCATCTTCACCTCTCGCTTCACTATTTTACGAGGTGCGTAATCTTTTACAGCATCTGCCAGGGCCCGAATGTGTTCGGGTGTGCTGCCACAACATCCCCCCACAATATTCAATAATCCTGATTCTGCCCACTCTTGAATGTGCGAAGCCATTTCGTCACTTTCCATATCATATTCACCAAACTCATTTGGTAAACCTGCATTAGGATGGGCGGAAACAAAACATTCGGATACTTGGGATATTTCATCCACATATTGGCGAAGTAGGTCAGGGCCCAAAGCGCAATTTAAGCCAAAAGAAAACGGCTCTATATGATTCATCGAATAATAAAAAGCTTCAGCCGTTTGACCAGACAATGTTCGACCAGAGGCATCGGTAATAGTCCCTGAAATCATAACTGGTAACTGAATACCCAGTTGTTCAAATACTGTTTGTATGGCAAACACTGCAGCCTTGGCATTTAATGTATCAAAAATTGTTTCCACCATTATCAAATCCGCACCGCCTTCAATCAGGCCATGAGAAGCCTCAACATAAGCTTCAACCAACTCATCAAAAGTCACATTACGTTTAGCAGGGTCGTTCACATCAGGAGAAATAGAAGCGGTGCGACTAGTGGGTCCTAAGACACCTGCAACAAATCTAGGTTTACCAGGTGTTTGGGTGGTAAATTTATCTGCTGCCTCTCTAGCTAATTTTGTCGCCTCGATATTTATCTCTTTTGCCAACGCCTGCATATTATAATCAGCCATGGAGATAGTGGTGGCATTAAACGTATTAGTTTCAATAATATCAGCACCCGCCTCAAGGTATGCGCAGTGAATGTCATAGATAATCTTAGGCTGAGTCAATACTAATAAATCGTTATTACCTTTAACATCAGAATGCCAGTCAACAAAACGTTCACCACGGTAATCCTCTTCTTCGAATTTATATTCTTGGATCATGGTGCCCATGGCACCATCAAGTAACAAAATACGTTTGTTAGCAGCTTTAATCAGTTGTTCTTCTCGTTGCTCTGGGGCCATTCGCTGACTCAATGTTATTCCTCTTCGTTCTGACACTAACTAAATTAACTGTTTTTACTCAGAAAGCTGAGCCAAGTCATAGGGGGTATTTTGATAAACATAATAATTCAACCAATTAGTAAACAATAAGCTGCCATGTGCTCGCCAACTAACCATAGGCTCTCTATTTGGATCATTATTCACGAAATAGTTTACTGGGATCTGCGATTGTGCATTAGTCAATAAATCTCTTTGGTATTCTTGTTTTAAACTTTCACAGTCGTACTCGGGATGCCCAGTAACAAATACCAAACGTTTATCTTCAGAAGCGACTATATAAGCCCCCCCTTCATCTGACTTAGCCAATACATTTAATCCAGTTATACTAGCGTAATCTGCCATACTTATTTCACCGTAACGTGATTGTGGCGCATTAAAAACCGGGTCAAACCCCCTCAATAATTCATCGTGCTCATTTTGTACAAAATGTTGATAAACGCCGTTTAATTTGTGATCACGAAGCGCCCTATTTTTACCAAAAAAATGATAAATGGCTGCATGTGCCGACCAACATGAAAATAAAGTAGACTGCACATTACGACGGGCCCAGTCCATGATGACTGTTATTTTTTCCCAATATTTGACATCCTCATAATCAAGATGCGCAAGCGGCGCTCCAGTGACAATTAAACCGTCATACTTTTTATTAGCCACATCATCAAATTCCACATAAAAATTATCCATGTGCGCCGCTGGTGTATTTTTGGGTGCTTGTTTATCAATGCGAATTAAATCAATATTAATTTGCAAAGGTGTATTCGAGAGTAAGCGTAAAAACTGCTCTTCTGTTTTCATTTTATTTGGCATCAAATTCAAGATACCCACTTCCATTGGCCTAATATCTTGCGTCGCAGCACGATGGGTATCCATGACAAAGATTTTTTCTTTGTCGAGCACATTTTGTGCAGGTAAGCTACTTGGGATTCTAATCGGCATAAAGGATCTGAGGCTTAAAAAAGATACTAACAAACTTGGCTTAACACGCTAAAAAAGTCAACATCTTTACGTCTAGACGTCTAAATGAAAAAAAATAAAATTGTAAAAATTAGTCTTAGAGCAAGCAAAAACATCTCAAAAAGGCATCTGAGCAATTTGACTAAGGTGCCTAAAAAATGAATTAGTACCAATTTACCGGAATAATAAATTAACATGTAACAAGCTAATATTTTTAACTTGGCCACAACATTTTAGTAAAGAAAAAATTGTTGAGCCTATTTGAGAAAATTAGACGGCATCATTTAGCTGGATGACACCCTGATTGCTGAAAGGCAGAAGGACAAAAGAGGTTGGGATGCAAGTGGTAGATTGAATTCGCTGATAATCGGTCAGAAAAAATCCGAATTTATGGCTATGGAAGCGTTCAATAGTTCATGCAACTTAAGTGTGGATGAGTTTGTCAAAATTTAATGAATGAATCGCTTGGATTCACTACGCTATAGACAATGTTAAAATATTTTGTCAGAGATTGTTCACTGTGTATTAGGTAAACACCAACAAAAATACTTGGATAAGTTCAATTATCGTTTAAACCGCCTAATTGTCTAATAAAAGATACCTAAACGTTTAAAAACGACAGGTGCGGAATAGCCTTTTTTAACCACTAGGCGAACGGCTTCTTTTTTAAATTCATCGGGGTATTTTTATTCATAACACTTTTTACCTTACTTCGGTACCAAGTAAAAAGTGTCTTCAGAGTTAGTTGAAGATCAATCAGACATTAACTTTAAGTTTAGTCACACGATTTTCACTGAAAGATTCAGTTTGGCGGCGTAGTTTGTGGGTTATCCGTAGTCTCCAATACACTGCACAACTTTACACATAACTTGTCTTGATAGTTTCAAGTAAGCACACGTTGTCCTGTGCTGTCTTTGATAACGGCTTCTTTATCCAGGTGTAATAGCCGCAACGATGCATATTATATACCTAGCACTTGGTACTGACACGATAAGCGTGGGCCGTAACCTTATTAACGTTTAATTTTCTTTGATTCGCTTGCAAAATAAACGGCTATAAATTCAAGTAAACATCGCAAATGTTTCGTTTTTGATCTTTGAATATAACTTAAAAAATTCTCTCACTGAGAAACTTTTTATAACTTGCATTACATGACTAGGAGCTACTTTGGTGAGTTTTTGATAATCATGTGAATGTGATCTTCTGGGATTTCTAACTCCTGAATATAAATATCGTAATCATATGCAATCTTGTGAATAATAGCCTCATCGCTTCACAATAAAGCTCAACAAGTATTTTTTGACTATATTGGGGTATCCAAACAAATGAATACATTAATCAATATACGTGATGTGTAATTTTATGAAGTTCCATATGTTAAATAACATAAATTGAAAAAAACCAATTTACACTAATAAATACCTGGACAAGCTACCGATATTTTCACTCCGCTGGTTAAAAATTCCGTATTTTTCGATTTATCAGCTAATAACAAATTATTAACTTTCTGTTAAAAGTGTTTTTTAAAGTAAAATATTTTAGTCACTTCGGTATTTGTCAAACTAGTTGTCACTTTGCTCGTTAAATTACGTATTCATATATATCGGCATTTACCAACACATTGACGACTGGCCTCCAGTTCCTCTAGTTTCCCGAACACCAATAATCCAATGGTTAAATAAGGTTAACCATATTTAATGAAAATTGAGAGTGTTAGGTTATTTATTGATGAATCAGTGAGTTGTTTACCTGAATTTGGGCAGTAATAAAGAGCACATTTGGAGGCCTGAATATTAATATTCGTCAGCATAATAATCTAAAAAATGATATAACTTGACATGATTTTGAGTTGATTAGTTCCTCGATGCCCAAAATTTCCTCAGTATTACCTTAAATCATATCCAGAGGAATTGGTGATGAGATAACTATTTGCTGAAACAGCATTCTGTGTTTAAGTAAGCTGTGCCCCTTTGGCTAATATTCAACCAAACGATTTTGTAGCGCGAAGATAAAAACACTAGAAGGTTTAAATCCCGTCTCGGCTAGTACATAATACTTTATAATTAAATAAGCACTGAACTCGAAGTCCCCGTAGTTTAATGGATAAAACAAGGCCCTCCTAAGGCTTAGATCTTGGTTCGATTCCAGGTGGGGATACCATTGAGTTCAAATAAAATACTCTCAACTTCTATCTTATTGCTCTGATAGTTATGTATAATCAAGCACATATTCACTTTAATAAAGAATGACATGCCAACCGATCCTTTAGATGACATGCCCAAAATTAGGCTTGAAAAAGATGACTTGGAGTCTTTTCATCGTACTAGGTCACAATCAACCAAGAAAAGCTCAAAAAAAGGTAGCCTGCCTGATGAGTCTCCTTCTGTTTCAAACTCCCCATCTTGGCTTGGTATTCTGTTTTTACTTGCCGTTATTATTAGTGCAGCTGGTTATTGGTCGTTTGAACAATTTAAAGTGTTACAACAAGCTAAAAGTCGTATTACAGGGTTAGAAAGCCGTCTGTCTGCTACCGATGAAGATATGGGCCAATCAGCTGCAGCAATTCAAATTAAAGTATCTGAACTAAGTGCGAAGGCTGATAATTTATGGGGCGAGGTGGACAAACTTTGGGCATCCGCTTGGCGTCGAAACCAGACTGAAATTGGTGCTTTAAATAAAACTATCATGTCACTAAAAGCATCAACTGATAAAAGCACAAAAAGCCTGAGCACTGATACTGCTAATAACAGCACTGAAACTGCTAATAACAATACGACCATTGGGCTAATCAAAGAACAATTGCAAAGCCAGGCGAGCTTGCTAAAACAATTAAATGATAGATTTGGCCAAATTAAGAGTATGGATGTTGATTTTGAACAGCAACTTGCGAGTTTGCGTGAAAAACTAATATCGACGGCATTATCGAATAATAACTTAACCAATCAAATCGATGAACTACGCAGAAAAATATTGGCAGCAGAAAAAAAGGCTAGTGAAGTTAAAGTAATACCAGCACCGGGTATTACGCCTCTTTAATAAAATGCAGATAAAAAAACAGAGCAATGAATAGCTCTATCTTTTTGTTTATAATTAGATGTTATTCAACAGGACTTTTATCCACTCTTTTGGCCGCAGACTCTTTAATTAAGGTCTGTAACTCGCCCTGTTGAGTCATTTCCATAATAATGTCACAACCTCCGACTAATTCACCATCAACCCAAAGCTGTGGGAAAGTGGGCCAATCTGCGTATTTAGGTAGCTCGGCCCGGATATCAGGGTTTTGTAAAATATCCACATAAGCAAACTGTTCACCACAAGACATTAAAGCTTGGGTGGCTTGAGCAGAAAAACCACAATTAGGTAATTTAGGCGAGCCCTTCATATATAAAAGAATAGGATTCTCTTCGATTTGTTGCTTAATTTTTTCAATAGTGTCCATAACGGCTCTCATTTTAATTTTGTTGCAGATGATCTGGCGACAAGTTTAACGCTTTCAAGTAATGATTAATACTCTACTGATCTTTTGTTGGATCGATTTAGTAACTTATAGAACAATAGTTATTCGAAATAAGTCAATCTTACACTTGAAAAATATTCTCATGTCGCAATATCTTTGTACACAGCAAATAAGTTTTAGATAATAACAAAGCAGTGCTTTTACATTGCAATAGAAAGTACTGGCATTTACCGGTTAGCATTAAATTACACATCACACTTTATGGAGAAATAACATGGCTTTTGAATTACCAGCCCTTCCTTACGAAAAGAACGCGCTAGAACCACACATATCTGCTGAAACCTTGGAATACCATTACGGCAAACACCACGCAACTTATGTCACTAAGTTAAATGGTTTGGTCGAAGGCACTAAAATGGCCAGTAAAAGCCTAGAAGATATTGTTAAAGATTCTGAAGGCGGCGTATTCAATAATGCGGCACAGATCTGGAATCACACATTTTACTGGAATAGCTTAAGCCCAAATGGTGGCGGCGAGCCTACAGATGCTTTAGCCGATGCAATTAATGCTAAGTGGGGATCATTCGCAGACTTCAAAGCAGCGTTAAATGATAAAGCAGTTAACAACTTTGGCTCTAGCTGGACTTGGTTAGTGAAAACAGCTAACGGTAGCTTAGACATAGTCAACACTAGCAATGCAGCCACACCATTAACTGATCCTAGCCTTACTCCATTACTCACGGTTGATTTGTGGGAACACGCTTACTACATAGATTATCGTAATGTTCGTCCTAAGTACCTTGAAGGTTTCTGGGCATTAGCAAATTGGGATTTTGCAGCGGCAAACTTTGCTTAATAGCTAACTATCCAAAAAATAAATATTAGCCCTGTTGAACAGGGCTTTTTTTTGCTATTTTTCAGCAGACAATAGTGATTATAAGCAAATACAAAAACAGGAATTTTATGTCAGTTACTAATATTACTTTCGTCATTGTTATGACTTTTTTCATCCAAATATCACATTTCGCTCATGCAAAAGGTAATGGCATCGTGGTATTCCAGTCAGATTTTGGTTTGAGTGATCAGGCTGTATCAGCCATGCATGGCGTGGCATTGGGAGTCGATAAAAACCTTAAAGTAGAAGATCTTACTCATGATATTCCTGCCTACAATATATGGGAAGGTGCATATCGTTTGGATGCAGTAGCTGATTTTTGGCCTGCTAACACGGTATTTGTTTCTGTTGTCGATCCGGGCGTAGGCAGTCAACGAAAATCAGTGGTGTTAAAAACCAAGACAAATCATTATTTTGTCACACCAGATAACGGAACTTTAACACTAGTGGCTAAACGATTAGGTATTGCTGAGGTGCGAGAAATAGACGAAAAAACCAATCGATTAAAAGGCAGTGAGGCATCCCACACCTTTCATGGCCGTGACGTATATGCGTATACTGGGGCACGTTTAGCAGCCCGCGCAATCAATTTTGAGGAAGTTGGGCCTATATTAGCGGCAGAAGTTTTAAGTATTCCATTTGAAACAGCTCGTATCGACGACAATAAGCTAATTGGTGGTATTCCTATATTAGATCCCGCATATGGCAATGTATGGACCAATATTCCTATGACATTGTTGCTGTCACTCACTAAGTCCAAAGACTATGCGAGCCTTTATACACAAGAGTTTTTAGTCACCTTGGCGCAAGAGGGTAAAATTGTATTATCTGAAACTATCAGTTTTGAACGTTCCTTTGCGGGTGTAAAAGAGGAGCAGCCTCTACTTTACGTGAATAGTTTAGAAAACTTAGCGTTAGCACTCAATCAGGCCAACTTTGCAGCGAAATTCAATATCCAAGCGGGTGGTGAATGGCGAATTGAAATTGTCACTAAATAAAGAATTCCTAATGACTGATCAACAAAACAATCCACTGCATGGCCTGACGTTGCAATACATTCTTGAAACGCTTGAAAAGCAACTGGGCTTTGAAAAAATGGGCCAACAAGTCAAGATTAATTGTTTTATTAGTGAGCCTTCAATTAAATCTAGCTTGAAGTTTCTGAGAAAAACACCTTGGGCAAGAGAAAAGGTTGAGCAGCTGTATTTATTCACTGTCAATGCTTCAGCCATTCAAAATACTAAAAAGTTAACGGAGGGGTTTGTTTGGCCAGATATAACCAAGGGTAATGTGGATAAAAACACATAAATCACATTGATCAAAATATCTACATCAATTTAAGGAGAGCTGAGTGAGTAAAAATGTAGACTCGCTATTTAAACCTTTTAGCTTAAAAAGCTTATCACTTAAAAATAGAATTGCCATGGCTCCGATGACTCGTAGCTTTTTACCAGAAGGCATTCCCACAGAGGATGTAGCGAGTTACTACCGCCGCCGCGCTGAGGGTGGCACTGGTTTAATCATTACCGAAGGGACAACTATTAATGATCCGGTCGCTACCATGAATCAAAAAGTCCCGCAAATACATGGCCAACAACCTCTAGCAGGTTGGAACAATGTAGTGAAGCAAGTGCATGCAGTGGGTGGAAAAATCATGCCTCAACTATGGCATGTTGGCATGGCGCGCAACCCCCAAAAAGCGCCCTTCCCTGAATTACCCAGTGTAGGACCTTCAGGTTTATTATCACCAGGCAAAAAAGTTGCCGAGCCGTTAACTATGGCACAAATTCATAACCTAATCGAAAGTTTCGCCAGCGCAGCAGCTGATGCAAAACGTATCGGTTTTGATGGGATTGAAATTCACGGGGCACATGGTTATTTAGTCGATCAGTTTTTTTGGAACGGTACCAATCAGCGCATAGATGAATGGGGCGGCAGCATGGCTAACCGAGGCCGTTTTGCAGTAGAAATAGTCAAAGCCATTCGCGCAGCTACTGGCCCTGACTTTCCCATTCTGTTGCGTTACTCTCAATGGAAGCAACAAGATTACACCGCTCGATTGGCAGAGACGCCACAGCTATTAGAAGAGTTTTTAGCACCCCTATCTGAGGCTGGCGTAGACATTTTTCATTGTTCGACCAGACGCTACTGGGAGCCTGAATTTGATGGTAGTGACTTAAACCTTGCGGGCTGGACCAAAAAACTCACAGGCAAACCAACGATGACGGTAGGCTCTGTCGGTTTAAACGGAGACTTCTTTGGAGCCTTTGCAGGGAAAAGCTCAAGTACCCGCTCGATAGATGATTTAATCGAACGTATTGATAAAGGCGAGTTTGATTTAGTCGCTGTTGGCCGTGCTTTGCTTCAAGATCCTCAGTGGACAAACAAAATCCATCAGGGAAATATGAACGCACTAGAAACCTATTCCGGCGACGCTTTAGCGACTCTGTCTTAATAGTTTAAGACTACACATAAAAAGCGCCCATATGTATAGGCGCATTTAGAATCTAAAAAACTTCAATAGATTAGCCTGCCACATTAGGCATATCCCTGCTTTAATGATTAAGAACTTTTCTAGCTTCAGATACTTATTCATGACACGTTTGGCATCATCAACCTTCAAAGCAGCAAGCCTTTGTTCATAAGCTTTAATCCACTGCATCATCGCTTTTTTCAATAACCGGTAGCATGATAGTTGCTTAGATTTAAGCTATGAAACAATAATTGATCTCTAATATCTCTACCAATTGGCCTCAACATTCATTTATGTGAATGAATATTACCGAAACATTACAGGGGGAAGAATATGAAATAGCTCATAAAAAAGCCGATTCACAGAATCGGCACAAAGGTATCACTTTAAAATAGTTTTTTTATAACAAAGCAGCTAATCGCGTTCCTTGGCCAATCGCTCGCTTAGCATCTAATTCTGTTGCCACATCCGCACCACCGATTAAATGATGAGGCTTAGTTAAACCATCGACTAATTCCCTGAGAGGCTCTTGACCAGCGCAAACAATCACGTTATCGACGTCCAGTACCTGCACGTTATCATTCACCTTAATATGCAAACCAGCGTCATCAATTTTTAGATATTCAACACCCGCCAGCATGCTTACACCTTTACTGAGCAGTCCAGCTCTATGTGCCCAACCACTTGTTTTACCTAAATCTTTACCTACTCTTGTTGATTTACGCTGTAACAAAAAGATTTCTCTAGTTGATGGTGCTGGGGAAGGTGTCACCCCTTCAATACCCGATCGCGAACCAAGCGTCATATCTATTCCCCACTCTTTCATAAAAGCAGGAATATTTTGACTGGTAGACTCGCCTGCATGGGACAGATATTCGGAGACATCAAAACCAATACCCCCAGCTCCTATGATGGCGACTTTCTTACCAACCGGCTTTTTATTCACAATCACATCTATGTAACTCATCACTTTACTATGCTCAATCCCTTCAATAGGAGGGGTACGCGGAGCGATGCCTGTAGCAATAATAACGTCATCAAATTCGCTGCTATTGAGGGTCTTTGCATCCACACGGGTGTTGAGCTTTACGGTGACATTGTGCAACTCCATTTGGCGTGCATAATAACGAAGTGTCTCAGAAAACTCTTCTTTACCAGGGATTTGCTTAGCAATATTGAATTGCCCACCAAGCTCACTAGCAGAATCAAAAATGGTAACCTTGTGGCCACGTTTAGCAGCGATTGTAGCCGCGGCTAAACCAGCTGGTCCAGCACCTACTACCGCTATACTTTTGACTGCTACAGCAGGTTCAATGACCAACTCTGTTTCATGGCAAGCACGAGGGTTAACCAAACAGCTACTCGTTTTCCCGTCAAATACGTGGTCTAAACAAGCCTGGTTGCAACCAATGCAGGTATTAATCTCATCTGAACGATTTTCAATTGCCTTTATTACAAACTCAGGATCAGCCAAAAAAGGTCGCGCCATTGAAATCATATCGGCATCACCGCGAGCTAATACCTCTTCCGCCACTTCTGGCGTATTGATACGGTTTGAGGTAATGACAGGGATAGACAACGCTTTTTTAAACTTGGCTGTTACCCAAGTAAAGGCTGCTCTTGGGACTTTGGTAATAATAGTCGGGATACGTGCTTCGTGCCAACCAATACCTGTGTTAATAATGGTAGCGCCTGCCTTTTCGATGGCCTGTCCTAACTCAACCACCTCTTCATAATTCGACCCCCCTTCGACCAAATCCAACATCGATAAACGATAGATGATGATAAACTGTTCACCTACAGCTTCTCGTACTCGACGTACGACTTCCAACGGCAAACGAATACGATTTTGATAAGAACCGCCCCACTCATCATCTCTATGGTTAGTGCGTGCTGCGATAAATTGGTTTAAGAAATACCCTTCAGAGCCCATTATTTCCACACCATCGTAACCTGCTTTTTGCGCTTGTGTTGATGTGTCAATAAAATCTTGTATTTGTTTTTCTATGCCTTGTGCATCTAAAGCCTTGGGCTTAAAAGGGTTAATGGGGGCTTGTAAAGCTGATGGTGCAACCTGAGCTGGGTTATAGGCATAACGCCCAGTGTGCAATATTTGCATACATATTTTACTACCATGTTCATGCACTGCATCAGTAATGGTTTTATGTTCAGCAATGGCTTTATCAGTATCTAAACGTTTAGAACCTTTGTGGGTAGCACCTTCATCATTTGGCCCTATTCCACCTGTAACAATTAGCCCTACCCCACCTTTAGCCCGTTCAGAGAAATATGCTGCCATGCGCACATGTCCATCGGGCAAATCTTCTAAGCCTGTATGCATAGATCCCATAATCACGCGGTTTTTTAGTTGCGTAAAACCCAAATCTAAGGGTTTAAGTAAATTGGGATATTTTTCGAAGCCTTGTTCTAAAGCGGTATTATCTATCATTTGAATGTCGGTCCTGTAATGTATTTATTGAATTATCGAGCTTATATACCAAAAGATTTTTTATGTAGTTCTGCGTAAATAGGCAAACGTTGAGCCTGTCCTGCTGCCATGGCTTCTTGCACATCGGGCATTTGAAACATACCACTTTGCCATGTGGCCATGTAGGTTAAGCTATCTGAGACACCATGATCTCGGGTGTAGTTAATCATTTCTTTACAACCCGCCACAGCCATAGGTGAATGCATGGCAATTTTAACTGCTATCTTCATTACACCCTCCAGCATAGCTTGCTGATCTTCAAACACTTGATTAACAAAGCCACACTCTTTGGCTTCACTGCTTGGCATGTTGCGCCCTGTATAGGCCAATTCTCGGATCAAACCTTGTGGTATTAAATGGGGTAAACGTTGCAATGTGCCTACATCAGCAGTCATGCCTAACTCTGTCTCTTTGATAGTAAAATAAGCATCCTTTGTACAATAACGACTATCTGCAGCACAGATCATATCCACAGCACCACCAATCACACCACCCTGTACTGCGACTAATACAGGCATACGTATTTCTTCGAGTGCATTAAAACTATCTTGTAATTCAAGTACTAGTCTGCGTGTGCGTTCTGCACGTCGCGCTGGCTCACCTTGAAAGTCTTTTGCCATATTAGTGAAGACAGACAAATCCATGCCCGCACTAAAATGCTTACCCTGGGATGAGATCACAATCACTCGCGCTTGAGACCCCGCATCAATTTCTCTCACCACAGCAGGCAGTTCCCGCCAAAAAGCAGGCACCATACTATTAAGCGCTTCTGGACGGCACAATTGGATATGAGCAATATGATTTTCAATGCCCACTGATAAAGTTTCTAGTGCAGATAAATCGATATTCGGCACAGGTTTTCTCCTCAGGTTAGCTATGCAATGAACAAAATAGGTCAGTAAATAAAGCACCCATTGTTAACAAAATATTAAACTAGACATCGTCAAGATAAAAGCATATGTTGACGCTGTCAAGATAACAAACATCAAATTTATTAATAGACGTTTATGAGTCATCAATCAGAACTGAAGCCTAAACATAACAAGCAAACTTATCATCATGGTGACCTGCGAAGCACTCTTCTCAGTGCCGCTAGTGTACTTATAAAAGAAATGGGCATTGAAGGCTTATCTTTACGCAAATTAGCCGACAAAGTAGGGGTGTCCCGCACCGCACCCTACCATCACTTTAAAGATAAAAATCAATTACTTTGCGCTATAGCTGAACAAGGTTTTGTCCATTGGCAACAAGATGCTGAGTTTATTTTCAATCAAAATGAGTTACTTCCCAAAGAAAAATATCGACAGTTTTTCCATGGCTATATAAGTTACGCAGCTGATAACCCAGAACTGTACGACTTGATGTTTGGTCGGACAATTTGGAAACAAAATAGTGCCACTAATGAACTACGGGACGTAGCCTACCCAAGTTTTCACCATCAGGTAGAAATGACCAAGAGATGGCAAGAACAAGGATTAATGCCCAGCGATGAAGATACCTTACGCTTATCGCAAGTCACATGGGGCACGATGCACGGTATCGCGCGCTTATTAATTGATGGTATTTACGCTGACCGCAGCCATATTGATGAGATGTGCGATTGCGCAGTGAATTTGTTTACACATCAAATAACACAAGTTAAAAGATAAACTGATGCGTTCATTTTTTATGTTGAAAGTATAAAACCAATCAAAGGTAAAATCGTTATCATATTGCGATAGACCTCACTCGGACCTACAAATGAACGTGTACGGACTCACTAAATGAACAATATATGCCTTTAACTTAGATCCCGTATATACCAGAGAAAGTGATAATTAAATTTCGATTAGTTTTTCCTACAACCATTAAATGAATGCATAACTGTCACATGGGTATCTTTAAAGAAATTGTTAACAAAGCTTGTTGGCTGAGCTAATAAAAAGTGATTTAGACTAAAAGCCTCTCAATTTATTTCCAACCTTGAACCCATCTCAATGGGTTCTTTAAGTCTCTCCACTGGATCTGTATTGAACGTTTTGACATGATCGCTTCTATTAAACATGACATAACCGCTCCATCTTCATCATACTCGACCTCAATAATAATGAAGTGTTTTTCTTTATCTAAAGGAACTACTGCCGTCCATTTACTGTTCAGTAGTTTTTTAGGGGAGATTTTGTTCATGGTGTTTCCTAATCGGATAAGTACTTTAAGGTTGTTAATACCTGAAATGCAGTCAAAATGATTAAAAATAATTTATTGATAATATACTCGAATGAGACAATCTAATTTATAATTTTTACAATATTTATTGAATCTGGAGTTTGGGGGGGGACTTGCTGAAAATGATGACTTTAGCTTAAAACCCGCATAATTTTGCAAAATATCATGCGGATTAGCCTAACAATAATGATATCAGGGCTTTGACATCCTAATGACCACTCGGCGGTTTTTAGCTCTTGTGCTTTCGTTAGTATTAGGTGATGAATGACGTCTCTCACCGTGCCCTGTTATTTCTATTCGCTGTGGTGAAACTCCCAAAGAACTGAAAAACGCTTTTATTTCCTCAGCTCTGCGTATAGAAATTTGTTTGTTGATAGCGCTGCCGCCAAAACTGTCAGAATATCCATCTAACAAAACCAATTCTAAATTAGTATCTTCTTTTAATTATTCGCCGATCATGGCTAAACGTTTCTGTGAGTATTTAGTTAATTTGGTATTATTAAATTGATATGTGAGCACGGTATACGCAATATCTTGAAAACTATAAGGTAATAAATTTGCCACACATTCAGCAAATTTTTCATAAGGTACAGCAAAATTACCAGCGTTTAACCCAACTGCTACTTTGTCGTATTGATTATACTCATCCTGATAATAAATAGTTGGCCAAAAACCCTTTTCCAACTCAGTCAACATAGTCCAAGCGGCTTTTTCAGGTAGATCACCTTTATATTGTTTGCGGATTGTCATGTCGGAAATAGTACGTTGTACTTGCCCCGGCATCCATTTTGGTGGTACTGAATACACAGCCGCTACGCCATAAGAGTTAGGCAAGCGTAACATGTCCAGTTCAAACTCCATATTTAACTTTTTTGACGCAATACTGCTAAACAAAGCCTCACCATAACCGGGAAGTAAATGACTTAAAGTGCACTGCAAACGAGTTTCATCTTTAAGATGCCAAGTTGAATTCTCAACTTTAGCGATATACTGCCGTAACGTAGCTATCGAATTAGCAGACAGAGACACTAAGGTGACACAAATAATAGTTTGTATAATTTTATTGAGCATGAATAAGAAGCCCCCCGCTTCTGGATAGTATATCGACTGAATACAAGAAACGTTTAATTAAGTTTGATTTAAATTACTGTGGTTTAATGTTTTAGGCTGGCTACTGAAATAGAACCTTGTCATAATCATAAATTACAAAAACTCTTTAGGTTTCTATGTCAGAATCATTTAAAATAAAAAATCGGTTTAGGGGATATTTCCCTGTAGTGGTTGATGTTGAAACAGCTGGATTTAATTCAGAGAACGATGCACTACTAGAAATTGCCGCTGTCACCACTAGAATGGATGAAAATGGATTCTTCTACCCAGACAAAACTTTTCATTACCACGTTAATCCGTTTGAAGGCGCTAATTTAGAAAAAGCGGCTTTAGATTTTAATGGCATTGATCCGTTTTGTGCGCTCAGAGGAGCTCTGGACGAAGCAGAAGTGATGAAAGACCTGTGTAAAAAAGTGCGAAAAGAACAAAAAGCAGCAGATTGCCAACGCTCGGTGATCGTTGCTCACAATGCAGCTTTTGACCAAAGCTTTGTCAACGCAGCTATTGAGCGCAGTCAAATTAAGCGCAGTCCCTTCCATCCCTTTGTATCCTTTGATACCACCACATTATCCGGCTTAGCTTTAGGTCAAACCGTATTGGTAAAAGCCTGCATGGCGGCAGGTATCAGCTTTGATCAAAATGAAGCACACTCAGCCTTATATGATACAGAAAAAACGGCAGAGCTATTTTGCTACATTCTCAACAGATGGCAGAGTTTAGGAGGATTAGAAGCACATAATTGATGCGAAATCATGAAAAAATCGCTTCCGCGGTTTTTTCATATGAATTATTTTTAATTATAAACGGCCAGCATTCTCAGCTAAGTAACTTGCCACGCCTTCAGGACTATCTACTATACCTTTTGAACCTTCAGTCCAACCAGCTGGACACACTTCGCCATGTTCTTCATGGAAGTTTAAAGCATCAACCATACGTAACATATCATCAATATTACGACCAAGAGGTAAGTCATTCACAACTTGGTGACAAACTATACCTGCAACATCAATTAAGAAAGAAATACGGAAAGCTACGCCAGTATCAGGATGCTCAACGTCATATGCTTGACATATCATGTTTAACATCGGCAAGCATAGCGTATTTTACTGGACCAATACCGCCTTCGTTAATTGGAGTATTACGCCAAGCGTTATGCGTAAATTGAGAATCGATTGAAACAGCAATCACTTCAACACCGCTTTTTTACCTCTAATGGCTTCACTTAAGGTAAAACTGTCAACAATCTCACCGCTGCCAAGTACCTCTGTAGCGTTAAAATTCGGGTTGGACGACTCACTAATACACTCATTAAATTTTCCTATTTATATTATGGAAGGGGCCATAACATAGTCACACTTTTGTTAGAACAAACAATTTTGTAATTGATGACAATCATATGAACTTGTTTAGATAAAACAATGTTTAGTCTGAGAATTTATTCAAGGCTAAGTATTTAAAATCAAATGAGTTTGTTTTTTACACAGTATTAGAAGCAACAATGTTCAAATCGAACACTTGATCTTTATGCAAATAACAATTATTCTTATTTGCATAAAGATTCATGGAGTGTTTTATGTACGTTTGTTTATGCCATGGCATTACAGATAAAGCGATTAAATTGGCTGTCTTAGAAGATGGTGTCGGTAATATACGTGACCTAAAAAAACAGTTAGGTGTCGGCACCCAATGTGGCAAATGTGCACAAATGGCCCAATCCATCATAGACAACACTATTATTGATGAGTCCTTATTTAAAGAGGTGTGTTAACAAATAATTACTCGTTGAAACAGTTCTCGGTGTTAAATAAAAAGCCAGTCTAGATGACTGGCTTTTTATTACTTAAACCCCCAATAACAATTACTGAACAAAGCCTTCATTGGCTTTAACAGTTAATGGATGATAACCAGCCTTGGCTTCAGCAAAAGCTTTCTGAGCTATGACTTTTCCTTGTGGTGTTAGCGAAAGCGCTTTGTATAGAGGCTTAACTAATTTATTACGGCCGATAGAAGTTAAGTACTCGTGTAACCGTTTAAAAGCAGGTTGATACCAATTATTAACACTGATCAATAACCAACTATGGGCAATCTCATTATTTTTACTCTTAGTTAAGGCAAATACCTTATCCAAATCGGCTAACTGTTCTTGGCTTAATTTTTCAGGCATATTGTTTAAAAAATACAACCATTGATGTACTACCCACTTTTCACTATCAATCTCATCAGCTTGAATGCTACCTGCTAACCAAGCATCTCTTGCTTGATCAACTATACTAAAGGCATCAGATTCTGGAACAGGTGCATCTTCAGGGATACCGGATTGAAAAATCCATGCCTCTATTCTTTGTTTTGATAATTTGTCACGATGCTCTTTAAGTAATGCTTGTTCCAAATAACTAATAAATTGATCTGTTGTTATGCTTTTGAATGCAAACTTTTTAAAGTAATTCAATAAAAATTGGTCAAAATTCTTTCTACCCACTTTGAGCTCTAATTCCCGCAAAAATAATGCACCTTTCTCATAAGGAATATTACTGAAAACATCATCAGGATCTCGGCCTCTTAAATCAATGGCCATAATCTGATCTTTGCTAGACAAAGAATCAATATCGGCCTGTAAATCTTGACGACCTAATACCGCTTCCATTTCAAATCGTTCATCTCCATAGACCATCTGCATGATTCGATAAGTCAAATAAGTGGTAAAACCTTCATTTAACCATAGGTCTCTCCAGGTGGCATTAGTAACTGTATTACCTGACCAAGAGTGGGCTAATTCATGTGCAATCAACGACACTAAACTTTTATCACCCGCAATCACAGTGGGGGTAATGAAAGACAGCCTTGGATTTTCCATACCTCCAAAAGGAAAAGATGGAGGCAAAATTAATAAGTCGTATCTATCCCAACTATAGGGTCCAAAGGCTTCTTCCGTAGCAATAAGCATAGACTCAGTATCAGCAAACTCAGCAGCAGCGGCATTTAAAATACCTTTTTCGGAATACACTCCTGTGCGCTCACCCATTGATTTAAAGTGTAAGTCACCTACAGCTAAAGCGATTAGGTATGACGGAATAGGTTGTGGCATCGAGAATTCATAAATCCCGTCTCGTTCGGTGTTAGGATCGTTAGACGCACTCATTACAGCAAGTAGTGACTTAGGCGTGCGAATAGTAGCCTCATAGGTCATCCTGACTTGAGGGGAGTCTTGCAGCGGAATAAAACTGCGAGCGTGTATAGCTTGCGCTTGAGTGAATAAAAACGGGTGTTTTTTACCTGCAGTTTGTTCTGGAGTGAGCCACTGTACGCCAGATGCTCTAGGTGAAGTCTGATAACTTATCAATACACTATCGACAGCAGAAGGTACATCAATAGTTAAAGCAGCTCCTAAAAACGAATCGCCGTTGGCCACATTAAAATTTACCTCTTTCCCCATAGCAGTGACACTGTTAATAGTTAAGTCACGTGTATCTAATATCAGTTGTGTTGCATTGTGAGCTACTTTCTGAAAATTTAACTCTGCAGTGCCAACTAACACCTTCTTCATAAAATCCACTGTCAAATCCAATTTTAGGTGAGTCACTTTAATAAACTCTGGATTGGCAAACGAATGATAATCTTTACCCACTTGAATCGCATTTTTTGCAACTTCAGCAGAAGGTACAGATTGATCTACTTTAGGGTTAGCGTTGGTGTAAGATGGATTAACATTAGATGACTGGTCCTCAGAACAACTACTCAGAATGGTTGCCGCCAAAGCAGCAGCAACAATAATATATTTTATAATCATGATTTTACCTGATAGAAAGTACCTATTTAAATTGTGGCATATTTACCAGCACATAAAAATATGTAATCGCTGGAGGTTGCTTGAAATAACAAGTAGTTGAACATAAATATACACTGCGATTCCAAGTGGAAACAAAAATGACAAATAATGAAATGTTGGACGATGGTCTAGATGCCTTTTTAAACGAGCTTAAAGACGTTAAACCTATTCAACAAACAGATAGGGCTCTTACTAATCAACCAAAAAACACATTGGCACAACAATTAAAAAGACAAGCAATTGAGGATAATCAAAATCTTATCAATAATTATCTGAGTGTCGAAAAAGTTGAGCCTGTAGATCCATACGACCACATCAGCTTCAGACAAGACGGCGTACAACACGGGGTTTTTAAAAATTTAAGGTTAGGAAAATACAAAATTGATTTTGTATTAAATCTTCAACAATATAAATTTGAACAGGCAAGAACAGCTATTTTTACTCAGATAACAAATAGTCACAATGAAGGTGAGCGCACCTTATTAATTAAACACGGTCTTGGTTTACGCAGTCAGCCATTTCCGGCACTTTTAAAAAGTTACCTGCATCAATGGTTACAACAAATGCCTGAAGTGATTGCATACCACACGGCACAACCCAATCATGGAGGAAACAGCGCGGTTTATGCATTAATAAAAAAGAATCAGCAAGAAAAAAACAACAACAGGGAATTACATCGCAAAAAGTAACGATTTAATATAGAGATACTGCTTTCTAAGTTTAAGAATCTATTTTAATCAAGTGCTCTGATGATATATCTGCAGAAAATTGTGAAATTGTAGAAGACTTGGCTGAAGCGCTAAAGATAGCAGCAACAATCAAAAAGATAACAGTGACTATTACACCGGTTAAACCAAAGCCTTTATTTGAACGATTCATGAGAGTCTCTTATTATTTTTTTTTATCGAACATATATCTTTTAAAACTTCATAAGAGATATAGATTTAGAACTCCCTGTCAAATTTGAGCAAATAATAATCACTATTTCACTTATAAACAAGGGTTTTATTAATTTTCAAAAAGAAACTTGAAATTATCAAACAACTTAAAGTGACTGAAGTTGTAAATATTCCTATCACTAATAAAATCAATATCAGTTTTACAAACCAATTTTGACCACTTACAGTCAGTATTTTTAGCCTAAGTTTAATAAAAGTTCCTGCTAGCCTAAATAAACTCGAGCGTTTCTAAACATGCGCATCCAAGCGCTATCTTCTTGCCAATCATCTGGATGCCAAGAATTTGCAACAGTTCTGAATACTCTTTCAGGATGGGGCATCATAATCGTTGACCTACCATCAGTACTAGTTAATCCAGCAATACCTAGTGGAGACCCATTTGGGTTAGCAGGGTAGTTTTGGGTGACACTACCGTAATTATCCACATATTGCAGAGCAACGGCTGCGCTTTGTAAAGCGTTGAATGCACCTTGTTCGGTGGCAAACTCTGCACGCCCTTCACCGTGAGAAACTGCAATTGGCATTCTTGAGCCCTGCATACCATCAAAAAATACTGACTTTGATGATTTAACTTCTAACATCGCTACACGTGCCTCAAAACGCTCTGATTGATTCGACACAAAATGTGGCCACAGCTCTGCACCTGGAATTAGTGACTTCAAATTAGACATCATCTGACAACCATTACACACCCCTAGAGAAAAAGAATCTTGGCGCGCAAAAAATTCAGCAAATTGATCTCTGGCTTGATTGTTAAACAAAATTGATTTTGCCCAGCCTTCCCCAGCCCCTAAAACGTCCCCGTAAGAAAACCCGCCGCAAGCCACTAAACCTTTAAATGTATCTAAAGACTGTTTACCTGATAATAAATCGCTCATATGCACATCAATCGCACTGAATCCTGCACGATCAAATGCCGCAGCCATCTCAACATGGGAGTTAACGCCTTGCTCACGCAATATAGCGATACGTGGAGCCACACCTCTTAGAATATAGGGAGCAGCAACATCTTCAGTGACATCAAAACTTAAATTGGCATGCAGACCAGGATCTTCAATATCAGCCTTAGCGGCATACTCTTGCTCTGCGCAACTTGGGTTGTCCCTCAGTTTTTGCATCTGTAACGTAGTTTGAGCCCAAGTCTGGCGATAAAACACACGGCTATTTTCGAGAACGACTCGTCTGTTTTGTTTGAATACAATCTGGTCAGTGTTATTGAGGCTACCAATACTATGAACTAAATGTTGAATTTCATACTTAGCAAACACCTTTAATACACGTCCTTTTTCTAGCCCAGAAATTTGAACAACAGCACCTAATTCCTCGTTAAATAATAATTCAAGTACTGATCCGGAAAGCGTATCTAAATTAATATCGACACCTGTTTTGCCCGCAAAGGCCATTTCTACGACAGAAGTAAACAAGCCACCATCAGATCTGTCGTGGTAAGCCAATAAACGCTTTTCATTGACTAATTGTTGCACGGCAAGAAAAAAGTTTTTTAATATTGAGGGAGAATCGATATCTGGAGCCACATTTCCTAACTGCTGATATACCTGAGCTAAACAAGATGCACCTAGACGATTTTGTCCTTGTCCTAAGTCAATCAGTAATAATTCAGTTTCGCCCACATTACTTTTTAATTCTGGCGTTAAAGTATTACGGATATCTTGAACGGCTCCAAAAGCGGTAATCACCAAAGAAAGTGGTGACGTAACCGATTTGTCACCTTGCTCATCCTGCCAAGTGGTTTTCATAGACATCGAATCTTTGCCTACAGGAATAGTAATACCCAAAGCAGGACACAACTCTTCACCTACAGCTTTGACCGCTTCGTACAAGCCTGCATCTTCACCTGGATGTCCTGCTGCTGCCATCCAGTTAGCTGATAAGTTGATACGCTTTAAATCACCAATATCTGCTGCGGCTAAATTAGTTAACGCCTCTCCAACAGCCATACGAGCCGAGGCGGCATAATTAATTAATGCAATTGGAGTGCGCTCACCTAAAGACATAGCTTCGCCCTGATAACTATCAAAGGAACTGGCAGTCACTGCAACATCGGCCACTGGCACTTGCCAAGGCCCCACCATTTGATCTCTGGCCACTAAACCTGTCACTGAACGATCGCCAATAGTGATCAAAAACGTTTTTTCAGCCACAGTCGGTAAACTTAACACTCTGTGTGCTGCCTCAGCTAAATTCATCAAACTGGTGTCAATCGCTGCTGTCTCAAGCGTTTTGGATGTTACATCACGATGCATTTTAGGTGTTTTACCTAACAATACTTCGAGGGGCATATCAATCGCGTTGTTATCAAAGTGTTGGTCACTAAGTGTCAAGTTCTCTTCTTTAGTTGCTTCGCCCACTACCGCAAAAGGCGCGCGTTCGCGGCAACATATGTCAGCAAAAACCTCAAGATTTTCTGGAGCAACTGACATTACATAACGTTCTTGTGATTCATTACACCAGACTTCTAAGGGTGACATACCAGGCTCGTCATTAGGCACATCGCGCAGTTCAAATTTGCCACCGCGTCCGCCATCACTCACCAACTCTGGGAAGGCATTAGATAAACCACCAGCACCCACATCATGGATAAATTGAATGGGGTTTGCATCTCCCATCTGCCAACATTTATCAATCACTTCTTGGCAACGACGTTCCATTTCTGGGTTACCGCGTTGTACCGACGCAAAGTCTAAGTCTTCGCTAGATTGACCTGACGCCATAGATGAAGCTGCTCCACCGCCCAAACCAATATTCATAGCCGGGCCACCTAAAGCAATTAGCTTAGCCCCAACTGTGATTTCGCCTTTTTGAATATGTGATTTACGAATATTACCCAAACCACCAGCGAGCATAATAGGTTTGTGATATCCCCTCACCTCCTCACCGTTAAAACTGATGACTTTTTGTTCGTATGTACGGAAATAACCCAAAATACTGGGACGACCAAACTCATTATTAAAGGCAGCTCCGCCAAGGGGGCCATCCATCATAATATCGTAAGCGCTAACAATACGTGCGGGTTTGCCGAAATCTGTTTCCCAAGGTTGCTCAAAGCCGGGAATACGAAGATTAGACACAGAAAAACCGATTAAGCCCGCTTTAGGTTTAGAGCCTCTTCCAGTTGCCCCTTCATCTCGTATTTCGCCACCAGAACCCGTGGCAGCCCCAGAAAATGGTGCAATAGCAGTGGGATGATTATGAGTTTCGACCTTCATCAAAATATCAATATTTTCATGATGATAACGGTATTCGTTATCCTGTGATGTTGGGAAAAAACGCCCTGCAAAATTACCTTCCATGACCGCAGCATTGTCTTTGTATGCTGAATGAACATTTTCACCGCACTGTTCATAGGTATTTTTAATCATTTTAAATAATGATTTAGGCATTACTTGACCGTCGATCGTCCAATCAGCGTTAAATATTTTGTGGCGACAATGTTCAGAGTTGGCTTGAGCAAACATATATAGCTCAACGTCATTAGGGTTACGTCCCAATAAACTGAAATTCTCAAATAGATAATCCACTTCATCATCAGCTAGAGCTAAACCCAAACGAATATTGGCTTGTTGCAGTGCGACTTTACCATGACCGATCATATCCACAGAAGTCAAAGGAGTCGGCTCACTTTTCACAAACAACGACTCAGCAGCTTGAAAAGCGGCCATCACTACTTCTGTCATTCTGTCGTGAAGCAATGCTTTTACTGCCAATAATTGTTCATCGGTTAAATTATCTGCTTGCAGAAAATAAGCCACGCCTCTTTCTATACGTTGTACTTTTTGTAAACCACAATTGTGTGCAATATCCGTAGACTTTGAAGACCAAGGCGAAATAGTCCCAGGCCTAGGGGTAACCAAAAATGAAACACCTTCAGGCTTGTGCTCTTGTGTAGTAGAACCGTAAGTTAAAAGCTTAGTCAGTATTGAATTTTCTTGCTCTGTGAGTGGCGCTGAAAGCATCACAAAATGTATGTATTCAGCATAGATACCATGCACAGGCAGGCTGTTTTCAAGAAATTGAGAAAGATATTTTTCAATACGAAAATCGGATAAAGCAGGTGTACCACGAACCACTAACATAAAGTCATTACCTATAGCAGATTTCGCATATCACTTAAAATTTGCGAGTCGATGAATGAGGAATTTTATGGCGCGGATTATAGGATAATTTAACTACATTTATAAGCATCAGTTTCACTAAAAACCTAGTTTTATTTGTTTTAATTCATAACTTTACTCACTTTGTAACATGACCAAATAGTCTACTATGTTAGACTAACAGTTTAACAAAGCACTGGATGAAATCTGATAACTTGTTCACAATAGGATTTTAGATACAATACAAACTAAACATGAGGGTATAGTTATTCATTTACAGCGCAGTCTCATTTTGCTTCTAATACTAATAATTGGTGGCTGTAATGACATCAAACAATCTTCCTCCTTGGGAGATATTCTAGATATCGGAGTATTAAAAGTTGGCACCACTTATGGGCTAACCACCTATTACAATGGTGCAACTGGGGCAGTTGGCTTTGAATATGAACTGGCTGAAGGTTTTGCAAATTACCTTGGAGTTAAACTTGAAGTTTTCCCGTACTACAATTTAGACGACTTATTTCCTCAATTAATAGATGCGCATCTAGATATGATTGCAGCAGGCATAAGCGTTAGCCCTGAACGATATCAAAGATTCAAGTTTGGACCCGCCTATCAGCGTGTCAGTGAAAAATTGGTATTCAAGCAAGGTGAAGAATGGCCCAGAACTATTAAAGATTTAAAAGGTAATTTGGTTATCGCTGCAGGTAGTAGTCATCATGAATCACTGCTTCGCTTGCAAAAGGAGAATCAACAACTTAATTGGCACGAAACTAACGACAGTGATATGGAAGAATTGCTTGAGATGGTGTTAGATGGAGAACTAGACTACACAGTAGCCGACTCTAATATTTTGGCCTTGATGCGCCGCCGTTACCCTGAACTATCTATTGGTTTTTCCATAAGCCCCGAACAAGACATTGCTTGGGCAGTTAATAAAGATAGGGATGACTCTTTGTTGGCCGCTCTGATTGAATATTTTGGTATCATTCAAAATAATGGAATTTTGGCTGCTTTGGAAGACAAGTATTTTGGTCATGTTCGACAGTTTAATTATGTCGATACTAGAGAGTTCATAAAATCTTCAAGAGAAGTTTTACCTGAATTCAAACCATGGTTTGTACAATATTCGAATGATCTGGATTGGCGTTTATTAGCTGCTATGAGTTATCAAGAGAGCCACTGGCAACCAAAAGCTAAATCTGTCACAGGGGTTCGCGGTATGATGATGCTAACACTGACTACAGCAAAAGAATTAGGTATTGTGTCAAGGTTGGATCCTGAGCAAAGTATTAAAGGTGGGGCAAAATACCTAACTAAACTTCTTAAACGTATCCCAGATCGCATCACTCAACCTGACCGTTTATGGTTTGCACTCGCGTCTTATAATGTGGGATTGGGGCATTTAGAAGATGCTAGAGTATTAACTGAGCGCCAAGGTGCAAACCCTGATATGTGGGTAGACGTAAAAATAAGATTACTTCAATTAAGGCAAAAAAAATACTATAAAACTACTCGTTACGGCTATGCACGTGGCAATGAAGCTGTCGCATATGTAGATAACATAAGGCGTTACTACGACACACTTGTCTGGCTAGACGAACAGCAACCACAAATTTTAGAGCCAAAAATCACACCGGACGAGACGTATTCACAAGATGTTTCAAAGGTGGCTGATTAGGCCACTATTCATAGTAGAATAACGCCCGTGAGAATTATGAATTCATAAAACGTCGCTCGAGCATGCATATCGTTGTCGCTGAGGTTATTGGAAATACATCGCTCTTAAATATTAAGATTAGTCACGGTCAACATATTGCTCCGATAACTAAACTTATCTTGTGAAGCAATGCATTATTAGGATTAAAGTACTAATACCTGTTGAATCTATGTTTTTCAGCGCAGCTAGATCGAAAATAATTTAATGTGAACAACCAAAAAATATATATTGAATCAAAATCAGGCAAACCATTAATTTTATTAATAAGCCAAAAAAGTTTAATTGTCATAAATTTTTAACAACGTTATTTTATACTGATGAAACTTTAATTAGTTTTGATAAGTGTCAACAAATAAATAAACTGGTTCCGTAATGAAAAAACCTTCTACCTTTATCAACAAAAATCGCTTAGGTAGCAACAATAGAAGACGTCAACTACTCAAACGTGTTCATCAAAAAGTAACATCACGTCGCCAAAGTTTTCAAATAATAGAGGCAATTGAAAAATTACCACAAGTCGATTGAAACAGCTTGTCAATCTTTGTTTTTCAATAGTTTCTTTTGTTCCCTGCGCATCTTGAAAAACGCTGATAACTTCTCGCCACATTGCTGAGCTAATACGCCACTTATCACCTCAACGTGATGATTCATTCGAGGGTCACCGAGTAAATCGAGTAAACTACCCACGGCACCTGTTTTGAAATCTGCAGCTCCAAACACTAAACGATGGATACGACTATGGATCAATAAACCTGCACACATAGAGCATGGTTCAAGTGTCACGTATAAACTACTGCCAACCAACCGATAATTCTCAAGGTTTTTCCCTGCTTCACGAATTGCCATAATTTCTGCATGGGCAGAGGGATCGTGTAAACTAATCGACTGGTTCCAGCCTTCACCAATAATCTGGTTATCTTTGACCAAAACCGCTCCTACAGGGATTTCTCCTTGCTGCTGCGCATTGTTTGACAAAAATAAGGCATGGCGCATCCAGTATTCGTCTTGTTCGGTACTCAATAGTTGTATTTCTCTATTCTTGGTTAATTACATCACTCAATTGGCCATTTTCGCCAAAACATATAAGAAAAACTGACTGACAAACTCTAACCATATGATATTTATACACTTAAAATCATGGTCAATAATTTGCTTTGTAATTGGCATAAGCATAAACTTTTTATAAATCATGACAAGTTAAAGGATATAAAAAATGAATATAACAGCAATAGCAATAGTCGCATTGGTATGTTGGGCAATAGTCGAACTAATCAATGGACCAAAAGGTAAGAAAAGAAATAAGCAAGACGCTGACCACATTAACCTTGCGAATGGCTTAGAACATGACATAGCTATCATGCGCGAACGAATTGAAATATTAGAAAAAATCGTAACTGATGAAAAATATGACTTAAATCGTAAATTCGATGATTTGAAAAAAGAAAAAGTCGCCTAAGGTACAACTATTACGCTATTCACATGGAATGATTGAATGCATTTTGTTTGTTATATTAATGAAAATTTGGCTAATGAACTTAACTCATTTTTCTAAGATAGGCGCAAGCATACATACTAAGTAACTTTTTTTGTTCTTCTTTCGTTAGGTCGACTACCCTGGATTGTAAATAATCAGCAGCTGCTTGGGTGTAATGCTCAGACTCTTCGGTACTATTATCGATGGTAATACCATCTATACTGAGCATTTTAGCGGCAACAGAGCCCGTTGGGTAAGATGTATATCCTTGCAGTATTTCCTGATCGATATGTTCAGCCACTTCTTTTGCTGTATTAAACTCTGCAGCCAGTACTTCACCAAAATGAATATGCACTCTACCCTTTTGACCGGTAATACCCTTAACAATGCTTTTAACATCTTCATTATCAGGTTTGTCATAACTCCCTTCACGTTCAACTTCTTGTAGTTCTTTGGCTTTATTGATGTCGCAGGGATCAAACTCATAGGATATAGATACAGGTACAATGCGTAAACTTTGAATATATTGTGAAAACTTAAGGTCTTTAGACTTATTTAACGCCAACATAGACAAAATAGCAGGATTAGTGATGTCGTTACCATCTTTGGCGCGCCCTTCTCTTTGCGCTATCCATATATGCTGTTGCTCAGCGTTTAAAGAGGCCTCAATATACTCACTTAGCAACTTTGCTGCCGATAACTTTTCACGTCTATCTGTGGCTGAACGTTTTACGATAAAACACTTATTTAGCCTGATTAGATCAGCTACCCATTCTTTTTTAAGTAAATTGTCACCTACTGCAATTCGCACTGTATCTAGACCATTGATATGCAGCGCCCAATTCACAAAAGCGGGATCTAAAGCAATATCACGATGATTGCTCATAAACAAACAGGCTTGAGATAAATCCAGCTTATCTAAACCACTAACAGTAAACGATTCTGTAGTAGTGCTAATCATTCGTTCCATATAAGGTTCAACTAAGCGTTGAAAATCTCTATGCGTTGTGACCTTAGTGATTTGCTTGATGATGTAATGACGAGTAAAAAAACCCAGAGTCGGGCGCATAAACTGTGGCCAAGCGCTAAATTTGAAAGCTACTATGCTATCGATAAATTCTTTGTTATTAAAAAGCTTAGGTAAAACGTCAGATAAATCTGAGTCGTCAAAGGGTCGAATTGAATCAAATCTATTAGGCATATTACTTTTTATGGTCCCTACTTCAAAACAGGCGACATATTTTGCCGGTTAATCTGCCAACGAGCAAACTGTTTAAGGGTATTCTGCTCAATACACACAATATTGACTGTTAGCCGAGTAAAAATGCTTTAATTTTCATCAAGCTGTAATGCTTGCCAATTAACATCCACCTGCTCATATTCTGCAGCAACAAATGCGGAGTCTCCACTCAAGGTGACTGAAAAGTCCATGGTGCGAGCAAGTAAACGGCTCAATGTCTGTATCTCGTGCCAATCAAAACTAAATACATTCACTGGTAAGGTACTAAATTGTACTTGTGATTGTTTCCACCAAGCATTGGATTTTGAATTGAAACTGTATACATAAGTTTGTTTAGCCAAACGACAGCTTTTCTTTACCCGTTCAAAGCTTGGCTCGCCAACATCTACCCAAAGATGTAGTTGATCATCTAAACCTCGCAACCAAATATCTGGTTCTTCGATTGCACTTAAACCTTTAGTGAAAGTCATTAGGTTTTCATGGTCTTGATAAGCATGCAAACAAAATACTAAAACTCTCACCATCATCCGCTCTTTGGTTTCTGAAGGGTGTAAAGCAACAGTTAAATTGAGGGAATCAAAATAGTCATGGTTAAGATCGGATACAGATAATTTGAATTTATAAATGGTTGGCTTTAAGGCCATAAGTTAGTGCATCCAAAGTATGAAGGCGTGCCAAGGAGACAGGCTATTATGATAATTTCATTTCAAGAAGTGAGGCTTTAAAGCCTAACTTTTCGTAAGCTCTAAGTGCAGAGTTGTTCTGTGCATAGGCTTCAAGATAAAAATCCTGCATGCCTTGACTTTTACCCCAACTGATTAAGGATTGGATCACCAATTGATTGATCCCACGCCCTCTGTGTGTCGGTGCAACGAACATAAATCCAAGATAGACATGAAAATCATGGGTCAAATGTGCTTTTGACTCCCTGATGCGAGCATAACCAGAACCCACAATCATCCCGTCATCTTCAGCGACTAAAACGCTAGAATTTTCGCTATCAATTAACGCCCCAATATCGTAATAACAAATATACTCAGACTTTAAAGAATCATTAAAAGGTCGCTCTGTAGCGATAATATCTTGCTCAAACTCTTTCAATATCGGCAAGTCTGCTTGTACAGCTGCTCTTATTATCAGGTCACTCATAGGGCGTTTGGCCTTTTTAACTTAACTGATGAATAATTGAGTTATTCCCACTCAATAGTAGTCGTAAAATAACCCTCATAAGAACAATGGTTTGCGAGTACCAAAATAGAGTTTACAAGTAGTTTACAAGTTTTTGGTTTTACTTCTGTGTGCCCCACTATCTTAATATCCTTGTAGTATCAGTAGTTTAGCATTTCTGCTGTTGTAAACGTTGCAACTGCTAATGCCCTACCCACTCAATAGTCGACATGACTCAAACCCCAGTTTTTATAAGGATTTCCGAGGTAGTTTTTACTAGCGTGTAGTAACTAGGGTAAATCTACCCACCCGATTCCAGCAACCATTGCCAGTGTAATGCTCGTAATACCGATCCATTTAAATGCTATTTTCATCTAATGCTGTCCTTTTTTGCTTGCTCACTTCCTGTCTTGAGGCGCATAGGAAGCGAAAGGAATATGCCAAGGGCTTTATAAAACTCTTTGGGTGTCATATATCCTTGATGACCAAATACCTCTGTGCCATCTTGAATAAAGATAATTGTTGGTGTGCCCCATTTTGGTGTTTTAATTTTTAGGTCATTGAGCTGACTCGCTGTTCTATTGATTAGTGGAATCGTTCCTTTGTATTCGCTAGCAACGTCTTGTTCAAATTTTTCACAATATGGACAATACCCATCTGCAACTATTACCACAATATGTTTTCCTTTTAATAGAGAGCTATTATCAAAAGATGGCTCAACAAATGACTTTAAGGCTAATTTTATTGGATAAAAAGGTGCCCACCAAGGCTGATGATCCAAAACGCCTTTTTTGTCTTCACTAAATGCCACTCCAGCGAATAGTATTGCTAAGATTGAGATGACGATTTTGGTTTTCATTTTCTGTTCCCATAAATACTGGTTTTATTCTCTCTGTTACAGCTCTATTCCCACTCAATGGTAGCTGGCGGTTTGCCAGAAATATCGTAAACCACACGGGAAATCCCATCAATTTCGTTGATAATACGATTCGATACTTTGCCTAAAAACTCATAAGGTAGATGTACCCAATGTGCGGTCATAAAATCAATAGTTTCTACCGCTCTTAATGACACTACCCAATCGTACTTTCGCACGTCACCCATTACACCTACCGATTTAACCGGCAAAAATACCGTAAAAGCTTGACTGACTTTTTGATACAAATCTGCAGCGTGTAATTCATCAATAAAAATAGCATCTGCACGGCGTAACAAGTCACAATATTCTTTTTTCACTTCACCTAATACCCGCACCCCTAAACCCGGGCCCGGAAAAGGGTGCCGATATAACATGTCATAGGGCAAACCTAGTTCTAAGCCAATTTTGCGGACTTCATCTTTAAATAGTTCTCGTAATGGTTCCACTAACCCCATTTTCATATTAGCAGGCAAACCACCCACATTATGGTGTGATTTAATTACATGGGCTTTTCCTGTAGCAGAAGCCGCGGACTCAATAACATCGGGATAAATGGTTCCCTGTGCAAGCCACTTAGCATTGACTAACTTTTTCGACTCTTCATCAAATACTTCAACAAATATCCGACCAATAATTTTGCGTTTAGCCTCAGGCTCAGAAGTGTCGGCTAAAGCATCAAGAAATCTATCTTCTGCTTCAATTTTTCGAATATTCAAACCAAAGTGATCACCAAACATATCCATCACTTGTTGGCCTTCATTAAGACGCAGCAAACCGTTATCAACAAAAACACATGTCAGGTTTTTACCAATAGCTCGGTGTAAAAGCATAGCCACAACAGAAGAATCAACACCACCGGACAAACCTAAAATAACTTGGTCATCACCAATTTGTTTTTTCATCTTTACAATTGCATTTTCTATTATAGCGGAGGGTGTCCATAGCTTTTCACAACCACATATGTCTAATATAAACTGAGATAAAATCCTTTCACCTTGCTGAGTGTGAGTCACTTCAGGATGAAACTGAACACCATAAAATTGTTTGTCTTTATTCACAAAAGCCGCAAATGGACAGCTCTCGGTCTTAGCTGTAGTCACAAAACCAGGGGGCGCAGCGCTTACCTTATCGCCATGACTCATCCACACATCAAGTAAGGCATTGCCATTGGCACCTACGTGATCTTCAATGTTTTTAAACAACGCCATCTCACCAACGACTTCGACCTGTGCGTAGCCAAATTCTCGCTTATTTGAACCTTGAACTGCGCCGCCAAGTTGCTCAGCCATCACTTGCATGCCATAACAAATTCCTAGGACAGGCACACCTGCCTGATATACATATTTTGGTGCTCGGGGTGAGGATTCAGCATGAACAGATTCTGGACCTCCAGATAAAATAATACCGTTGGGATTAAATTCTCGAATCTGATCTTCACTAACATCCCATGCCCAAAGTTCACAATAAACGCCAATTTCTCTTACGCGGCGGGCAATCAACTGGGTGTATTGTGATCCGAAATCAAGGATTAAAATACGTTGGTCATGAATATCTAAGCTCATTTTGGTACTCTTGTAAAAAATAAAACGTGAACGCTGCCTGACTAACAAACAACGTTCATTCGAGATAACACAAACTAACCTAAGCGGTAGTTCGGTGCCTCTTTAGTAATACTCACATCATGCACATGAGACTCCCCCATACCAGCAGATGTCACTTTGACAAATTGTGGTTTAGTACGTAACTCTTCAATAGTAGCGCAACCAGTCAATCCCATTGCTGAACGCAACCCACCCATTTGTTGGTGAATAATATTAGAGATAGGTCCTTTATAAGCAACACGGCCCTCAATGCCTTCAGGAACTAACTTTTCTGCACTTTTACTGTCTTGGAAATACCTGTCAGAAGAGCCATTGCTTTGATCCATAGCGCCCAAAGAGCCCATGCCACGATAGGATTTAAAATAACGGCCTTGATATAACTCCACTTCACCCGGCGCTTCCTCAGTTCCTGCCAACATGCTACCAACCATCACAGAACTAGCACCTGCAGCCAAAGCTTTTGCAATATCACCAGAAAAGCGAATGCCACCATCAGCTATCACTGGCACATCAGTACCTTTAAGAGCTTCAACGGCATCTGATACTGCAGTTATTTGTGGCACCCCACAACCAGTTACAATACGAGTGGTACAAATTGAACCTGGGCCAATTCCGACTTTAACAGCATCAACACCCGCATCAGCTAATGCTTTGGCGCCCTCACCTGTGGCAACATTACCTGCAATAAGTTGCATGTTGGGATAATCTTGACGTACTTTTCTCACTCGGTCGATAACGCCTTGCGAATGACCATGTGAAGTATCAATCAGTAATACGTCAACCCCAGCTTCAATTAATGCTTTAATACGTTCATCTGTTCCTGGTCCAACACTGACAGCGGCTCCAACTCGTAAGCGGCCCAATTCGTCTTTACAAGCGTTGGGTTTACTTTCTGCTTTTTGGAAATCTTTAACAGTAATCATGCCAGTCAATTTAAATGCATCATCAACTACAAGAATTTTTTCTATGCGGTATTCGTGCATTAATTCAAGCACTTGTTCAGAGGGAGCTCCCTCTTTAACTGTAATCAAGTCATTTTTCTTGGTCATAACACTAGAAATGGGTTGCTCTAGCCTATTTTCAAAACGCAGATCACGACCGGTCACTATACCGATTAAGTTATTGTCTTCATCCACTACGGGGAAACCAGAGAAGCCGTGTAATTTGCACAAGGTATTAATTTCACCAATAGTGGCTGTGGGTAGAACGGTAACAGGGTCAGACACTACGCCACTTTCGTATTTTTTGACTGTTCGTACATGTCCAGCCTGTTGTTCTGGCGTCATGTTTTTATGAATAAATCCGATACCGCCTTCTTGTGCCAGTGCAATAGCAAGACGCGCTTCAGAAACAGTGTCCATAGCGGCAGAGATCATGGGAATATTTAAACTAACACCACGGGTTAATCTTGTTTTAAGATTAGCGGTGTGAGGGAGAACAGTTGAGTGCCCTGGTACTAACAAAACATCGTCAAACGTAAGGGCTTCTTTAGCGATCCTTAACATGCAATATCACCTATAAATGCTGATTTAATTGCGGCGCAATTCTAGCGGCTTTAGGCATATCAGTCTAGATATATATCAGATTTGTCAGTAAATCAGGTAAACTTCTTCATAATATTTTATCAGAGCACCCACCAATCAATGTTTCCTGTCCAAAATACCGCAAAAAACATCCTTACTGTTAGTAAACTCAATCGCTTGGCCCGCTCAGTTTTAGAGACCAAAATTGGGCAAATCTGGCTATCCGCTGAAATTTCAAATTTTGTCGCGGCTAGTTCTGGTCATTGGTACTTCACCCTTAAAGATGATCGCGCACAAGTCAAAGGCGCAATGTTTAAGGGTGCAAATCGCAAGGTGCATCAAAAGCCTAAAGAAGGTGACAAGGTTCTAGTTAAAGCAAACATTAGCTTGTATGAGCCTAGAGGTGATTATCAAATCATTGTTGAACATATGGAGCCAGAGGGTGAAGGGCAACTTAAACAACAATTCGAAATGTTAAAACAACAATTAGCTTCAGAGGGAATATTTGCACAAAAATTTAAAAAGCCGATACCCGAAATTGTATTAAAAGTCGGTATTGTTACTTCACCTACTGGTGCCGCTTTGCATGATATTTTAACTGTGCTACAACGCCGTAACCCTGCTATTGAAGTGGTTATCTATCCCAGTCAAGTGCAAGGTGATATAGCAGTTTCGCTTATTTGTGCCGCGGTTACTCAAGCTAACCTCAGGAATGAAGTGGATGTGTTAATTGTTGGCAGAGGTGGTGGCTCTTTAGAAGATCTCTGGAGCTTTAATAGTGAACAGGTGGCAAGAACAATATTCGCCTCTTCCATTCCCATAATAAGTGCAGTCGGTCACGAAATAGATGTGAGCATCGCTGATTTTGTGGCAGATATGCGGGCTCCAACACCTTCAGTCGCCGCCGAACTGGTGAGCCAAGACCAATCTACTTTGCGCAATAAAACCTTAATCCTACAAGACAAGTTACTTAAAGCGTTTCACCGTTTACAACAGGAACTAATTCATCAGCATCAGGCCGTAAAACAGAGACTACTACAAAACCACCCACAAAAGCAGCTAGAGCAAAAAAGTCAGTATGTCGATCAATTACAATACACTTTACAATCAGCAATTAAACAGAAGTTAACACAGGCGAAACAACAGCAAGAGCATATGCAAAATCGACTCTCTTTATCATCACCGCAGCAACTGCTTCAACGTCATCAGCTAAGATTGCAGGAATTACAAACTAAGCTGCAAAGAAGTTGCCAACAACTAGTAGAAATCAAACAGCAAAAGTTATTCAATAATATGCATCTATTAAATACCGTGAGTCCATTAGCGACCTTGGCACGGGGTTACAGCATTAGTTTTAAGCAGGGAAACATAGTTAAAAGTACTCAACAAGTTCAAGTGAGCGATCTATTAGTAACACGTTTAGCAGACGGAGAAATACACAGTGAAATTCACCAGATAAAGAAATAATCACTCAACTAAAAAAACTGAAATTGTGGGTAATATAATGGGTTTGGCACTATCTTCAATCCACAAAAGCAAAAATGAATATTTAATGCTTGAGAAAATAGCTACCACTGCGCGGATGGCTTCACTTTAAGCCTTACAAAAAGCGACTAACTTACTTGAACTCGTAGATAAATATCTAGCAGAAAACAAACAATCTAGCCATGCAATGGCAACAGGCTACAATATTAACTAAAGCAGCGCCTGTCCCGAACCGTCAATCGACATATCAAACAAATTAAAAGTGACTCTCACATTTTCATTAAGGTTAGTTATGTTATTTAGCATTTTTATGCAAACGCATAAGTTGCCTACGCTTACGACGTTGTGAATCATTTAAACTGCTGTGATCTGTTTGGAAAGGATTTGCGCTCTCTCTGAACTCTATTTTGATTGGCGTACCCATGACTTTTAATGATTTACGGAAATAATTCATCAAGTAACGTTTATAGGAATCCGGTAAATCTTTTAGCTGATTACCATGGATAACGACAATTGGAGGATTGTATCCACCCGCATGGGCATATTTCATTTTAACACGACGGCCTCGCACTACAGGCGGCTGATGGTCCTCTTGGGCCATGTCCATGATCCGCGTTAACATAGAAGTATTAACCCGTTTAGTTGCCGAAGCGTAGGCTTCTTGCACCGATTCAAATAAGTGCCCGACTCCCGTGCCATGTAAAGCTGAAATAAAATGTAGGCGGGCAAAATCTATAAAACCTAAACGTCTGTCTAACTCACGTTTGATTTCTTCTTTGATAGTTTTATCAAGACCATCCCATTTATTCACTGCCACAACTAACGATCGACCGGCATTAAGAATAAAGCCTAACAAACTCAAATCTTGATCCGTAATTCCTTCCTGAGCGTCAACTACAAATAACACCACATTCGATTCTTCAATAGCTTGCAACGTTTTTACAATGGAAAATTTTTCCACTGCTTCTGAGATATTTCGCCGTCTTCTGACACCAGCTGTATCAATCAGAATGTACTCTCTTTCGTCACGTTCCATAGGAATAAAAATACTGTCTCTAGTCGTACCAGGTTCGTCATAAACCACCACTCGTTCTTCGCCTAAGATACGGTTAGTAAGAGTAGACTTACCCACATTAGGCTTACCCACTATAGCTAACTTTATAGGCAGAGCTTGCAATCTAGCGAGTTGCTCATCGGCGTCTTCCTCTTGAAGCTCTTCATCACTTTCTTCGGGAATGTGCATATCGGGGAATTGTGCAGCAATAGGCGTAAGAGAATTTTGCAGTAATTGTGTTACACCCCTTCCGTGAGCTGCAGCAATTTGATTCACATCACCCAACCCTAAGGCAAAGAAATCTGCACTTTCACTATCGCCATCAATCCCATCGACTTTATTAGCAACCACATAAACAGGCTTTTCTTGTTTACGAAGATGCTCAGCGATACCTTGATCTGCAGCGGTCATACCCGTTCGGGCATCCACTAAAAACAACACCACGTCAGCTTCTACAATAGCCAACAGGGATTGTTCAGCCATAACCACATCAATGCCTTGTTCATCGCCACTAATGCCGCCAGTATCAACCACAATAAATTGCAATCCTTCATATTTGGCTTGCCCGTATTTTCTATCCCGAGTTAAGCCAGGAAAATCAGCCACCAAAGCATCTCGTGTGCGTGTTAGACGATTAAATAAGGTAGATTTTCCAACGTTTGGGCGGCCAACTAAGGCAACAACGGGTAACATAAATACATATCCTGTAGACAAAAACGGCTTGGAAAAATTCCAAGCCGTTAAAAATTATCAGTGTGTTCCTCTGGCGAAATCACACAAAACTTGTTTTATGGCGTTTTAATAGCCACTAATTTACCATCTCGAGTTTGGGTGTATAAGGTGTTTCCATCAACCACTGGCGAGTGATAAATGCCTTCATCTTCGTCATCACCACCCACTTCTAAGCGGGCGACAACGTTACCATCAGCTTGGTCAAACCAATGTAAATAGCCAAATTTATCGCCTGCCACTAAATAGTTGCCAACGGGGGTAACCCCTGTCAATAAGCGTCCTTTAAGTGCGCCTTGGCTCCATAACTCGACACCATTACGACTGTCTAATGCATAAATGCTACTGTTTACATCGACTAAATATAGTGTGTTGCCCGACAATGATAAACGTCTAAATGATTTGTACTCACGTTTCCAAATAACACGCCCTGTGCGCAATTCAACAGCAGCAACAGAACCATTATATGAAATGACGTAAACATTACCACCGGCCACTAAAGGCTCGCTATCAATATCAACAATTCGTTCTAACTCTGTCACGCCTGTGGCAGCTGAAATGACTTGCTCCCAAGCAGTCTGACCAGTTTCAAGAATATTAACTATCAGTTTGCCGGTTGCAGTACCCCTAATAGCACCACCGTTAACCGCAGCTGGGGAAGATGTACCACGCAATGATAACGGTGGCACATCAGACTCTGACGACCAAACTTCCTTGCCATCATCTGCATTTAAGGCAAATATAAATCCAGAACCTGTGTTAACCAACACAATACCCGCATCAATCGCAGGGGAAGCCAAGACTTCTCCCTTTACCATTGTAATCCACTTTTGTTCGCCGGTATTGGCATCCAGTGCCACAACTTCACCATTCTCAGTACCAAAAAAGACCGTTTCATAAGCAACACTAATACCACCAGCAATTTTAGCTGACATACCATTCGACCAAAGATTGGTTACTCCTGAAGTTAAACCTTTCTCGTCATAAATCGCAAAGTTTTTAGACCATACCTTTTTACCTGTAGCTTGATCGTATGCGTTTACTTGGCCTTGGCGGTTCGCTGCAAATACCTTGTCATAAGCCACTGCTGGCCTAAGTTTTGAATAGAATTTACCAATCCCAACACCTAGATCTGCTGACCAAATTTCGGTTGGGGTAAATTGAACTTGAATAGGCTTGAGCCTTCGAACTTCTAACTCTTCTTCTTCGTAAAACCAATTACTTATTGTTGAACAGCCTGATAACAATACAGTACTGATTAACAATATTAATAAAAAAGATTGCTTCACTATTTTCACCTTAACCATTTGCCGCAACAGCTAAATTATCTAGCTTCATTTTCAAGACTTGATCACGGTTATTAGTTTCCAAAGCAGCACTATAAGCAGCTCTTGCTTTGTCAAATAACTCTTGAGATAGGTATACGTCCCCCTTAACCTCTTGAATTTGGCCTTTAAATGCTTGGTCTGACACCTTATTTGCACTTGTTAAGGCTAATTCAAATTCACCTTGTTCTATTTGAATACGAGCTAAGCGAAGTTGCGCTATTGACTGAACAGCTGATAATTTGGCATTGATGACCACAAACTCAAGTTGTTTGGCCGCTTCAACTAAGTCTTTGCGTTCGATGGCTTGTTGTGCCATTTCCAATGCCATTAATATGGCATAACCTGTGTCACTATGACTATCGATAAAAGACTTGGCTTGACCAAAACCCATCTCACCTTTTTTTAATTCTTCAGAGGCCTTCTGATAAGCAAAAGATGCTTGCTCTTTTGCTTCAATTTGTGAGTCGTTATAATAGCGCCACCCTAAAAGTCCACCCAAGCCTAATAACGCACCAATAACTAGCGATAAGCCATTTTCTTTCCAAAAGCGTTTAATGGCTTCAACTTGTTGTTCTTCTGTTTCGTACTGTTCCATCATCCATTCCTATTACTACTTGGCCATCGAAAGTTTAATGGCACATAATGTTAATTCAGAAATTTACGCTTTTAGACGTTAAATAGTTTTTGCGTAAAGTGAGTTAATTCGTTAATTGAAACTATTTCTTGTGGTTGCTTTTCTCGTAAGTATTTAACTGCAACTTGCTGTGTCTCCATCTCATCCTGACCGATTATAAAAGCGATACTTGCACCACTTTGATCGGCTCGTTTCATCTGTTTCTTAAAATTGCCACCACCGCAATGATTCATCAATTTTATCTGTGGTAAGGCGTCTCTTAATTTTTCACTGACTTGTCTAGCATATAACTCAACAGATTCATCCATGGCTGTGACATAAATATCTACTACCGAAGCTAAATCTTTATCCAATTTTAATGTTTGTAGCATTAACACTAAACGTTCTAGTCCCATGGCAAAACCTACACCCTGAGTGGCTTTACCGCCAAGTTGTTCAACTAAACCATCATACCTACCACCAGCACAGACGGTTCCTTGAGAGCCTAAACTATCAGTGACCCATTCAAATACTGTACGATTGTAATAATCAAGCCCACGCACCAAAGCAGGGTTAACGCGGTATTTGATACCTAGGTTATCTAAACGTTCACATAATCCTTGAAAATGTTTAGCTGATTCTTCATCAAGGCAATCAATCAGTTGAGGGGCATCTTTTACAGCTTTTTGTACTTGTGGGTTTTTACTATCAAGCACACGCAATGGGTTGGTCTGTAGTCGTCTTAAACTATCTTCATCTAACTCAGATTCACGAGTCTTCAGAAATGCCACTAGTTGTTCTTTATAAGACGCTCTAGCTTCAGTTGAACCAAGAGAATTTATTTCTAACGTGACGTTTTGGCTGATCCCAAACTTTTCCCATAACCTTGCACTAAGCAATATCACTTCAGCATCGATATCTGGTCCAGCTAAACCAAATACTTCTACGCCAAATTGATGAAACTGCCTGTATCGTCCTTTTTGGGGACGTTCATGGCGAAACATTTGACCTATGTACCAGAGCCGTTGCTGTTGGTTATACAATAAACCGTGCTCATTTCCAGCACGCACCACACAAGCGGTACCTTCTGGACGTAATGTAAGACTGTCTGAGTTGCGATCAGCGAAGGTGTACATTTCCTTTTCAACGATATCGGTCACTTCACCAATAGAGCGTTTGAATAAATCGGTGCTTTCAACAATAGGCGTGCGAATTTCTTGATATCCATAACTGGCGACCACTTGACGAATGGTAGATTCAACGAACTGCCAAAGCCCTGTCTCACTAGGCAAACAGTCGTTCATTCCTCGAATAGCCTGAATTTGTTTCGACACTAAAAATAATCTCTTATTCAATAATTAAAAAAGCTAAATAGTATAGGGGCTTTATAGATAAACGTAAAATAATGAAGCTAAAAAATGCATAAAAACTAATTAAAATTTACCTATGTCAATTAGTCAGTTAACTAACCTAGTTGCTTTATCTCTATCTTACGGCTTTTATCAAGCTGACTAGCTTTTGCACGAATCCGTTTTTCAAGTTGATCCACTAAGTTATCATTAGATAAACGTTCTTTTTGACGTTTGCCATCCAAGTAAAACCCACTCATGTTGCGCGCGCCGGTTAAGCCCAAATCTGAAATTTCTGCTTCACCCGGGCCATTTACTACACAACCAATAATAGATACATCCATCGGTGTAAGTATGTCTTCCAATCGCTGCTCTAAGGCATTCACTGTGCTTATTACATCAAATTCTTGGCGAGAACAACTCGGGCAAGCAATAAGGTTAATGCCTCTTGAGCGAATACGTAATGACTTTAATATGTCAAATCCAACTTTTATCTCTTCTACAGGATCAGCCGCCAATGAAATTCGGATCGTATCGCCAATACCTTCAGCCAATAACATGCCTAAACCTACCGAACTTTTGACTGCACCTGCACGAATACCGCCCGCTTCTGTGATACCTAAATGTAAGGGTTGGTCAATTTTCTTTGCTAATAATCGATAAGACCCTACAGCCAAAAACACATCTGAAGCTTTAACACTGACCTTAAATTGATCAAAATTAAGCCTATCTAAAATATCCACATGACGCATTGCAGATTCAACTAATGCTTCAGCGGTAGGCTCACCGTATTTTTCTTGTATATCTTTTTCTAAAGAGCCACCATTAACACCGATACGAATAGGAATGCCATTATCTTTGGCACAATCTACTACCGATCGAACTCGGTCCATACTCCCAATGTTTCCTGGGTTAATCCGCAAACAATCCACTCCGTATTCTGCCACTTTTAAAGCAATACGATAATCAAAGTGAATGTCCGCAATCAATGGCACCGTAACTTGTTGTTTAATTAACTTGAACGCTTCAGCTGCTTCCATTGTAGGTACTGACACTCTGACTAAATCGCCTCCTACAACTTGAATACGTTTAATTTGAGCCACTGTTGCATCTACATCTGTTGTTAATGTGTTAGTCATAGACTGCACAGCAATAGGCGCACCATCACCAATAGGTACATTACCTACATAAATACGTTTGGAATTTCGGCGATTAATAGGTGAATCAGAAAACATATTGATATCTTAGCTCTAGTTATTCGGTCATTTATTCAGACAGAGGTAAATTAAATTTGGCAATACGCCCAGAAGGCAGAAAAGACATATCTATGGATTCGCCTGCATAGCGAATTTTCACTACTTCTGGAGCACCTAAAGTAACCACAAAAGGTGGGATACCGTTAACTGGCATGACTCTGCCATTGACTTTTACCCCATAAGCTATATTTTCACCTGTAGCATCGGTCAGATTCAACCAGCAATCACCAGAAAATTCAAATATCAACTTAACTGGCGCTTTAGTTTCGACAATACTTGTTTCAGTAGCATCAGCTAGTACAGCTAAACTGTCTGTATCACTGTATTTTTCTGGACTAATAGATTGATTATCGGTTATTAGCTCTTTAGTAACATTGGAATCATCCGAAGACATATTTACATTAATCTGTGGAGATAATAAGGTCGCGGCATCCGAAGTTAATGTTTGTTCAAGCGGCAATATTTCTTGGGAAATAACATTTTCTGGATATTTAGTCACATTTGATGCGGTGGCGTCTGTTGAGCTTTGTTGAAACCAGTAAATGACCACTAAAGTAATAATCACAGCCGAAATCAGATACGTCACTAACATTAACTTATCATCATTGGACTGATTAGCAACTCTGCGTGAAAAACTTTGAAGTTTAGCAGGTTCTCTTTTTTGAGTACTTAATTTTTCATAAGCGTTTAGGACCTCAGTCTCTTCAACATGAACATGTTTTGCATAGAGTTTTAAATATCCTCTAACAAACGTTAACGAAATATTAATATCGAAGTTGTCTTGTTCAATCTCTTCAATAAGAGCCCTTTTTAATTTGATTTTATCAGCAATGTCTTGGGTCGATAATTTGGCACGTTCACGAGCCTGTCTTAGTATCTGACCGGGTCCTTGAAAAACCGATTCTGGTTGTTGTACTTCTTCATTTACAATCATAGTTAAGCTCTACTCTTCAGCGCTTGGGGCAACTAAAATAAATTTTCACTCCAAAAATAGCCGATGCATCGACCAAGTTGAACCAGTCTACCAGACGTTGCATTTTGATGCTGTAAAGAAGCGAAATCCGATACAAATTTTCGCCTCTGTCAACAATATTGAACTCTGGTATATCTGAGGTTTCTGACTCTACCTGAACATTCTGCTCCAGCTGTTGTCCTGCAACCGCTTCAATTGATTGCGAGATGTCATTAGTTACTGATTTTTAGTCTTTTCCATTTACGAATCAATTATTCTTGGTTGGCGGTGACACTAAACTGTCAGAAGGTGTTTCAGCTAGTGCTGATTCAAGTAACTCTGATACCCTGTTAGATTCTTTGGTGAATATTGGAAGTTTTGCTGATTTGCTAACCTCAAGGAGTCGCTGTTGCTCAGTTAACATTGTTTTTGTTATTGCATCATTAGGATATATCCTTAACAACATTTCTGAATAACCTTTTGCCGCACTTTCGTTGCCTGTGCCACTCTCTATCTTCATTGCCATCAACAGACTTTGCGGGCTTAACTGAGCAATTTTTTCATAACGTCTGAGAATAACTCTAGCTTCTTGCCATTGTTGTACTTCAACTAATGAACGTGCAAGTAAAAACAGACTGTTAGCTCTTCCTGGTTGGTGATTAACTGCATTACGTAAGTATTGAATGGCGTCTTCAGGGTACCCTTGACTTCGGCTACAGAGGGCTAAATTTTCATAGGTTTCAGCGCTGGAAATATAACTGCTGGTATTCACTGCTTTAAGAAAAAATTTTTTGGCTTTTTGGTACTTACCATTCTGACATAAAAAAGCCCCGTAATTGTTAGCAATGTTGGGGTTTTTTGGTTCAAGTTCCATGGCAAATTGATAAGAATTTTCAGCTTGCTCTAACTCATTCACACTTTGATAATAATAAGCCATAGCAAAATTAGCGTCTGCTGACTTGGGTGCAAACTCTAACGCTTTGTCTAAATTAAATCTTGCTTGGCTAAAGTTACCATTTTTAAGGTAAGTCAAACCAAGAGAAACACGTGTTTTAGCAGCTTTTAAATAATCAAATTTTTGGTCATGATTTTGGTTACTTTGACTGATACACCCGCTGAGTAGCAACAGGACAATAAAAACACTACTGATAATTTTTAGCATGGCGTTCATAAGAACCTTTTAGATATATTGGCTATAAAAATCTATTGAGTCATTTTGATTGAAATATTCTCGCCCTTCAGCTGTTTTTTCAACACTCTATTTGTACGATCAACTACTTCACCCACTAACTGTCCACAGGCAGCATCGATATCATCACCTCTAGTACGACGAACTACGACTATGAGTCCATATTCCATAAGAACTTTAGAAAAACGATCAATCCTTGAATTACTTGAACATGTATATGGCGAGCCAGGGTATGGATTAAATGGAATAAGGTTTATTTTACATGGCGTGTCAGACAATATTTTTGCAAGTGCATGCGCTTGATCAGTGCTATCGTTAATTCCATTTAACATCACGTACTCAACGGTAACCTTACCTTGATTGGCGTTTGATTTGGCTAAATATCTTTTTACGCTGGCTAAAAATACATCAATTGGATATTTTTTATTAACTGGCACCAGCACATCACGTAATGCATTATCAGGAGCATGTAATGATATAGCCAACGCTACGTCTATTTGGTCGCTCAACATATCAAGTGCAGGCACCACACCTGAAGTACTTAAAGTCACTCTGCGTTTAGATAATCCAAAAGCGAGATCATCCAACATTAGTTCCATGGCAGGCACCACATGTTTAACATTCAGCAAGGGTTCACCCATCCCCATCATCACAACATTTGTGATGGGACGTTTGGCAGTATCATTATTCAAACCTATTGTTGTCGCGACTCGCCAAACTTGACCAATAATCTCAGACACTTTTAAATTACGATTAAATCCTTGCTGACCAGTAGAACAAAAAGTACATTCCAGCGCACAGCCTACTTGTGAAGACACGCATAATGTCGCTCGGTCACCATCTGGTATCCAAACCGTTTCAACTTCTTGGCCACCTTCTAACTTTAATGCAAATTTGATGGTGCCGTCTGCAGCAGTTTTTTGAAAAGCTATTTCTGGTGCTTTGATTTCACATTTAGACTGAAGTTTAGTTCGCAAGGTTTTATTGAGGTTCGTCATTTCATCAAAATCTGCCACGCCTTGTTGGTATATCCATTTCATAATCTGTTCTGCTCTGAAAGGTTTTTCTCCCATCTCATTAAAAAAGGCACGTAAACCTTCACGTGTAAAATCAAGCAAGTTAATTTTTTTAGGTTGGGTAGATACCACTTCAGTTGACACAATAAACCTCAATACTCAAACAAAACAGCTACCATTTTAACCGATTACTCAGCTTTTGCAGCACATATAACAAATAACACAAAAGGGAGCCTAGGCTCCCTTTAATATAGCAGATTTAGTCTTAACGAGTGCGTGGGCAGATTTCTTCATCACTAAAGAAATAAGCGATTTCACGAGCTGCTGATTCAGGTGCATCTGAACCGTGACAAGCATTCTCATCAATTGAAGCAGCATAGTCAGCGCGTAAAGTGCCCGCTAGCGCTTCAGATGGGTTTGTAGCCCCCATAATTTCACGATTTTTCAAAACAGCATTCTCACCTTCCAACACTTGAACCATAACTGGACCAGAGGTCATAAAAGATACTAAAGCAGCAAAAAATGGACGTTCGCTGTGCTCAGCATAAAACCCTTCCGCTTGTTCTTTGCTTAAATGCAGCATTTTAGACGCGACTAATCTTAGACCCGCAGACTCAAAACGGTTGTAAATAGCACCGATGACATTTTTAGCAACTGCATCAGGCTTAATGATAGAAAAAGTGCGCTCTAAGGCCATTTTCTTAACTCCAGTATTAGTAATATTTCGTCCTCAAGGGACACATAAAATTTCGCGCGAATTATATGCAATTAGAGGGCAAATACATAGTATAGATTGCATATTATTCTGATCTCCCTAAAATCAAGGTTGGTGTAATTTAGAAACGAGGTGTGCTTGATTAAATTTTTGGTACTTATTCCTGTAGTGTTATGTTTGGTTTGGTTTATATATTTGAAAAAAAAGGGCTATAGCTTGGGAGATGGAAAACAAGGGTTTATATATATATTCACCTTTTGTGCTGTGATTGCTGTTTTTTATAGTTCCTTGTTGTGGATATCTAAATAAGGAGGTTTCAAAACACGTTGTAAGCCATCCAAAAATAATAAAAAAGAGCGATTGACGCTCTTTTTTATTATTTTTGGATGGCACAATTCAAATTATTGGAAAATTTCAATATCTGCTTGCGCTTTTAAAGACTCGATTACTGCACCATATGATATTTGAGATTTACTTGATGCAAGACGACTTTGTAATGAAATTAATTGTTGAGCATCTGCATCTGCAGCTGAGTTAACCTGAGTCAGTTGAACTAAACTAATATCACCAGTGACTAGGTCAACGACGCTTGTATCTGCTACAGATAGTTTAAACAGAGCATCAAGAATATTCTGTGACAAATCTGCATCATTTCGAGTTACCCCTTGCTTCTCTTCCCAGTTAATTTCAAGAGTGGATAATTTAGCATTAACGTCCTCACCATCAGACAGTGCTGTTTTTAATTCAAAAGCCCAATCTCTTGAAAGCTGTTGAGCAGATTGTGCAGTTAATATCTGTTGTATTTGTTCTTTGACCTCATCTATAGATTTGGTTCGTTCAGGTTCGTGTTTGGATACTCTAACAACCATAATGTGATTACTGTTCAACTCAAACACTTCACTATTAACCGCATCTTCAATTAACTCAGAACTGAACGCACTGTTTAATACGTTAAGGTTAGATACACCTTCTGGTGCATTCACTCGACTAAACAAACCTGTTGTAATAATCGATTTCCCAGCAACGTCTGCAACTTCATCAAGATTGTCAGGAACCTCAAAAGCTACTTCTGAAATCCTTTGACTAAGCTCGTAAAAACGGTCCTCTGCTTTTGACGTTTTAACTTTTATTGCTATCTCTTCTTTTACGTTTTCAAAGGAATTAACTTGCTCTGGCTTAATATCAGTTAACTTTATAATGTGATAACCAAATTCACTTTTAACAACACCACTCACTTCACCTTTGTAAGTTAATGCAAATGCCGAGTCTTCAAACACAGGGTCCATGATTCCTCTGCCAAACCAACCTAAATCACCACCATTTTCAGCGCTAAAAGTATCGCTTGAAAATGTTTTAGCTAGTTTAGAAAATTCTTCTCCAGCTTGTATTTTGGCCAAAACATCTTCAGCTTTAGTCGCAATCTTTTCGTCCTCTTCAGCACTTTCAAACAATATATGCGCCGTTTTACGTTCTTCATCAGTACGATAATCAATGAGATTTTGTTGATAGTACTGTGTAAGCTCATCTTCATTGACTTCAATCGAAGGCAATAAATCTTCTAATACCAGTTCAACATAAGACAAACTAACTTTCTGTTCTGTATCAAACTGACTAATATTACTTTGATAGTAATCTAAAATTTCATCATCACTGATATTAACTTGTTCAATAAATTTAACCGCAGGAATGTTTAAGTAACGAATGTCACGAGTTTGCTGTTGCAAGAGGTGTGCTGTTTTTGATTCACCGACTAATCCGAATTCGGTTCCGATTAATGACTGTGAAAGTTGCCTACGCACCATATCTACTCGCATGTAATCTCTAAAGTTATTAGTTTGGAAACCAGCTTGGCGTAAAAGAGCAAGATAACGGTCGTTATCAAATTTACCATCGACTTGAAATTCTTGCATTCCCACTATAGCTAACTTAATTTGATCATCGCTGACTCTCAAGCCAATCTCTTTTGCTGCTTGGTCAAGCAATTTCTCATTAATAAGGCGGTCTAATATACCTTGTCGGAAATTTTGTAAGTATGCAGTATCACTTGCTAATGTAGCAAAAGCATCACCAAACTGAGATTCCATTCGTGAACGCTCATTTTGATAAGCACGTTCTAGTTCATCAATGCCAATTTCTTCACCATTAACATTAGCAGCTGCGCCAGGAGAAGATGAATTGATATAACTCCCTACACCTGCAAATACAAAACTTAAAATGACTAATACTAAGATCCCCATTGCCCAAGGGCCTTGTGCTCCTTCTCTAATTCTTTCCAACATACTAAATTCCAAACTCCAAATGAGCTGTTTGTTATAAGGGCTAAAGACGCCTATTTAGGTTGTCTTAGTTTCAATTCCGCAATATTATATACTAACCGTGTTCATTTATTAATGATTGTTTGTAGTGAATTAAAAATATCTGGTGAGCGATATATTTAAGATTAAAAAATGAAGAATACAAACCGCACAAAAACAAAAGGCGATGATAAATCATCGCCTTTTGTTAAATGAACTAAGTAATTAGTTACAAGCGTCTTTTAATGCTTTACCAGCTTTAAACGAAGGAACTTTAGCTGCTGAAATTTGAATAGTCTCACCAGTTTGAGGATTACGACCACTACGAGCGGCACGATCGCGAACCGAGAATGTTCCGAAACCAACTAATGCAACTTGGTCTCCATCTTTTAGTGCCGATGTTACAGCGCCAGTCAATGCATCTAGTGCGCGTCCTGCAGCTGCTTTAGAAATGTCTGCACTTGCAGCGATGGTATCAATAAGATCTGACTTATTCACAATATGAACCCCTTCATTTGTTATAATATTTGCGGCTTGCAATATGCAAAGCCATTCATTTATATCAGGCATAAAACTTAACTACAAGATATATATTTACAATTTGTTAACTTTTTAAAAACCGTCTCAATCCCTTTTGTGACGAGGCTTAAAGACAATCCTAGTTAAGGCTACCATAACTATTTACATAGTGAAGCCATTAAATTAAAAAATAATTAAAAAACCACCTATTTATGGTTACTTTTGAACCTTTTTTACTGTAACTGGCGTAAATTTATTCGGATGCTCTTGCAAAGCTAATTCTAAGACTTCATCAATCCACTTTACTGGGTGGATATTTAAATCAAGTTTAACGTTGTCTGGGATCTCTTCTAAGTCGCGTTCATTCTCTTTAGGAATAATCACCGTTTTAATTCCACCTCGGTGTGCAGCGAGTAATTTTTCTTTAAGGCCACCGATAGGTAACACTTCACCCCTAAGGGTAATTTCACCCGTCATAGCCACATCACACCTAACAGGATTTCCCGTTAAAGTAGAAACTAAGGCTGTACACATGGCAATACCTGCGCTGGGACCATCTTTAGGTGTTGCTCCCTCAGGCACATGTACGTGTATATCTCGCTTTTCATAGAAATCATTATTAATACGAAGTTTTTCTGCCCTGCTTCGTACTACTGTCATTGCAGTTTGTATAGACTCTTGCATCACGTCACCCAGTGAACCAGTGAAGGTCGTCTTACCTTTGCCTACTACAGATGTGGTTTCTATGGTTAATAATTCGCCACCAACTTGTGTCCAGGCTAATCCCGTTACCTGACCTATCTGATTGGTTTTGTCTGCTTTACCATAATCGAAACGTTGAACACCTAGATATTCATTCAGATTATCTTGATTAACCAGCACTTTGGTTATGTTTTTCCCTAGCAAGATATTCTTAACCGCCTTCCGGCATATCTTAGAAATTTCTCTTTCTAAGTTCCTAACCCCTGCTTCGCGTGTGAAATAACGTATAATGCCAATAATCGCACTTTCATCAATAACCAACTCGCCTTTCTTTAAACCGTTGCGAGTGATTTGTTTATCGACAAGATGTTGGATTGCAATATTAAGTTTTTCATCTTCGGTGTATCCAGATAAACGTATTACTTCCATGCGGTCTAGTAAAGCTTCGGGAATATCCATACTATTGGAGGTAGCAACAAACATAACATCTGATAAATCGTAATCGACTTCTAGATAATGATCACTAAATTTATTGTTTTGTTCAGGATCCAGTACTTCCAACAATGCTGAAGATGGATCACCACGCATATCTGATGACATTTTATCTATTTCATCTAGCAAAAAGAGTGGGTTTTTCACCCCCACCTTCGCCATTTTTTGTACCATTTTTCCAGGCATAGAGCCAATATAGGTTCGGCGATGCCCTCTAATTTCAGCTTCATCTCGAACTCCACCTAATGCCATGCGTACATACTTTCTCCCTGTGGCTCGAGCGATAGATTGACCTAAAGACGTCTTACCCACTCCCGGAGGCCCAACTAAACATAAAATAGGTCCTTTGAGCTTTTTAACACGTTGTTGCACTGCGAGATACTCAATAATACGCTCTTTGACTTTATCTAAACCATAATGGTCTGAATCTAATATTTTATCAGCAGCAGCAAGATCTTTTTTGACTACACTTCTTTTTACCCAAGGTACATTTGTCAACCATTCAATATAACTTCGTACGACTGTTGCTTCTGCCGACATAGGCGACATCATTTTTAATTTAGCTAATTCTGTGTTTGCCTTCTTCTGTGCTTCTTCTGGCATCTTGGCATCAGTGATTTTTTGTTTCAGTGATTCAAATTCATCTGGTGCTTCATCAAGTTCACCTAATTCTTTTTGAATAGCTTTCATTTGCTCATTCAAATAGTATTCTCGCTGACTTTTTTCCATCTGTTTTTTAACACGTGTGCGAATTTTTCTTTCAACTTGAAGTAAGTCTATTTCGCTTTCCATCAATGCCATTAGGTATTCTAATCGTTCTGTGATGCCCAACATCTCAAGCACTTTTTGTTTCTCGGACAGCTTCAGAGGCATATGCGCAGCCATCGTATCAGCCAAGCGCGCAGCATCTTCGATGCCACTTAACGAGGTTAATACTTCAGGTGGAATTTTTTTATTCAATTTGACGTATCCTTCAAACTGAGAAATTGCAGAACGAATGAGCACTTCTTGATCTGCTTCAGCTAATTCTGTATCTACTGAGCTTTGAACATTAGCGATAAAAAAATCTTCGGTATTGACAAATTTATCAATTTTACCACGCTGACTACCTTCAACTAAGACCTTAACTGTGCCGTCAGGTAACTTAAGCAACTGTAGGATAGTAGCGATAGTACCAACGGTGAATATGTCATCCATTTCTGGCTCGTCAACACTGGCATCTTTTTGAGCCACCAAGAAAATCTGTTTATCTTTTTCCATCGCGGCTTCTAAACAGCGAATAGATTTTTCACGCCCAACGAATAATGGGATAACCATATGTGGATATACCACTACATCTCGTAATGCTAGAACAGGCATTTCAATGAGATCTTCTCGCTTTTTAATCATACTTGGTCTCGTATTAAGTCGTTTTATATAACATCTAACCGGTATATATGGGGTTAGGCAGTTAAAGTTCAAATAAAATTTTAAACAAAGCAGAAAAAAGTGCAGTTAATGTATTGGTGAGCTGTATTTTTTTACCATAAAAAAAGACTCTTTCGAGCCTTTTTAGTGTTTATTCTGAAGCGACTTTTTTATCAACGCTGCTGTCGTAAATCAAAATAGGTTTTGACTCTCCTCGAATAACTGTTTCATCAACCACTACTTTACTCACATTGTCCATCGACGGTAAGTCGTACATAGTATCAAGCAATACCGCTTCAACTATTGAGCGTAAACCACGAGCACCAGTTTTACGCTGCATCGCTTTTTTTGCTATGGCTTGCAAGGCATCCTCACGGAATTCAAGTTCAGTATTATCCATTCCAAATAATGCTGAATATTGTTTTGTTAAGGAGTTTTTAGGTGCACGTAAGATTTGTACCAACGCATCTTCACTGAGTTCTTCAAGGCAAGTCAATACAGGTAAACGTCCAATGAATTCTGGTATCAGGCCATACTTGACTAAGTCTTCAGGCTCAACCTTTTTAAGCCACTCGCCTTCTTGAGAATTTTTGCTAGTGTTTTTAATTTCTGAAGCAAAACCAATACCGGTACCTGTATGAGCGCGCTGCTCTATCACTTTGTCTAGACCAGAAAAAGCACCGCCACAAATAAATAATATTTTAGAAGTGTCTACCTGCAAAAATTCTTGTTGAGGATGTTTTCTGCCACCCTGAGGGGGAACGGAAGCAACAGTACCTTCAATTAGCTTAAGAAGGGCTTGCTGCACGCCTTCACCAGACACGTCCCTAGTAATAGAAGGATTGTCTGATTTGCGTGATATTTTGTCTATTTCATCAATATAAACAATACCACGCTGAGCTTTTTCAACATCATAATCGCATTTTTGTAACAGTTTCTGGATGATATTTTCGACATCTTCGCCTACATAACCAGCCTCAGTTAAAGTAGTTGCATCAGCCATAGTAAATGGAACATCTAACAACCTTGCAAGCGTTTCAGCTAATAAAGTTTTACCACTACCGGTAGGTCCCATCAACAATATATTACTTTTTCCTAATTCAACACCTTCGTGAACATCGCCGTTTCTTAAACGTTTGTAATGATTATAAACCGCAACAGAGAGCACTTTTTTAGCATGCTCTTGTCCGATAACATAATCATCTAGATGATTATGGATTTCTTTTGGTGTGGGTAAATCGTCTTGTATCTTTTTGGGGGCTATTTCTTTTATTTCTTCTCGAATAATGTCATTACACAAATCGACACATTCATCACAAATAAAAACTGACGGACCAGCAATTAATTTTCTTACTTCATGTTGGCTCTTACCACAGAAAGAACAATACAAAAGCTTGTTGTCCCCATCACTACTTTTTTTATCACTCATGTATAATCTTTTCCTATCTCATACTGACTCTACCTAAAGGGAGCCTACAAACTAATTGAATTGAATGTAATCTAACTTTGGGCTTTACACAGAGTTATTTTATCATTTGACGCTTTTTGTATCAGCTTGACTGGTATCTGGTCTACTCGATAATACTTGGTCAATTAGTCCATATTCCATAGCATCAGTTGCACTTAAAAAATTATCTCTGTCGGTATCTTGGGCAACTTTTTCATACTCTTGACCTGTATGGTCTGCCATCAAACGATTCATCTTCTCTTTAATAGATAAAATCTCTTTAGCATGAATTTCAAAATCAGACGCTTGTCCTTGGAAACCACCTAAAGGCTGATGGATCATCACACGAGAATTAGGTAAACAATAACGTTTACCTTTTTCGCCGGCAGATAACAAGAATGCCCCCATACTGGCAGCTTGACCAATACACACTGTGCTGACATTAGGTTTAATAAAGTTCATGGTGTCGTAAATAGCCATGCCTGCTGTTACTGAACCGCCTGGAGAATTAATATATAAGAAAATATCTTTTTCTGGATTCTCGGCTTCTAAAAATAACATCTGAGCAACGATAAGATTAGCCATATGGTCTTCAACTTGACCGACTAAAAAAATAACATTCTCTTTTAGCAAACGAGAGTATATATCGTAAGAGCGTTCACCTTTGGCAGTTTGCTCTACAACCATCGGAACTAACGCATTTGTTGGGTCAAAAGGGGTATTCATCATAAATTAAAATTCTTCACAAATAAAAATGCTCGGTGGATACCGAGCATTTAAGCAGTTGCAGACTAGATAAGTCAAATAACAAACGGCAAATTATGCCTGTTTGTTCATAATCTCATCAAAAGATTTCTTTACTTCTTTAACTTTGGCTTGTTCAAGCAACAATTCAACCGCTTGTTCTTCCATAGCAATGTTATTCATTTGTTGCATTAGTTCGTCATTTGTCCTGTAATATTCTATTACTTCTTTAGGATCTTCATAAGCAGACGCAGCTGTTTCAATTAGCGCAGTAACTTTATCAGTATCTACTTTCATCTCGTTGGTTTTAATCACTTCACCTAGCAACAAACCAATACTGACACGTTTACGGGCATTTTCTTCAAACAAATCAGCTGGGAGCTCTGGCATGTTGTCGATGTTTCCGTCTTGTTGCTGACTAAAGCGTTGTTTTGCTTGTTCGCGTAACGCCTCAATTTCTTGATCAACTAGAGCTTTTGGCAAGTCAATGTTATTTTTTTCAAGTAGACCCGCTATGACTTGCTCTTTTACAGAAGCTTTTAAAGTTTGGTCTAATTCACGTTGCATATTCTTGCGAACTTCAGCATGGAGCGCTTCGATGTTGCCATCTTCGATGCCGAACAACTTTGCAAACTCTTCGTCGACTTTAGGTAAGTCTAATTGCTCAACTTTTTTGATATTGATAATGAACTGAGCAATTTTGCCTTTAAGCTTTTCAGCATGGTAGTCTTCAGGGAATGTAACGTCTGCAGTGACTTCATCACCAGTTTTGTTACCTACGATGGGCTTTTCAAAGCCAGGGATCATGCGATCTTTCCCCATTTCCAGAGCGAAGTCCTCTGCTTTGCCACCATCAAACTCTTCACCATCGATAGTACCGATAAAGTCAATAGTAACTTTATCGTCTTTCTTGGCTTTGCGTTTTACTTCTTTATAAGCAGCATGTTGCTTTCGCAAAGTATCAATCATGTTACTTAAATCTTTCTCGCTGATATCTACTGCTGACTTTTCAACTTGTATTTCAGCAACATCTTTGACTGTTACATCGGGATACACTTCAAAGGCGGCAACGTACTCTAGGTCTTTGCCATCTTCGTCAGTTTTTATCTCAAAGTTAGGCATTCCAGCTGGAGTGATTTTTTCTCGGGTAATAGCTTCGTAGAAGTTGCGTTGCATTACTTCACCAGCAATTTCTTGACGCACGGATTGGCCATAACGTTTCTTAATAACATTAACAGGCACTTTACCAGGGCGAAAACCATTAATTCTTTGGGTTTTGGCTAATTGCTGTAAGCGAGACTTCACTGCAGAATCAATTGACTCAGCAGGAACGGTAATAGTAAGACGGCGTTCTAAACCTTTGGTCGCCTCAACGGAAACTTGCATTCTGATACCTCAATTATGCGCATACTTGCGCTTGTGTATGATTACTAACGGGCTTTTATCGGCGTAACATAATTATTGTTTCGGATACACTAATTGAGTCCGAATATCCTGACAAAAGAAATTTTCTTATTATTCAAGATCACCTGATAAAAAGACGCAGTAGTATAGCGATAGCTATTACGCAAGTCGAGGGAAAATACCCCACTTTAGGATAGTCTTAGCGGTAAGGCCCATTGAAGGTTAAAAAACTACACCATAATAAACATTATTAGGCATTGAATGACTAAATTTTGAAAACTCAAAAAGTTGCACCCAATAAACACGTTATAAACAATAATTGGTGAATCTGTAAGTTCCAAGGTGGTTTGCAATAGACAATTTTATGCAGCCAAAGCATTAAAACTCAATAATAACAAATACTCAAAGGATGGTGAAAATAGACGTAATATTGAAGGGGTTATCTAACAAAGAGTTTGATTACTTTGCGAGTTTAAAAATTCCTAAAAAAATATAACCGATGTAACTTTTTTATCAACGTTGTTGGTACAAATGTTAATCATAATAAAATGTAAATTTCAGAATTTTTTTACAAATTAATTTTTTAAATATGGTGCGGAAGGAGAGACTCGAACTCTCACGCCGTGAGGCACTGGAACCTAAATCCAGCGTGTCTACCAATTCCACCACTCCCGCGAGTGGGGTGGGCGACGGGGCTCGAACCCGCGACAACCGGAATCACAATCCGGGGCTCTACCAACTGAGCTACGCTCACCACATAAACTGTAGTAATATGATACTTATGATTTAATTTTTCTCAGGCTCTACGATCGCATGGTGCGCCCGACAGGATTCGAACCTGTGACCCACGGCTTAGAAAGCCGTTGCTCTATCCAGCTGAGCTACAAGCGCTACATGTACCGAAAGTAACATTTGAGAAAATGGTCGGTGAGACAGGATTCGAACCTGCGACCCCTTGGACCCAAACCAAGTGCGCTACCAAGCTGCGCTACTCACCGACTTACTCTAACTTCTTTCTGTTCAAAGCTAAGAAGAGGCGCATAGTACAGAGTTGGTAAATGCCCGTCAAACACTTTTTCAATCAAATTTTTTGATTGGTTATTTTTAATCCTAGATGTACGTTTTTTATTAAATCAGCTCGTAAAAACAACAACATTTACCCTTGCTACTTTAACAGCGGGTGATCTTTAGGAAGCTTGTTTTTCAACCACACCGCAAGTTTATGTTTCATACTTAACAAATCTTCACTGCCAGCAGGTAATGGTGTTATTAATTTATCATTTGCCAATAAACGATAAATACACTCGACTTTTTCCTTTGCAGAGTCTGTTGCAGAGAAAGTTTTAAATCCCCTGTTTTTTGCATATGCCTCGCCAACCACTAAGGCTTTTTTCAACAATTGGGTTTCATTTAAAATTTTTTTCATTCACATCTCACATTATCAATTGCGGTCATAGTTCAGCGAACATTCATTTTAAAAGTAGAACCTAATGTAGTTCAATAGTTTTCATATTCATCACTATTTGCCACCGCAACAATTTCCATAGCCAGCAATAAATACCCACATATTTCATCAACTAATAATGCCAAACCGATTCATTTATAGTTCAATCAATTCCATACGTTATATCATTAACGACAAGAAATGGCTTAACAAATATGATTGAATATAGTCTTTTTAATACATCATAATTGCGATAAACCCCTGGGATATGTGACAATGGATAATCACAGATTCAGCTCAAGATCATTTATGCCAGCACAGAAAATTGATGGTGTTTTAATTGCCAAACATATAAGACAACATGTGGCTATACAAGTTAAAGCCATTACTTCATCAGGCAAAAGAGCCCCGGGCTTAGCGGTTGTTTTAGTTGGAAGTGATGCCGCGTCACATGTTTACGTTGATAAGAAGCGTAAAGCTTGTGAAGAAGTTGGATTTGTATCCAAATCATACGACTTACCGGCGACAACGTCACAACAATCGCTGCTCGATATTATTGACCAATTAAACGACGACCACGAAGTTGATGGCATACTCGTGCAGTTACCTCTCCCTGCAGGCTTAAACAAAGAGCAAATCTTGGAGCGTATCAATCCACACAAGGACGTGGATGGCTTTCACCCCTATAATATTGGCAGACTCGCTCAGCGTATCCCTGCTTTGCGTCCATGTACACCCAAAGGCATCATGAGCCTGATTGAATCCACTAAGCGCCCAGTCAAAGGATTAGATGCAGTTATTGTGGGTGCATCCAATATTGTAGGTCGTCCGATGTTTATGGAATTACTTTTAGCCGGTTGTACCGTTACCAGTTGCCACAAATTCACCCAGGATCTTCAATCTCATGTTAAGCGCGCGGACTTACTGGTTGTGGCTGTGGGCAAATCTGACTTTATTCCTGGAGAGTGGATAAAACCAGGTTCAATTGTTATTGATGTAGGTATCAACAGAAATCCAGACGGTAGCTTAGGTGGAGATGTTGATTACGCTAGCGCTTCCCAGAGAGCTGGTTGGATAACACCTGTCCCGGGAGGTGTAGGGCCAATGACGGTTGCCAGCCTTATTGAAAATACCTTGGAAGCCTATGTGAAGTATCACTCATAAATATGAGCACCTCAGCCCATATAGCCGATAATACCGTAGAGACATCTGTAAAATTCTGGATAGAAAAAGTGATTGTAGGACTGAATTTTTGTCCTTTCGCTAAAAAGGTGATGGAGCGTAATACGCTTCGGTATGCAATCTTTCCCGCGACACAAGTGAAGGATGCACTCAGTCACTTACTCGAAGAGCTGACATTACTTGACCAGCTACAGGATATTCAAACCACATTGCTTATTTTCCCACAAGGTTTTTCCAATTTTGATGATTTTCTGGATATGCTTGGACTGGCCAACACGCTCATTGAACAAGGTGGTTACGGGGGTATTTATCAATTAGCCAGCTTTCATCCAGATTATTGTTTTGACGGAGAGGAGCAAAATGACCCTGCCAATTATACTAACCGGTCACCTTTCCCAATATTACATATACTCAGAGAAAGTAGTGTAGAGACAGTGCTGGAACATTATCCTCAACCAGAAAGTATCCCAGAAAATAATATTGCCAAAGCAAGAAAACTAGGTTTAAGCTTCTTTAAAACCTTATTGAGTAACCAAAATCAAAACACTGAATCAAGTTAATTGGGTGAATCATCTTCGTCAACATTTTGATATTTTGTATCGCTGTTGCTTGTTATGGCTTCTTCTTGCTCTAAAAAGTCATCTATTGTTTTTATCAATTGTTGTGCGGAAAAATTAGAAACTTGGTAAGTCCATTTTTGCCAATACTCTGTTTGGTTGCTAGAAAAAAAATTCACAAAATATTTATTATCTAATTCACTTACCACTACCTGAAATATATTCTGTTGTGCTGTATTGACTTCAAGCTGAGTTACTATCTTTAACGTTTGCTCAAAGACTTCATCATTAGGTAAAAATTCCTCAAAATTAAGGCTGGTTAAGCTGCTAACGATTGAATTAAGAATACTAGGGTATTCCAATTTCTTATCTTTTGGCATGTTAATAAGCTGAAGATCGCCACTAACAGATCTGGCAATTTGCCAACCAAAACTATCAACTCGTGATACTGAACTGATATCTTGTGCTTGGTAAGGCAAAATAGGTTGTCTTAGCCACGAATATTTATCTATTGGTAAATGAATCGTTTTATCAGTTCGCCAGCTTCGAGGATCATCTAGTTTAAGTATATATTGGCCTTTACCTAGTGTGACTTCATTTCCAACTAAAACTTGCCAAGCATTGTCACTTGTTTTCAAAGTAACTAAACTGGCCATACTGTCCTCAACATCAATAGACTGTAAACCCAAACGAATATAGTTTTCTGGCTTGCTAGTTTTTGCCTCAACTAACTTTGTACGCATCATTATTTCGACAAATTCTGATAGTTTATCTTGAGAAATAGGATATGCGGTTTGCTCTTGAGCAAAAGTTGCCAACCAACGTCCCTCTATTTTTTTTGCACTAAACAATACACCTTGAGCATTCTTTATTTCGAGACTTTCCACTTGATTAGCAAATTCTTGCAGATCATCAAACAAAAGGACCGCTTCAAATTTATATTTGGAAGGTGATTGACTCAACCATACAACCAGTCCTAAAGACAATATCGCACAAACAGCTAATATTGAAACTTGTTTATTCATAAAACAGGCTCCACTTTTGACTAAGTGGTAATTGAAGTTAAACGAGGCCTAGTTCTGAAAAAGACTCTTAACAACGCAAGTAATAAAATGAGGATAAATGGAACAATGGCAATATTGACAAGTTTTAACCAGTTACCCAAACTTTCAATATCTTTATCAAGTTGATGTCTAACATCACGTAGAGACTTACGAATAGTGACTTTCTTTTGCATAAACTCGTCAATAGCTAACTGTTGTTCAGGGCTAATAATCAATGCACCCACTTCAACTTGTTGATTTTGCAACTGCAATAATTGCTGCTCGGTCTCTTCTAGTTGTTTTTGTAATATTTCTTCTTGTTCGCGAAATTTTTGTTCTGCAATGACGGTTAGTTCATCAACTTTGCTAAAAGGGCGACTAAAAACACCTCGGCTTCTGATACTGATGAGTGCATTACTACCACCTAAATTCTCAATAGCATTAATAATAAAATCACCGTTATTGGCGAAAGGAGTATAGATAGTTTGGCCAAAAAAATTAGATTGTTGCACCCAGAATCGATCGGCGAGCATGTCAGTATCCCCCACTAAAATGACATTTAAATTATCTGTCGATTTAACTATTTCTGTCAGCTCTGTTTCTTTAGGTAATTGTTCAAAGGCGCTTTTGGCCCGCCCTGATAATCTTACAGCTAGAACATATGCCTGTTTATCAATTTGATAGGCTTTCGCTAATTGTTCAGGGTCTTGTGTCATGGCATACGTCGCTGTATCCATCAAGTCTGAGTTTTGTGTTGACGTTACCAATGGTAACCAATTAGTTTCAGATTCTTCAATTTGGCTAAAAACACCAAACGACGCACCATTTAATAACTCTAGGTTTGATGTGAGCACATCTTCACGATCAAGCTGGTCTGCAGTAAAACCTACAAAACCAAAATGTCTGGCCACGCCCCCCTCTGGAGTCAGTATATCAAGACCTGCCATAGCATCAAGTAGCACATTATCACTATCAAAATGCACTCCCCATGCTTTGAGTAATCGATTTAGGTGTGAACTACTGACGCTAGGCATTGGTGTGGCCATCATTGCCATTTGGTCAGATTCATTATGTACATCCAGAAAAGCTAAGACTTTACCACCAGAGATAGCGTATTGATCAATAACAAATAATAACGCATCACTATATTCTTTGGGGTGAACTAACAGCAATACGTCTGTATTATCTGGCAAGCTGATGGTTTCACTAGTGAGTTGTTCTACTGTGTATAATTCATCCAATTGTGTAAGAAACGTCCAAGGAGGATCAACCTGTCCCGTCATGGGGTTCTGCCCACCTTTTATAGCAAGATCAGTGATTAAGGTTACATTGACTGGTTCTGGCTCATTTAGTTGATAAATCAGTTTGCTGATTTCATATTCTAAGAAACCTTCTTTTTGTGGGTCAAAAAACGCAATAACTTTTTTCTCATCTAAAGCATTAGTCGCTGCCAATCCCATATAAATGGATTCGCCTGCTACGCCAATATTTGCAGCGGTCAAACCAAATTGATCTGCCTGATCTTCTTGTTCAGAAAAGGCTAGAGGATCTAACACCTGTAACTTGAGTTTGCCGTTAGCAAAGGTTTCATATTCAGAAAGTAGACTTTTGACACGGTTGGCATAGTTACGCAAACTTGTCATATTTTTAGATGCTTTTTCTGAAAAGAAAAAGTATAGATTAATGGGTTCCTTTATTTCTTTCAGAACCTGCTTGCTTCCCTGTGACAAAGAGTAAACCTGATTTTCAGTTAAATCTAACCTTGCTGAAGATAACAATTGATTATTGATAAAAACCAAAGCAATAAATATTACCGATATCAAAAACAAATTAACAGAAAAGGTCAATTTATGCTTCATAACTAATCCGCCTTCTTTTGTTCAATTATCACTAAGCCTGCAAACAGCCAACAGCCAGTCACTATCAGAAAGTAAATTAAATCGTTTAAAGCAATCACACCTTTGGCCATAGCCTCAAAATGCGTCAGAAAACTAAAAGAGGCCACAACGTCAATAACCATACTAGGTGCCCAACTTTTAAAGGCATCGAGTACAATATTACTTCCGCTGACTACAAATAAAAAACACACTACCAATGATAATATAAAGGCGATCACCTGATTCTTAGTTATGGCCGACATACACATGCCGATAGATAAAAAAGCCCCAGCCATTAACCAGCTACCGACATAAGCAGCAACGATAATGCCATTATCTGGGTTTCCCAGATAATTAACTGTTAGCCATAATGGAAAAGTTAATAATAGCGACAAACCCAATACTGACCATGCTGCAAGATGTTTGGCCAACATGGCTTGCCAAGAACTGATTGGTAAGGTCATGAGTAGTTCAATAGTGCCACTTTTCCGTTCTTCAGACCAACTACGCATGGAGATCGCTGGAACAAGAAAAAGATATAACCAAGGATGAAAATTAAAAAAAGGTAACAAGTCAGCTTGTCCACGCTCATAAAAACCACCAACAAAAAATGTGAACACCCCCGACAAAATCAAGAATATACCAATAAAAACATAGGCAACAGGTGTCGCAAAAAAACTAGAAAATTCTCTTCGAAATAATATACTTATATTACTCATTACGCTGTCACCTCTTGAGTAATTTGTCTAAATACTTGGTCTAACCGCCCTTGCTCAACATATAAACTATCTATAGGTAATTTACATCGTTGTGCGTGAGCAGTCACTAAATGCAATATTTCTGCTCCCGGTTTTGGAAAAAGAGTCACCCGCCCCGTTTCTAATTCTTCTTCCATTTCAGCTACACCTTCCAATTCACCTAACTCAGAAACATCGGCGCGATAACTACAATATAAAGTCACGGCACCGTAATATTTAGACATTCGGTTAAGGGCTTGAGGAGTATCATCAAACAAGAGTGTACCTTTAGCTAATATCATCACACGATTACACACAGCTGTGACTTCTTCTAGAATATGGGTTGAGATAATAACTATTTTATCTTTAGAAAGATTTTTGATTAGTTTATGGACTTGATGTTTTTGATTTGGATCGAGTCCATCAGTAGGTTCATCGAGGATCAATATTTCTGGGTCATGGATCAAAGCTTGAGCTAAACCCACACGTCTTTTAAAACCTTTGGATAGATTATCAATGGGCTTATCTAGTACCTCTTGAAGTTCTACCTGTTTAACGACATGTTCAATCCTTGCTACCTTTTTGGCGCCTTTATAACCTCGAATCTGAGCAATAAAATTCAGAAACTGCAGAGGAGTCATATCGCCATAAGCTGGGGCTCCCTCGGGTAAGTAACCAATTTTCTTTTTTATTTCTAATGTAGACTGCTCCAGAGACAAGTTGGCAATATGTATATCACCACTGGTGGGAACTAAAAAACCTGTCAAGATCTTCATAGTTGTAGATTTCCCCGCTCCGTTTGGACCTAAAAAACCCACAACATCACCTGGAATAATGTCAAATGAGAGACCGCTCACTGCTTCAAAACCATTAAAGGTTTTAAATAAATTTTTAACTGAGATCATAATAATCCTTAAATGACCAATTTTGAATACTCAATATATATTGTGCTTACACGGTGATTTTCAATCTTTTTAATATCAGAATATAAAAATTACATATAAAAAGAAGTCTTCTACTCACCCATATTGAACTATTTTTGCTACCTACAGGCTATTAACTTGGCATCACAACCAATTTGACTTATTGTTTGTGTATGCAACAAATAAACACATCTAATATCACTGCCCCTTTTCAGCAACCAAGTCGCTTTTCTATCTTTAAACGCATAGCAAATTTGGTTTTAGTTGTTATAGGATGCATAGCCTGCACAAATCTTTGGCTGATAAGTTCTGAACAATCTCTTAACTGGCACTCTAAACAAGCGAATCAATTAGGGGTAAGCCTATCTTCTTTATCAGGCAAAGTACTAATAAGTTCATTACTTCAAAATGACTCAAACGCGTTAAAACAACAACTCGAATATATCGTCACTGATCCACATGTTGCTGGGGTATCTTTATTTGATAATAAAGGCAGAATGTTAGCCGACAACAACGCAGGGTTATCTGTGATAGCGGCTTATAAATCGAAAGGTATATCACCTTTAGTCTTCGTACAAAACATTACCCATAATGAGCAAACAATCGGTTTCTTGAGTATTGTGCTCAAAGAGAAAGAAGTGATGGCATATCACAGTGAATATCAAAAACAGCTCAATCAACAATTACAAATGTTAATGATTCTGGCAGCCATAGCGGGCATCTTAATTACGCGTGCATTCTACAAATTCAGATATAGGCAACTTATTCGTTCATCTAAACAATAATTTTTTAAAGATTTGCCAGAGTACCTTGCACGTTTTGATAACAGGCTTGGAGTAATTGCTGTTTAGTTTCAGCCCGAAGTAACAACAGACTTTCAAATATTTCAGGTAGGTACTCAGGACTATTTCTTAATCCTTGCTTGCCTATCAAAGGCATATCTGGAGCATCAGTTTCTAAAACCAGACAATTAATAGGCAACTTAGATAATGTCTTACGCGTTTTACTTGCCCGAGAATAGGTAATTCCTCCGCCAACCCCAATTTTAAACCCTAAATCAATATACGTGTTTGCTTGTTGCACGCTCCCAGAAAAAGCGTGCACTATGCCGCCTTGAGTGAATTTTTTTGCCTTAAGCGATTGTATAAGCTCGTTGTGTGAATTTCTGTGATGAAGAATTACTGGTAACATATGCTCTTCAGCAATCAACAATTGCTGTTCGAATACTTGTAATTGCATTTTCCAATCAACATCAATATGAGTATCGAGACCAATCTCACCAACAGCCAGTACTTTGTCTTGATGCTGGTTCAGCAGCTGAGATAGCTGAACCAAATGTAAAGGTTCAAAACTTTTTAGGAAATATGGATGTAAACCTAATGCAAACCTAAGTTGAGGATACAAATGACACAAGTCGATTTGTTTTTGCCACTGACTGGCCTGAGTACCTGGGATCACAATAGTATCTATTGCCAGCTTTCTACAGCTATTTAAAACTTCAGCTCTGTCATGATCAAAACAGCAAAAATCAATATGGCAATGGCTATCAATCAGCACAATAAGCCCCTAAATGGTTAAGGCATCAAACGTTCTGTATGCCAATGGCCTTCGGATGTTTTAGAGTAAACAAAACGATCGTGAAGCCGATGCTCTCCTCCTTGCCAAAACTCGATTTGGAGGGCGACAACTCTGTATCCTCCCCAGAATTCAGGCAATGGAACTTCCCTTTTGGCGAACTTAGCTGTTGCCTCAGAAAATTTCTCCATAAGTAATTTTTTGCTATTAATAGGACGACTTTGTGCGGAGGCCCAAGCAGCAATCTGACTAGGTTTGGGACGAGACATAAAATATTTCGCTACACTCACTGAACTTAGTTTCTGAGCAATACCTGTTACTTTAATTTGACGGTCCAGCATGTGCCATGGAAAGTGCAGCGAAATTTTACTATTTTGGCTTAGGTCTTGGGATTTTTTACTGCCAGTATTTGTGTAAAAAACAAACCCGGTCTTATCAAAATCTTTTAAGAGCACAATACGTTGAGAAGGTTGCCCCGATTTATCAACTGTAGCAACAGTCATAGCAGTGGGGTCAGCTAAGTTTGCATCAATTGCATTTTTTAACCAGCGCTCGAATAGCGCAAAAGGTTCAGGGGTCAAGTCATCAACATCTAACCCTGCGCGTGTGTAATCTCTACGAATATCACTGATTGAACGCATCTTGATCTCTTATTTGTTAAGAATGAAACCCAGGTCCATAAATTAGTTGTCTAGTCCATAACCTAAGCTACGAAGTGCCCTTTCGTCATCAGCCCAACCTGACTTCACTTTTACCCAAAGTTCTAAATAAACTTTCGCATCAAACAAAACCTCCATATCTTTTCGTGCTTCCATACCAATGGTTTTAAGGCGCTGTCCCCCTTTACCAATGACCATACTTTTTTGGGTATCACGCTCAACCAAAATCAATCCATTTATACGATAAATACCATTTTCAGCCAGAAGAAATTGTTCAATTTCCACAGTAATAGAATATGGTAACTCGTCTCCTGTAAAACGCATCAGCTTTTCACGAACAATCTCAGATGCCATAAACCGACTTGAACGGTCTGTTATGTAGTCTTCTGGAAAGTAGAACTCACTTTTGGGCAAAGTATCCAGAACTAGGGCACGTAACTCTTCGACATTTTTACCAATTTTAGCTGAGATAGGCATAATCTGTTGAAAGCTATGTTGCTCACCCAGCCATTTAAGATGGGGAAGCATAGTTTCTTTATCTTTAACGTTATCTGATTTATTCACAATCAGCCAACACGGAGAGCCCGATTGTTGTAATTTCGTTAGCACCATTTGATCGTCATCTGTCCATTTAGTGCCTTCAACCAAAAATAGTACTAAACCAACATCAGCAATTGAACTCGATGCTGCGCGATTCATAAAACGATTTATAGCGCGTTTTTCTTCAATGTGTAATCCGGGGGTATCAACATAAATGGCCTGACGATTATCTACAGTGTCAATACCCATTATTCTGTGACGAGTAGTTTGCGGTTTTCTAGAAGTAATACTCACTTTTTGACCTAGCAGTTTATTCAGCAAGGTCGACTTACCCACATTTGGGCGTCCAACAATGGCGATCATTCCACAGTGTGTGTCGATCATCGACTTTTCATCAGGCTTATTATCTATCATTAATTAATTTCTCAAATGCTTGCTTTGCGGCTTTTTGTTCTGCTCTGCGTCGACTATTACCGCTACCTACCACCGCTTTTTTTAAACCTTCTACATTGCACTCAACATAAAAAGTCTGATCATGTGACTTACCTTTAATTTCAGTCACCTCATAAAGAGGTAAAGGGTGTCTATTTGACTGTAGGTATTCTTGCAAGCGGGTTTTGTCATCTTTGGAAACAGCTTCTGGATCGAGCGCTTTAAGTCTGCAAGCAAACCAATCCAGAATTAAGGATTCACACGTATTCATGCCCGCTTCTAAATAAATGGCGCCTATAATGGATTCTACTGCATCAGCTAATATTGAATCACGGCGAAACCCACCACTTTTTAGCTCCCCTGGACCAAGAAGTAACAACTCACCAAGCTCAAATTCCCTGGCAACTTCGGCCAAGGTATCTCCTTTTACCAAGCTTGAGCGCATGCGAGTTAGCTTGCCCTCAGGCTGTTGAGGAAAACGCTGGTATAAGGCTTTCGCTATGACCATTCCTAATATAGCATCCCCTAAAAATTCCAGACGCTCATTGTGTTGTTTACTAGCACTTCTGTGGGTTAAAGCTTCAACTATTTTAGCCTCATCCGCAAAGGTATAACCCAAGCGCTTATACAAACGTATATATGGGTTAACAAGTGACATTTATTTTATGCTACCAACACGTTCAAACCTAACATCAGTAGGGATCCATCCTGGAACCCAACTACTAGGCACACGATCAAATTCAAAACTGATCCAAATCGCGACGGCTTTACCTACTAAATTTTCTTCAGGTACAAATCCCCAATACCTTCCATCTTCACTATTATCGCGATTGTCACCCATAACAAAGTAATGTCCTTCAGGAACAATCCATTCATCCGCCTGTGTTCCTGGCTGAGAATAATAACGACTAGTAATAGCTCTGCCTTGAGTACGATATATTTGATGGCTTACATCACCCAATTGCTCCGTGTATTTTTCTAATGGTGCAAATTGCTGATATGCTTCTCCTGTGCTCTCCAACTTTAAATCAATAGTCTGAAATCCTGAGCAATTTTCAGCAATATCACAAGATTGCTTAACTTGAAGTTGTTTATTTCGATAAATAACAGTATCGCCGGGTAGGCCTACTACCCGCTTAATATAGTCTAGATGTGGCTGAGGCGGAAACTTAAACACTACGACATCACCTCGTTTTGGTTCTCCAACATCGACAAACTTATTCCGCATTACGGGATCTTTTAGCCCATAAGTAAACTTTTCAACAAGGATGAAATCCCCCACTAATAATGTGGGCATCATTGAGCCAGAAGGAATTTGAAAAGGCTCATACAAAAATGAACGCAACACCATAACAAAAGCAATCACAGGGAAAATTTGTTGTGCTGTATCGACTAACCAAGGTAATTGCGGGTCTTGCTCTAAAACAGATTTTGCGCTGTCAGGGCTAGCAGCAATTACCATTCTCTGACGACGCTTAGAGGCAAACATCAAGCTATCGACCAACCAAATCAGACCCGAAACGAGTGTCAGTACAACCAGAAAGATTGAAAAATAATTAGCCATTTATTTACCTACCTTCAGAAGTGCTAAAAAGGCTTCTTGAGGCAGTTCTACGTTACCTACTGACTTCATACGTTTTTTTCCGTCCTTTTGTTTCTGTAATAGTTTTTTCTTACGGCTGATATCACCACCATAACACTTGGCTGTTACATTTTTACGTAATTGCTTGATGGTACTGCGAGCAATTATCTGATTACCAATAGCTGCTTGGATAGCAATATCAAACATTTGTCTGGGGATAAGCTCTTGGAGTTTTTCGACTAACTGCCTACCACGAGTCACAGCGTGGTCCTTGTGCGTAATCATGGCAAGGGCGTCCACACGCTCGCTATTGATCAAAATGTCTAAGCGTGACATTTCAGCGGTTTGGAAACGCTTAAAATTATAATCCAGAGATGCAAAACCTCGACTAGTCGATTTTAATTTATCGAAAAAGTCCATTACTACTTCTGCCATAGGTAGATCATAACTCACCGCAACTTGTTTGCCGTGATAAGTCATGCTGGTTTGCATACCACGCTTTTCAACACATAACGTAATGACATTACCAAGATACTGCTGCGGCACTAATATATGCGCTTCAACTATAGGCTCGTGAATCTCTTCTATATCATTGATAGCAGGTAATTTTGAAGGATTATCTACATAAATCGTTTCACCCTCTTTAGTGACTACTTCATACACAACAGTAGGTGCAGTGGTGATCAAATCCAAATTATATTCACGCTCTAAACGTTCTTGGATGATTTCCATATGTAGCATACCTAAGAAACCAATACGAAAACCAAAACCTAGAGCAGATGAACTCTCTGGCTCAAAAAACAAAGATGCGTCATTGAGGCTTAATTTTGCCAATGCGTCACGAAAATCTTCATAGTCATCAGAACTAATTGGGAACAGACCAGCGTAGACTTGAGGCTTGACCTTTTTAAAACCAGGGAGGGCTTCAGGTGCAGGCCGTCTCGCTAAGGTGATAGTGTCACCCACAGGTGCTCCATTAATTTCTTTTATACCAGCAACAACAAACCCAACTTCACCTGCTCTTAACACTCCAGTATCGGATGCTTTAGGTGTGAATATACCCACTTTATCAGCTTGATGAATGCCACCAGTCGTCATTATTTTAATCTTATCATTCTTGTGTAACTCCCCCTGCATAATTCGCACAAGAGATACCACCCCTTGATAATTATCAAACCAAGAGTCAACAATCAATGCCTTTAACGGCGCATCAATCTCACCTTCTGGTGGTGGTATTTGGCGCACAATCACTTCTAGTACTTCTTCTATTCCAATACCTGTTTTGGCAGAACAGCGCACTGCATCGATAGCATCTATACCGACTATGTCTTCTATTTCCTCTGCGACACGGTCAGGTTCAGCTTGGGGTAGATCAATCTTGTTTATAATTGGCACCACTTCCATGTTTAAATCAATGGCGGTATAGCAATTCGCCAATGTTTGAGCCTCTACTCCCTGCCCGGCATCAACAACCAACAATGCCCCTTCACAAGCAGCAAGTGAACGTGAGACTTCATAAGTAAAATCTACATGTCCTGGCGTATCGATAAAGTTTAATTGATAAGTCTGACCATTTCTTGCGGTGTAGTTCAGCGTAACACTTTGCGCTTTGATGGTAATACCACGTTCTTTTTCGATATCCATTGAGTCAAGGACTTGTGCAGACATTTCTCTGCTGCTCAATCCTCCACAATGTTGGATGAGCCGATCGGAAAGAGTTGATTTACCGTGGTCTATATGAGCAATAATTGAGAAATTACGTATGTGCTTGTGTTGCATAAAATTTTAGAAAATTACCAAGTGGTTTTGTTTCCAAGCAACTAGTTAAATAAATATAAGTCGCTAGAGAATGGGACAAAAATTAAATAGAAAAGAATTTTACAGTTTTATCAATCACTTTGCGACACAACAAAAGAATTGTTTCTTGTTTTTTGTAAGAGAATAGGAAACTTAGACTTGTTTGACTTGGATATTATCAATTTCCAAGGGAAAAATTCTGAGAATACGAGGGTAAAAATCACCTTGATCAGAACGGCTTAAAAAGCGACGCACAAATCTAAATGTAAAATAAGTGCTAAAAGCGGAGAACAATATCAACCACCCTTCGACTATTAATCCTATTAATGGCAAGATACTTTGTCCGACAAGTGCAGACAAAACAAGGGCCAATAAAGGCAAACAATAAACCAACGCAGAAGCTTTAAGTAAGTTCTCTTCCGGTATCCCTAAACTGACCTTTTGCCCAACTTCAACCATTTCATTCAATCGAAAGCGCAATATTTCTCGCTTTCTTGCAAAAATTTTTGCGATGGCTCCTGTGCCGCAATTGGATTGAGCTTCACAACTGCCACATGTTGACTTAATTTGTGTTTCAACCAATACAACCTGCTGAGAGTTGTGGTGTTCGATAGCACAAATCACTCCAATCTCCTCAATCATTATTTAATTCTTTGAATTGATTTAGCAATGGCATTGGCAGTGCTTGCTGGTAGCTTCCCAATAATAGTGATGATTAGTTCACCATGCTCAATAGTTAGCAATGTGTCAGACTGAACTGTGCCCACTAAATTATCCTGTGGCTTATTGTTATCTCTGCCTTGTAAATAGACAGAGACATCAACCAAACCATCACTCAACATAATGTATTCAACTACTCCACTCGATCTAGACAAACGACGTAAGTCTCTTTTTACTATTGTCATACCTCTAGGAATATAGCCAATTTCCCAAAGTGAATTAAGTGTAGCGCTTGTACTAAAACTGACCACCTCAGGCAACATTCCGGGCTCAATTTTTGCAAAAAAAGGATCAGGCTCTTTAGCTATTTGTATACTTGTCACTTGAATTTGCTCCAGAAGCTGACCTTCTTGACCGAACATGTTCAATTTTAATAACAACCCTGTTTCTTGATCAAGCCAAACATTTAAGCCAAAGCGAGTTTTGTCTTTACTGATTATTCGGATTTGTTGCGCCGAGCGCCCCGCGATCCGACTACGGCCGATCATAATGAATTCGTAACCCAGCAACAATTTTTCTGGGTTTTGCAAAAACTCGCTAGGAAAAGGTCCGTTGATAATAGATGTTTGCAAGCTGTAAGGAGGAACGTTAGGTTCAAAATAACTGACTTTATTTCCAATACGAACAACTTCTCGGCCTGGGCCATTCAAAAGATTAAGTTGTTCCATTTCGAGGCCATCTTCATTCACCCCGTGACGCCAAAGATAGGGCTGGGAATCTACAGCGGGTTTTAATAAAACAAAGGAAATAGTGTAATTGAGAGACTTAACTGCTTCGGACATCTTCGCTAACCATGCTTGCGCACTATTAGGTGTATAAGAATTGGTAGTGTTAATCTTTTGTACTTGTGCAAAAGATTGAAAAGGAACAAAAACACTAATCAGCAGAGTCAATATGACCCTGCTAGCAATTTTATTAGGGTGTATTTTCAACAATGTCTGATTGTGCCTCTTCATTAGTGATTTTTGGATCCGAAATCTCAGAACCATCATTAGTCAGTTGAATCGTTTTAAAACGTAATTGTTGTTTATGATCTGTCATATACGCATTGATTCGACGTCTTTGTTCAGCCCCATCAGAGTTCGGTATTGCAGGAGATTGATCAAAACTCACTGGTGACAAACCACCTTGAATGCCCGGGATATGAGGGGCTGCATTAAATGGTTGGTCTAAGTCAGCCTGATTAAATTGTTGAACCCCAATTATCATCACTACGGCAACCGAGGCAGCAATAGCCATTTGTCCGCCTTGTTTTGCAAAGGGAACAACATTACCAACTAAAGGTAGGTCACGCCAAGTTCTCTTTGGAGCCAATAATGTAGGCTCAGACTCCAACGCTTTAGCAACCATATTAGCAATATCAATATCAAAATTAATATTTAATGGAAGTTCCTGACGCAAACTATCACGAATAAGGTGGTAACTTTTCCATTTTAGCTGCAAATCAGTATCATTTTTTATCGCATCCAACACATGAATGCTCGATGAGCTAGAAGCGATATATTCTCCATCGACTAAGGCTGACAAATTTTCAAGTTTTTGCGACATACATTGTGATTCCCGCTAATTTAATTTTTTCTTTGATTTAAAATCAATCATTCATCAATAATGGTTGAATAACTTTATCTAATGCTTCTCTTGCCCTGAATATTCTCGACCTGACGGTTCCTACTGGGCAATCCATAACATTAGCAATATCCTCATAGCTTAGCCCCTCTAGTTCACGCAAGCTTATAGCCATACGTAAATCTTCAGGTAGCTTTTCCATGGCGTCAAACAACAGCGTCTCCATTTGCTCTGACATTAAGTTTTTTTCGGGTGAATTATTTTCTTTCAATGCATCACTGCCGTCATAATAATCTGCTTCATCAGCATCAACATCACTTGCTGGGGGCTTTCTCCCTTGAGACACCAGATAATTTTTTGCACTATTTACAGCTATTCTATATAGCCAAGTATAAAAAGCGCTATCACCTCTAAAATTTGGTAAGGCTCTGTAAGCTTTTACAAACGCCTCTTGCGTTACATCTGCCACGTCCCCTGAATTTTTAACATATCTAGAGACTAAATAGGATACTTTTTGTTGGTACTTTGTTACCAACAACCCGTATGCGTTTTTATCTCCGCGTTGCACTCTTTCAACAATTTGTTGGTCTGCTATCTGCTCGCTCATTTCGAGCCTTTACTCCTGTACGAAAATAAACTACGGCTCATGCAAGCACTACTATTGACTCTATGAAATTTGAAAAGTTCGAATATATCCAACTTTTTTTTTCGAAAAAACAAAAATGTTTAATTGAATTACTGTCAGTAAAGGAAATTTACATACAATCCGCTATGAAAAGCATTGTAATTTATAACGTGTAAATTAGTATTGCCTAACAAATCGACCATATTACCTAGTTTACCTTATGCACTCTACTATTGAACACCAATGTGACGTACTTATTATTGGAAGCGGCGCCGCAGGATTAAGTCACGCCTTAAAACTTGCAGATCATTGCCAAGTGATAGTGTTAAGTAAAAGTGATGTATCTGAAGGGTCAACCAAATATGCCCAAGGCGGCATTGCAGCCGTTTTTGATGAAAATGATTCTATTGCCTCACATGTTGAGGACACACTATTAGCTGGCGACGGTTTGTGTGATAGAAGCGCTGTTGAGTTCACCGCATCTCAAGCCAAAACTTCTATGCAATGGCTAATTGATTTTGGAATGCCATTTGACCGGGAAAGCTCAGAAAACGGTGAAACTCGATTTCATCTGACTAGAGAAGGAGGTCATAGCCACAGACGAATTTTACACTCAGCCGACGCCACTGGCGCCGCAGTGCAAGTCACTCTTATTGAAGCAGTGCAGCAGCATCCTAACATTCACCTATTTCAACGCTATAACGCCGTAGATTTAATCAAAAGTCAAAACACAAAAAATCTATTGTTAGGCGCCTATGTATGGAACAGAAAACGGGAAAGAGTGGAAATAATTCGTAGTAAGTTTGTTTCCTTAGCAACAGGCGGAGCAAGTAAGGTTTATCAATATACGTCTAATCCAGACGTATCTAGTGGTGATGGTATTGCTATGGCTTGGCGCGCAGGATGTCGGGTTGCTAATATGGAATTTAATCAATTTCATCCAACATGTTTGTATCATCCAGAAGCGCGAAATTTTTTAATTACTGAAGCTTTACGAGGCGAAGGTGCGAAACTTTGTCATCCTGACGGTACCCTTTTTATGCATAAATTTGATAAAAGGGGTGATTTGGCTTCACGAGATATCGTCGCCAGAGCCATTGATTTTGAGATGAAAAGGTTAGGCGCTGATTGTATGTATCTGGACATCAGCCATAAACCAAGTGATTTTATTGTTAAGCACTTTCCAAATATTTATCGAAAGTGTCGCTCTTTGGGAATCGATATTACTCAGCAGCCCATCCCGGTTGTACCAGCAGCACATTACAGTTGCGGTGGAGTCGTCACAGATACATATGCCAAAACTGATATAGATAACTTATATGCGATCGGTGAGGTGGCTTATACTGGACTACATGGTGCAAATCGGATGGCAAGTAACTCATTGTTGGAGTGTATAGTATATGGCCATTCTGCTGCTAATCACATAACGGCAAAGTTAACTGAAAACACAGTAGATGAACAAATTAAAGCTTGGGATGAAAGCAAGGTGAGTGACTCCGATGAAGAAGTAATTATTCAACATAACTGGCATGAATTGCGCCTGTTTATGTGGGATTACGTAGGTATTGTGCGAACGAATAAACGTTTAGAACGTGCCCATCATCGTATTGAATTATTACAACAGGAAGTGAATGATTATTATTGTAACTTTAAAGTTAGTAATAATTTACTTGAGCTTAGAAACTTACTGACAGTTGCTGAGTTAATAGTGAAGTGCGCTAAAGAACGCAAAGAGAGTCGAGGCTTACACTTTAACTTAGACTACCCTCAGAAACTTGACGATCCCAAACCGACAATAATACAAAACGATCTTAAATAGAGCGAATATTACGAATAAAGTGTAAAGAATATAACTCGTTGTTAGCCCCGCAGCCTACCATCTTAAAATACTGTTCAACATGCAAACTTAAAAGAATGAAAAACCATGCTAACTTGAATGGTAAATAAAGAAGGTGCATGAAGATAAGTTAAACCTCAACGTTTGAGTTTATAAAGGTGAGAATTTCTTATGTATCCCATATATACATTGATAACTAGTTCATATTCTATGAATAACATGCTGTTTAGAACATTGTAATTTAGCCGACCATCTAATTGGACTGGATTGGATTGAAATCACCAGAAAACGCTGCATATTGTCGACCTAAACTAGAATAGAGATTAGAGGTTTTATTTTTAGAGTTAGTAAAATCACCTATAAAACTTCATTCCTATTGGGTCTGTAATATGGACATGATCACGGCGAAATAAATTAATAATGGCACATTGCCATGCAAGCTCAAAACAGCTATGAAATGTCAGTCTAGTTAAGATACCTATTAATCAGAATGCATTTTCAAATGTTAAAAACACTAAATACGGACTACTTTATTTAGCCTTTGTGATTGAGCTAATACAGTTTATCAGGCACTTAACCTGCATTAATTCTAATAAAAGAAAAGATCATCCTTGGGGTCCAAACCGACCGATTGACAGTAAGTTTTTTTAGGATTTTAATCTATTGTAAATCCTTTAGGTAAAATATATTTTCCAGCTAGAAGATTTTGGAAAGTTGCTAAAATGGAGGTTAGAATGTTAGTGAGCACATCATATTAACTACACCTTAATATATGTAATACTAAAAAAGTGATTATATCAAGATGAGGTGTCATAGATTACCCTTGTCAGAGGTATGTTGTTGATAGATAACGGCACGGCAAAGTCGGCGGAAATCTCTTTTAATAACTTGGTCTTTATATATAAAACACCATTTTGAATAACGAGAGTTAAGTGAAGAGATCAAATGAATAAATATTAAAAAACTACTGACTCTGGATTTAGCAGTAATTCTCCAGCCCAATTGTTCGTCTTCAAATACTTCCAACCATTCTCCCCCTTGGGAAAATATAACAGGAGGCTGCTTTTTTTTTCTGGAATTAAAGATCGTTTTAAGAAAAAAAAGAATAATGCCTAAAATAGTCAACATTTGGAATAAAAACTGGTATTGAATACTATCAGATTGCCAATTTAAGACTGATAATATTAAAATAACATAAACCAGCAACGTGAAAGTCACTAATATTCGAGACGATTTAAACTCAACCCTATACTTTAACACGGCTTAAAATGTGTTCAATCATTTGACTAAATTCTTTATCATCACAGGCTTGATGTCCCATAAACCAAGCATACAAATCAGGATCATCACAGATTAACAACCTCTCAAACACTTCTTGCTGATGACTAGATAATTCATTAAAACCGGTTTCAGCAAAAGGCATAAAGAGCACATCAAGCTCCAGCATTCCACGGCGACATGCCCACTTCAAACGACCGTATCGTTTTTTATCAAACATTTTTAACCTCTAATTGTCAATAATTTCAATTTAACTTGAATATCTGATTTTCATAATAACAGTAATAATCAGTTGTTTTCAGATTATTCCTTGCTAAATCAAACTCGTACCCCATATCAAATGCTACGGATGATTAGCAAAAGAAAACAATTTATGTCACAAGCACTCCCAGACCATACCGCGCCAAAACAGTATACCAATAAGCTTAAAAATAATGGAGTCATCCAACTCATTGGTGAAGAAAAAGTCAATTATCTACAAGGTCAAATAACGGCAGATGTTAATCAGCTAACTAAAAATGATGCACTTTTAGCTACTCATTGTGACTTTAAAGGTAAAGTTTGGAGTGTCTTTTATACCTTACTATGGCAAGACTCTATTTTATTAATCACACATAAATCAGTTTTAGAAAAATCTCTATCCGAATTAAAAAAATATGGAGTATTTGCCAAAGTAGATATCACAAACCAAAGCGACAATTGGCAGATAACCGGTGGCTCTGGCGACTTATTTGAAAAGGCAATCTTAGATCTGTTTGACGAATTACCAACGGGTGATAGAAAAGTCATATCAAATGCTTATGGCTTGGTAATGTCAAAAGAACAACCAGATCAACGTTATCTAGTTTTACAACCCAATAATGCTGAAAAAAAATTAGGTTTAAAAGAATCCGAAAGTAGAGAGCTATGGGAAATCGCAGACATAAAGTCAGGGCTAGGTGACATTCGAGGAACAACAATAAACGAATTTGTACCACAAATGTTTAATCTGCAGGCAATGGACGCCATAGATTTTGAAAAAGGTTGTTACATGGGACAAGAAGTTGTAGCTAGAACAAAATATTTGGGCCGTAATAAACGTGCTGGTTTTATTCTAAAAACTCAGACCGACACAAAAGATTTAAGTGGTGAGCACCTCGAATACCAAATAGGGGAGAATTGGCGACCTGGCGGAAAGATACTTCGAAGTGGTTCTGATGAAGGACAGACATGGATATTTGCGATTTTAGCCAAAGATACACAAATAGGTAGTATTTTTAGAGTTAAATCTTCGCCAAATACAATCTTCATTGCTCAAGCACTTCCCTATCCTCTACAATAGGTAAAAAATCAATTTTGACTGGAATATAATGAATATAGCCAATAATACCATTGCCACCATCCACTTTACTGTTTGTTCATCAGACGGAGCTCAAATCGACACATCGAGAAATAGTGAACCTATGGTTTTCTTACAAGGTAGTCATTTTTTAATTCAAGGCTTAGAAGATGAATTAGAAGGTAAAACAGTTGGTAATAAGTTTACTATAGACATAGAACCAGCTCTTGCCTATGGCGAACGCCATGAAGAATTAGTTCAGTCAGTACCAAAAACAATGTTTGAGGATATGGATTTAAATGTGGGTATGACTTTCAGAGCATCAACTGATGACGGTGAACAATCAGTGATGATCATCGACATCAATGAAGAAGAGGTGGTAGTTGACGGAAATCACCCTTTATCAGGTCTGACACTTAATTTTGATGTAGAGGTATTAGAAGTCAGAGAAGCGACAGAAGAAGAAATCGCCCATGGTCACCCACATACTGAAGGTGGATGTGAGCATTCTCATTAAGCAATAAAATTTAAATATAAAAAAAGCGCTCAATTGGCGCTTTTTTTATATCATAAATTATGAAATGACTTAGGTATTAACAGATACAAATAGAAATCCCTCTAATTCAGAATACTTAAGTGTGCATGACATCTTCAATAACTTATATAGGTATAGGATGTAGGATTTTATTGGAACAAAACCTATTTTCTCTCAGGGCAATGAAAAATAAATTCGTTATAGGTAGTAAGCTTAGATACGCGACATAGCAGCTACCGAGTTAAACTCTCCCATAGTGAAGTGGTCAAGTCATTTTGGCCACGGGTTTGTAGTATTTTCGATACCGATATTCCGATTCATTTGGTGTCAATCCACCATTATATGAATGCGGCCTAAACTCACTGTAATAGCCAATAATATAAT
>Ga0209119_1000075_pt1 | contig 100341 bp, 109 predicted proteins | sample COG_03_FD_184747 | JGI IMG/M metagenome (GOLD analysis project Ga0209119, IMG submission 184747) | Pelagic Microbial community sample from North Sea - COGITO 998_met_03 (SPAdes) (version 2) | ecosystem: Environmental > Aquatic > Marine > Neritic zone/Coastal water | place: Helgoland, sampling...
CTTCTGAACCCGAACTTTCTGAATAATGCCATGTATTTGACACGCCTAAAAAAGCTTTGTCCCCAGCTTTGAATGTTTGCGAGGATGAAACTGTTTTTTCTGCAGATATATCCTCTAAAGAAGTATTAGAATCAAAATTAACAGTTAATTCACCTTGAACTACATAGGCTATTCCTGTATAAGGATGATAATGCCATGGAGAGGTAAAGCCAGGTTTCCAAACTTTAACTTGACTTGTGACAGCGGCCTCACCAGTAGGATAAGTTAATGGATTTCCTAATGAATCTTCAGAAACATCAGTCATTAAGTCCCCGTTTTGAAAAGAAATTTGACCGTCATTATTTGCTGAACTTTCCGATTTTGTGTTGATGCAAGCAGTCAAAATGCATAATGTTATTAGGGTAAAGAGTTTATATTTCATAAAAATAGTTTTAATTCAAAAACTAATTTAATGATAATTAGCTAAAGTTTTTATTAGTTCTTAAAAAAAATAAAAATTATCGCTTTCCATTAATGTCAAATTGAGACACAAAATCCCAAACCAATTCAGACGTATTCCGTCCTTGAAAAGCTGCACTAAACCAAACGTGGTCTCCTCCGATATATTTGTAATGCTCAACAGAAACTGAACGGTCTCCTTGGCCATAGACATAATACTCTATAGTCGTTCCTTCACTATTGACAGTGCTTACAGTTGGATTTGTTGTCGTATTATTGAAATTAATCCAATGGTCTAAGGTACTTTGTACAGAGTTCCAGTCGTTGCTTCCATTATATGGGAGTACGCCATCAGAGGTTCCATGAAGATGTACTACCGGCATAGGATGACTTGTAGACCCTATACAATCAAGCATCGCTCCTGAAACAGAAGCTACTGCAGCAATTAAATCACTTCTATAATTTGCAAGTCCATACGCCATCATACCCCCGTTAGAGTATCCTGCAGAATAAATTCTCTCCACATCTATATTATACTGAGATGAAACCTTATTTATTAAGGCTTCAACAAAGCCAAAATCATCTGCATCACTTTTATTGTCTCCGCCTATTGGACAAGCATTCCAATGAGAAAAGCCATCTAAAGAACTTCCTTGAGGATAGACTAAAATAAAAGAATATGATGCTGCTAATGAACGCATGTCAGCATCATTCATAAATTCATTAGCACTACCTCCAAAACCATGGAAATTCAACAGAAGAGGAACGGATTTAATCGTGTCGTATGAATTAGGAATATAAATTAGGTATTCACGGGTCTCCCCGTCAACTTCAATGCTTCTTGAAAAGGTTCCTATGGCTTGATCAGGGTTTTCTTCATAATTTGTTTTGGCGCATCCATTCAATAGGATTAAGCCTAACGATGTAGAAATTAGTAATATCAAACGCATAAGAATAATTCAGTATGATGTAAAAATAAAAAAAACGGCTACACTACTAAAAGTATAACCGTTTTATTATATGTTGCTCCTCCTGTTATTTAGAGTTGCAGCACAACACAATCTTTTAGTGAATCAAGTTTTACTTCCCATTCTGAATAGGGTCAGTATTGGGCATTAGTTTGTTTAAAATAAAATAAACTGGGCAAAACTTTGTTATTGGACTTATAAGCTGAAGTCCTCCAACAGCTACCGCTATCCATAAGAAATCCAAATTAGTAGAATATAATGTTAAACCAACGCTTATTAAATATAGTACCCCCACAATAGCATCATGAGATCTTACTTTAGAAATATTTTTTTCCATTTATATTTTTTTAATTTATATAATAAAACCCTCTAAATTAGAGGGTTATAGTTGACATTAATTAATCCAGCCCCCAATTTGAGGTCTTAATTCTGCTCCGTAAGCCTTAGCTTTAGCTTTAAGCTCATCAGATGCATCACCAGCAATGATTACTTTATTCAGAGTAAATAGTTTCATGAACTCCTTGGAATAGTCGCTTTTTTCAAAGTTATTTAAGTGGTGAACAAAATCTGAAGAGGTGTAATATTTTTCTACCAGATTAACTCTTTTCCCGTTAGAGGAAATAAAGTATCCGAAATCGTATGTTCCAGGTTCTGTTTCTCTAACGAATTTGCTGAACCTTATTAAGAACTCTTCCACATCAGATGAAGAATACCCTTTATTTACTTTTAATTCTGCCAAGCCAAGAACTCTTTTTGAGGTTTTACTCATTGCTTCCGCAGCCTTAGTTTCTCGGTCTAATAGACTTGGATCAAAAAAATGATAAGCAGAAACTATCTTCTCATCTTCAAAACGGAAGCCGTGATGAATAATAATTTTCACATCATCACCCGTATATTTTCCCTTTCCAGTCCATTGAAACCATGCCATTGACCAAGTCGTTCCATTATTGTACTTAGCGGATGTAAGATTTATACCTTCAGTATCATTTTGAATATTTTCAAATAAATCGTGATGTCCTTCGGCTGCTGATAGCCATCCCTCTTTATCTACTTTGACATTATTAAAGTAATATTCACCAGAATCGTCTGAAATCATATCTGCGATCTCACGAAAATTACCTTCAGAATATTTTTTCATCAATTCTTTAGTCATTTTAACTTCAGTGGTGTTGTCATTTAAGACACCACTTAGTTCACCATTTGGAACCTGATTACAACTCAAAAAAATTAAAGAAAGTACTAAGCAAGGAAATAATAATTTTTTCATTTTTAAATATTTATAGTTTATAAACCAATTTACAAATTTTTTTTCTGACCCATCATTTCAAAAAGTATGCTAATAATTCTGGGCTTTATTAGAAAAAAGGACTACAAAAAATAGAAATAGACAAGAGGACATTTGTGACCCCCTTGTCTAATATTGCTCCTCCTGTTTGAATCGAACCATTGCTTTCCCTTAAGGGAAAGCAACCAACTGCGACACTAAAACTACTGGGATAAGTTTTTAGGAATTGCCTTTTCTCAGTCACAAGAAACCTCCTCTTTACCTGTAATTTCTGTTAAATATAACAGAAGTTGAAAAAAAGGGTAAAAGACTTTATTGAGTTCCAAATTTACTTTAATGCGGAACTCAAGGAAGCCTTTACATTTTGTAGAGGCTTTGTTGTTTTTAAAGATTCAGTTCAGAACTCCGTTTTCTTTGTCGATCAACACCAGAAAATGAGAACAAGCTCCAAAAACAGTTTTCTTTAGGGTATTGCTAAAATCGGCAAGTTAAAAACAAGCAGGTAGTACTATTGAAGTATATAAATTCAAGCATTCCGTAATTAAATCACTAAATTTCCAAAAATTATATTTTCAATGACCGACATATTATTAATTATCGCATGCAGCACAGCGGTTATCTTATTGTTTTTTTTCTGGTTTGCAAAACAGTCAATCAAATCGGGAATGTCTAAAGACGACAACTTAAATAATATCCCTGATTCATGGGAGAAAAAATTAGGTTTGATTTTCAAAGTAAAAAACTTCCTCATACTGCTACTTGGAATCATCATAGGGTTACTATTAGGTAATTCGAGTTTTTTCCAATAAAATATTAAATAAAATAATGATGAGTTCAAAGCAATCAAATTTAAGAGCACTCTTATCTGTCTTCAACACCAGATTGTTCGTTATTCTTTTGGAGACCATAGCTGTTTTTTTTATGTATGACTTTTATAGCATCAACATCAAGGTCGACTACACTATAATGAGTATAGCGATTATCTTTCCTCTTGTTTTTTCAATTACCAGTGCATACCAAAGAAGACAAGATGCAATATCCTTATACCTTGAATTTAGAAACAAGATCATTGATTTGACCAATATATTTTATGCTGTTGAAAGTGTAAAAGATAAAAATTACAACGAATTATTTGATAGTTTACAAGAGGTGCAAAAGCTTCTCATTCACTATTTAACTCAGGAGAATTCGGAAAAAACATTTGATTCAATACGCGAGAAAAGAAAAGAGGTTCTCTTGATCATTGACTCTCACAAAAAACTGTTTAATGAAAGAGAAAAAGATAGTTTAATTCGCGTAAAAAATGAATTGTTTCTTTCAGCAGAAAAGATCCGGGGGATTAAGATTCACGGCACACCTATTTCGTTAAAAAAATACTGTTTGGTATTCATTTACTTTTCCCCATTACTTTATGCTTCCCAATCTGTATTAAATTCACAGGGTGATTTAGTAACAAAGTTGATATCACTGTCTTTTTCTTTGGTAGTTAGCTTTGTGCTAATGGCTTTATACAATGTTCAAGATTATATTGAGAATCCATTTGACCAAAAAGGGCTTGATGATTTGAAAATTGATTTATTAAAAGTCAATCAATACGAATCGTTACATTCAAAATAAAGGATAATTTTTTGAGCATACGGGTGGCTTTGGCCACCTTCTGGAAGTAGGAGCTAACAATATCTCTTGGAAGGTTTTCTAAAACATCAACGCGTTTAGTGTTGATTTTCTATTTAGCTACTATTTTAGTACTTCAATAAATAATATACAACCGCTCCTCCAATAATACATCCTTTAATAAAAGAGATCCAGAGAGCTCCGTAGTTACTTATTCCCAATGAATTCAGTGTTTTTTCTGTAAGGGTTTTATGCCATCCCATCTTGAATATGTTTAGAATTACTACAAGATAATAAAAATAACCATAGTCTGAGCTGCGGATGTTAAGGGTTTACTAGCTATTGAGAAGCTGTTGATACAGTATAATTACAGTTAATATCTGGACGATAAACCCGCTATACTCAATGCTTGATATTTTATTTTAGCAGTAAAAGGAAGATTTTTTAGAACTGGGAAGCTTTATTATCCTATGCTTAAAGGACACTTTTACTTTTATTAAAGAAACTAGAAAAGCCCAGTAATTCTGCACAATAAATCGCATTCACTCTTTCATAAAGCACAAGATATTGGTCCAAAAAGTGTTAGGATTTATACGAAATTTGTATTTTTAGTTTCTAATCACAATCTATATTTTAAAATGAAAAAATTATTACTACTACTTATTGCTTTATTGTCCACAGCATCATATGCTCAAGACACTACTTATGAATCTGCTCTTTATATCAATGATGTAGCTATTTCTGAAATGCCAAGATTTGTTAAATTACACAAAAAATTCACCGATATGTCGTTAGGAGAAAACAGAACAATGACCGGCGAATGGGTTTTTAGACACTGGTATGGGTCGGGTCATAGCTTTGTTATTTACAGCCAATATAACTCTATGGAAGATTTTCATAAGGACGCTGATATTGCAAATCAAAACATAAGGGCAAATATAAATGCAACGGAAGATGCGGCTGCAAAAGAAACTCTTATGAAAGAATGGGCAGAGTACAGAGCCTTCTCTAATGGTCATTCGGACGAGGTTCGGGTTGCTAATAAGGCAACGGGCTTTTACCAACTGGAAGAAACGGATTTTGATATTCCTTTTGCTATGGTCGTCGGAAAATATAATTCCTCTGGATCTTGGACTAAAATGGGGAATGCTTTTTTTGACTGGGCAATTAAAAATTCAGTAGACAGTGGATCATCAATGTCTGGTGGAGTTTCTTACCATTTCATGGGAACAAGTTCTGAAGTAGAAGTATGGCAATGCTATACCAACCTCGTTGAATTTGCAAAAGGGGTTACGGCAAGAGCTGAAGAAACGGAAGAAGCCAAAGAAGCTAGAAAAACATTTTGGAGCCTTGTTGATGGTGCTCATGAAGATCAAATTTACCTTCATATTGGACACGTAAACATGGAAAAAGGTATTTTTGATTTAGCAGGGAAAGACCGCTAAAAAAAGGATTGCCAAAAGGCGTTTCGGCGCCTTTTTTAAGTTTCTGGACTACTTTTTATCGTTCTCGACAAAAAAACGGAATCCAAACATGTTTTTTTAAACATCGTTTAAATCAATTGTTTACAGATTAATTTCAAAGTCTAGGAGTAGAATTCAAAAAAATATACATACTTTAAAGAAAAAAAATGAAGTTTTTAGAAAAGTATTATCCCGTCATTCTGGCCTTTTTAAGCTTTTTGTATTCTGTATTTTTATGGTTTTCAGGAAGTGAGCTGGAGGGAATTTATGTTGGACTCTGGCCTTTGACGATCTTGGCTTTTGCAATAGTTATTAGACAAAGAAGGAATGATGATAAAAACAACCGAATATGAATAAAAATGGAATAATGTTTATTGTTGGTTCGGTCATATTTGTCATTTACATTTATTTTTATTTTAAAATAATTATTAGACAACACAAAGACGAACGTCAAGATTTACAAGCGCACGATACAAATGATTTTGATGGAATAGGGAATCAGGGACGAATTCCTGATAAGAAACCAAAAAACAGAGCCTTTTAATCATATAGATTCTTTGGAAGCCTTTACATTATGTAGAGGCTTTTTTGTTTTTGGGTGGGTGTTTATTCCGAAGGAACTAAGACTTTATGGGATGGGTTTAGGCTATAAGCTCATAGTCGATACTTAATTTACGCAAAGCCCTTAAAGCTGAACCAGAGCTCTTATCTTCAATCTCAATGTCAACAGGGTCTCCTTCCAAAAGAATAAGAGTAAGCTCTTTAGACAAAGAATCCGAAATGTTAGAAGAAATCTCCGCAATACATTGTGCTATGGCCCTTCTGTCGGGTCGCTGAGCATCACAAGACAATAAGTTTAGTTTCATAATTCTTTCTATGGAATAAATATAAGGTAAACCAACGCGATTGGCCAAGTGTTTCAACTATTTCAAATGAGTTTAAGGACGAATTAGTTTCAACTTATCGACCCGTGATAATTTTTTGATCTCGTACTCTCGTTTTGAAGCAGCCGAACGATCGGTTAGCGCCTCAGAGTACACTAAGTCAACGGGTCTTCTATTTCGGGTATACTTAGCTCCTTTTTTAGAATCGTTATGTTCTGAGATCCTCCTATCAAGGTTAGTCGTTATTCCGGTATATAAGCTGGCATCCGAACACGCAACAATATAGACCCACCATTCTTTTGTATCTGCCATGATTACGAATATTAACTGCTAGTATTCAAAATATTTAATCCTATGAAATCGGACAAGATGTTTGAATGTGTCCGTAACAAGCGAACGTGATCTTCTTCAGAAAAAACTAACCGCATAAAGCCAAATTTTTTTCCATACCAAGTACAACAAGTGTCCTGCGATTAAACCAATTGTGAGTATTTTTTGACTTGTGTTATTTCCTCCAAACAGCTTGAGTTTGCGTACAAGAATATAGGAAATCCCTATGCTTATAAAAATCCATAAGCCAAATGCAGCATAATCAATCAAGGTAAATAAGAAAATCATAGATACAATATACAGCAATTTAATCGCTAGATGTTGGAAGTAGGATTGTTTTTAAATGTAGATGGATTTTCTCCGCTGATTTTTTTAAATGTCCGATTGAAGTACGATAAGCTTTCGAAACCACAACCATAACAGGCTTCACTTACGTTTTTCCCAGCAAGGAGCAACCGTTTGGCTTGAGATATTCGGTATTGATTTAGAAAAGCGGTAAACGTATTTCCGCTGTGTTTTTTAAAGTATCTACAAAAAGCTTCTTTACTGAGGTTGACCAATTGTGCCACTTCATCTACTTTGATTTTCCGAACGTAGTTTTCATCAATAAAAGAATACACTTTTTGTAAGCGCTGTTGTTGTTTCTTGGCTGAGGTATTATAGACAGGATATTGATGTAAAAGTTCAAACTCTTCAGACGAAGCCAGTGTTTTTAAAATCAAAATAACAGCAATGAACTGATCAAAGGCGCCGAGCTGATGTAATGTTTTGATTTGCATGCCGACAGTCTTTTTTGTTTTACCGTAAAAGGCAATACCGTGTTGTGCTTTTTCAAATAGGGTATAAATAACCGAAAGCTCTTGAACATGATTAAAAACCTGTTCCTTAAAGGATGGACTTATGTGTAACACTTCTTTTCTGTATGCAGCTTTTATGCCGTGGTCAAAATTTAGATGGGGAATGTTTGAGCCGATTAGCACCAAGTCACTTTGCTGGTAGTTGGAACGATGCTTTCCAACATGTCGTATGCCATCTGCTCCCTCAATATAAACCAATTCATACTCGGGATGAAAATGCCAAAAAAATAAATCATTTAGTTTTGGATCGTGCAATAAACGAAAAGAACTCTTATCGTCGGGTTGAATGTTTTCGAGTTGTATTTTCATTAAATTGGTATTTATCGTGCTGTATTCGGTAAATAATATCAATATAGTTCAAATTACAATCAATATCAAGGTTGTAGCCTAGTTTTTATACCCATAGTTTTGAATAAATATTTCCAAATCAATTTAAAGGCAGAAGTATGAAGAAAGATCTAAAAACAACGATGGCAAACAAGGCTCACGAAGAAATTCCGGGAAATCCATCCGTTTCTACAAGTAGTAAGCAAAAGTTAAACGACCGTTCGAATGGGAAACCCTTACGGATTTTGTCGGAAGAAGACTGGAAGTTTTGGATGCATAATGGGTATGTAGTAATAAAAAATGCAATCCCAAAAGCTCAAGCTAAAGCAACTGCAGACTTTATATGGGAATTTGATGAGAAAGAGGCAAACGACCCTTCTACCTGGCATGCCCAGCCTCGTGCCGAAATGAAAATGAAGGAATTGGCAGGAACGGGAATGGTGGAAGCATACAATCACCAAACCCTTTGGAACAACCGTCAAACCCAAAAGATATACGATGCCTTTGTAGATGTATGGGGTACCGAAAAATTATGGGTAACAATCGATCGTGTGAATCTGAATTTTCCACAACGACCTGGTGAAGAAAAGGAGGGTTTTATTCATTGGGACTACGATCCAGAAACCAGACCACAAAACGTGCAGGGTGTTATCGCACTTGCCGATCAAATGGACGAAAAGATGGGCGGATTTCAATGCATTCCATGGTTATACAGAAATTATGATAGCTGGAAACTAACCCAGCCGGAAGACAGAGACCGTTTTCAGCCCAACTTAGCTGCGTTGCATGATAAGATCGTCAAAGTAGTTATGGAAGCTGGGGATCTACTTATTTTTAATAGTACAGAACCGCATGGAATCCGTCCCAATCGGTCTGAAAACAAGGTAAGAATTGCACAGTATATTTCGATGATGCCCGCAGAGGAAGAGAATCAAGAACTTATAGATTGGAGGGTAAATTCATGGAAAAATAGGATTGCCCCCGAAGGATATGCTTTTCCGGGTGACCCAAGAAATTGGGAGCAGGAACGATATACACGAGCAGATCTATCTACCTTAGGCAAAAAACTACTGGGACTAAACAAATGGTAAACAAGAACAAAACGAATTAAAATCCGATTACATGCTAACATCAATGAGTTTATTAGACATTTTCATCATACTAGGGTATTTTGGAATTATTCTATGGATTGCCCAATGGGCATCGAAAAGTAAAAGTGCGTCTGGAGGAGCTGTTGATTATTTTTTAGCAGGGAAAAATTCGGGTTGGTTGGTAATTGGAGCATCTCTTTTTGCTTCGAATATTGGCTCTGAAATTATTCTAGGCGTTTCGGGTGCAGGAGCTCGTGGGAATATGCCCATGGCTAATTTTGAAATAATAGCCTCTCTAGTTTTGATCCTTTTGGGCTGGGTTTTTGTTCCTTTTTATTTACGCACGGGTGTCTTTACTATGCCTGAATTTTTAGAGAAACGCTATTCTGTAGCCTGTCGTAATTACCTTTCAGTAATTTCTATTTTGGCTTATGTAATCACTAAGATTTCTTTAATCATATTTGCGGGGGCCTTGGTATTCGAAACCATTGGAATTTCATTTTGGACCGGTGCAATTATAACAGTAATTGCTACCGGATTCTATACCGTTTTGGGAGGGTTAAAAGCGGTGATTTATACGGATATGGTTCAGGCGTTTATTCTGCTTGTAGGAACCCTATGTGTCACCGGATTTGGACTATACGCTTTGGGAGGCTGGGATAATTTATTGACCATTCTAACCGAAGCTTCTGCAGTAGATGGAAACCCGCCACGGGAACAATTTTTTAATTTATGGCGGCCTATGGCTGACACCGAATATCCCTGGACAGGGATGCTTTTTGGAGCACCTATTTTAGGGGTTTGGTATTGGTGTACGGATCAATATATTGTTCAGCGAGTACTTTCGTCTAAAGACGAAAGTAATGCTAGAAAAGGAGCGTTATTTGCAGGTTACTTAAAGCTACTCCCAGTATTCATCTTCTTCATCCCGGGGGTAATCGCTTATGCACTTTTACAAGAAGGTGCCATTGCTTTTTCACTTGATAATGCTGACCAAGCCCTTCCTGCTATGATCAACCAATTTTTACCTACGGGATTGAAGGGTCTTGCAATTGCTGGATTACTTGCTGCTTTGATGAGCTCACTTTCCTCGGCATTCAATTCCAGTTCAACCCTCCTAACGATCGATTTCTATTTGAAGTACAAGCCCAAGGCTTCTCCAAAAGACTTGGTCCGTTTTGGCCAATTTGCAACGGTTATTTTAGTACTCGTTAGCTTGGGTTGGATTCCTTTTATGAAATCATTAATGGGTGGGGGAATTTTTCACTACTTACAAAGTATCCAAGCCTATATATCTCCACCCATTGCTGCTGTTTTTCTTTTTGGGTTATTCTATAAATGGATTAATGCAAAAGGAGCAATCGTTTCCTTGTGGTTGGGTTTTATCGTTGGAATTTTCAGATTAGTAGCAGAATTCCTTTCAAATGAAGGAACCCTGGTAGTCGCAGAAGATTCTCTTTTGGGGCTTTTTATAGGGATTAACTTTTTGCATTTTGCCTTATTTTTATTCCTATTCTGTGCTTCAATTTTAATGCTTGTTAGTAAATTGACACCTCCACAGCCATTAGCAACATTAGAATTGGTTACGTTTAAATCGAGGAACCTAAGACCGAAGTTTATTTGGTCAACAGACATGACCTTAACTGTTGTGCTTATCGGACTTGTGTTACTGCTTTGGACGCTCTTTAGCCCATGGGGGATTGCACATTAGAAAATAATTTATAAAAGATGGATTTAGAATTAAAAGGGAAAAGGGTTTTTATTACAGGATCTACTGCGGGAATTGGTTTTGCAACGGCAAAAGCATTGTTGAGCGAAGGCGCAAGCGTCGTCCTCAATGGGCGAAGCCCAGCATCAGTAACGACAGCGGTTAAAAAATTAGAACAAGAATTCCCAAACGAAAGTGTTTCGGGTATAGCCGCTGACTTTAGCCTTCCAAAAGAAGTGAATAGCCTCCTTGAAAACCTACCTAGAATAGACATCCTAATCAATAATGTTGGGGTGTATTCTTCCGGTTCTTTTTTTGAAACCGAGGACGCAGCGTGGTACCGTCAGTTTGAAGTAAATGTGATGAGTGGAGTCCGCTTATCGAAAAGTTTGCTGCCCCGCATGTTGACTACTAATTGGGGACGGATTTTATTTATTTCTAGCGAATGTGCTAGCCTAACGCCCCCTGATTTAATTCCATACAGCATGACTAAAGCTGCTGTTTTAGCCGTTTCTCGTGGCTTGGCTCAATTAACAAAAGGAACGGATGTAACGGTTAACTCCGTGATTCCGGGCTCTACTTTGTCTGAAGGAGCCGAACAGTTTTTAGAAGATGCTGCACAAAAAGAGCAGAAGACAAAAGATCAAATAGAAAACGCTTTTTTCACTGAGGTGAGAACAACCTCCTTACTTCAGCGCTTTGCAAAAGTAGAAGAAGTGGCTCACACAATCACCTATTTAGCCAGCCCGCGTTCTTCTGCGACTAACGGAGCTGCGATTAAGGTAGATGGAGGAAGTTCTGGAGGCTTGTTTTAATTTTTGAGTCGGGTCTTTTTGATTCAAGACGTGTTTTCTGGAAATTGATTATCTTGAATAAGCAAAATATAGTGCGATCAAAAAGCTTATCTTTTTTCTTGTTTTTCTCTCCTTCCTCACTTTTGCCCAAGAGCGGAACGAGGCTTTAATTATACACGGAGATATTTTTACAGTTTCCTATAACGAATTATACGAGCAGCCCAATTGGATTACCTATTGTGTTCGAGATGTTCCAAAAAATGTAGATCGAAAAGGATATAATTTTCGAAAAGACACACGGGTTTGGACGTCAAATAATGCAGATTATAAAAATAACATTTGGGATAAAGGGCATTTGGCACCAGCCGCTGCATTTTCTGATTCAGAAGCGAATCTAAAAGCAACTTTTTCTTTTTTGAACTGCACACTTCAACACCAAAGATTAAATCGAAAAGAATGGGCCCAGCTTGAACAACAAGTCCGTTATTGGGCGAGAGACTTTGGCGATATGAGTGTAGAAGTAGATGTTCTTTTTGAATCAAATCATCAAGTTTTACCTACGGGAGCACATGTGCCTTCAGGCTTTATCAAACGGATTCAGTTTCCCGATGGAGTCGCTAAATGTTTCTACTTTCCTAATGAAGATACGTTTAATAAAAACTGGACGCAATTTGAGATCGCCTGCGACTAAGACCCAAACCATTCGATGGATTGCCATTGGAAAACACACAAAAGACGCTACGGTATTTCCTAACAAACACATAAGCACACACCACGCCAATTGAAGCCTCAAGGGATTGGAAGCATCGAAACGGAAAGAAAAAGAAGCTGTATTTTCAGATTTTAAAGATCAGTTTTTTTCGAGTTGTACTGTAAAATGCCGCATGATGGGAGCCTCCCATTTGATAGAATAGCCCCTTTTGGCTTCCTTACGGGTGTCAAATACTTTTTTAATAGCCACAGCAACATATTCCATATGGGAGAGCGTATAAGTTCTTCTTGGGATAGCCAAGCGAACCAATTCTAATTTAGGGAAACGATTTTCTCTGGTCACAGGATCTCGATCGGCCAATAAGGTTCCAATTTCTACGCCACGAATTCCAGCAACAATATATAATTCAATCGCCAAAGACTGTGCCTGGTACTCCTCTTTGGGAATGTTGGGAACAAATTTTGATGCATCAATATATACAGCATGACCACCAAAAGGTTTAAGAACGGGAACATCAAAGGCATCTAGACGTTCGCCTAAATAGGCAGTTTGTTGAATTCTACTTTCGAGATAATCGAATTCAACACCTTCAAGCAAGCCTTGAGCTAAAGCTCCCATATCACGACCCGACATTCCACCATAAGTGATATAGCCCTCATACATGATGGCAAAAGTAGAACAGCTTTCATAAACCTTTGGATCGTTCAAAGCAATGAAACCACCCATATTGACAAGGCCATCTTTTTTTGCGCTCATGGTCATTCCGTCTGCTAAAGAAAAAATCACTCGTACAATTTCTTTGATGCTGTGATTGGCAAATTCTACCTCTCGTGTTTTAATGAAATAGGCATTTTCTGCAAAACGTGCTGCATCGATGTAAAAACCAACCTTGTATTGATCACATAAGGCACGAACTGCCCGCATGTTTTCAATAGAAACGGGTTGTCCTCCAGCCGAGTTACAAGTAATGGTCATCAGCACAAATGGAATTTTTTCTTGGGGATGTTGCTCTAAAACCGCTTGGAGCTTTTGCAAATCAATATTCCCTTTAAATGGATGATCGATGGTGATATCAAAAGCTTCGTCTATGGTACAATCCACTGCTGTTGCTTTTCTGTATTCGATGTGCCCTTTGGTAGTATCGAAATGAGCATTTCCTGGAATAAAATCACCCGCCTTTACCAAGGCCGAAAAGAAAACATTTTCCGCAGCCCTCCCTTGATGGGTTGGAATAAAATGCCTAAAGCCAGTAAGATATTTAACTGTTTTTTCTAATTTCATGAAGGAACGGGAGCCGGCGTAACTTTCGTCGCCCAACATAACCTCTGCCCATTGCTTATCTGACATTGCTCCTGTTCCTGAGTCGGTTATTAAATCGACTATGACCTGATCGCTATTTAATTTAAAGAGGTTATAGGATGCTTCTTCGATCCATTTTTTTCGTTGTTCGGGAGTCGATAATTGAATCGATTCTATTGTTTTTATTTTATAGGGTTCTAAATAAGGTAAGTCCATACCAATTGGATGTTTGTTATTTGAAAATTGAAAAAGTGCTCTTTTGGAAAGAGAAAACGGGTGTATTAAGCCAAGATGTAAGAGTCTCGGTTCTTGATGTTTTGAAAAAGACGAAAAGAATAAGTCTTGATAATCATGCCCTAAAATTAAGACAATTTTTGAGATTTAGGAGTGTTTCCGTCTAAACAGACAAAATACAGTGAAAATTTAAACAAAAACAGAAAACACAATTGTAGTTTTGAGTTTGATTTTCAAGGAATTAAAAGCAGCATGAAGAGCATTAATGCTTTTTTTAGGATAAAACGCATATTATTTTCAATTCTTTTTAACACCCTCAAACCCTCTGCAAGCCCATGACCATCAAGGATCAACGATATTCATAGCCTTGTAAAGATCAAAAAAGAGAACTTTATTAACAGTAAGATGGTTTTACATTGATTTAATTCCTACATTTGCATTCAATTAAAAAATATAATTATGAGTAATCACAACGGAACTGTAAAGTTCTTTAACAACGCAAAAGGATTTGGATTCATCACTAACGAAAGTGGAGAAGATATTTTTGTACACGTAAACAATACCCAAGACGAAATTACTGAAGGAGACAAAGTTAGCTATGACGTAGAGGAAACTCCAAAAGGTCTTAGCGCTATCAACGTTAGTCTAGAAGACTAATTCGTATAAAGTATAGTGTAAGAAGCCCTACCCTTTGGTAGGGCTTTTTTTATGACCAAAAACGAAACATTACCCTTCTTAATTCTTCAATCCCCTTTATATGGCTAGGTTGAGGTAGTCGATTGCTTATTCAATACCAGGATAGGCTACAAGAATTCATTTTCAGGAGAATGTACTTTTCAGATCCAGAAAATATGCATTAGAAGTTCTCTTTAAACCAAAACGTTTTTATAAATTTGTTTTAAATGTATTACAACAAAGATCATTCTAAAAAACAGTTCGTTAATAATATAATCGCATCACTGCTTTTCATATTTTTAATGTTACCTACTGCTTTTCAGCTTGTTACAATCTTTGAGAAACACGAACACATGGTATGCTCTGAGCAGCAAGTTCATGTTCATAAATCCGTTGTTGAGTGTGAAATATGCTCCTTTCAATTCACTCCTTTACATTATAATTTAGTTCATCACAATGAACTTGATGTACTTTTAATTCCAGAAACAACCCAAGAAAGAGCTAATTCTTTGTTGTTTCACTCGTTTACAAGAACCAACATTCAGCTTCGTGGACCACCTGCTTTAACATAAATAAGACAGTATTTTTTATGTTAATTCAGCCAATCTATGCGAATTTATTTTCTAATGATTCTGCTTTTATGCAGCGTCCCATTATTATCACAAAGCTGTGACTATACGCTTTCGGGTGTGCTCACTGACCTTCACGACGGATCTGTTCTTGAAGGAGCAACGCTTATTGTTGCTGGCTCTGAGCGCTTTGTAGTTACTGATTCTGAAGGGAAGTTTATGATTCTAAACTTATGTAATGGGACTTATTCTATTCAAGTATCTCATCCCTATTGTTTGACTAAAGGTTATAGCGTTACACTCTCTGGAGACACATTTAAGTCTTTTAAACTGGAACATCATTTAGAAGAGCTGGAGGGAATCAGCATAGACGGGAGAACGATCCGAAATCAATCCAAAACTCTTCAGGAAAATATTCTCTCCAAAGAGGAATTAGAACGTTTTGGTAGTAGATCACTTGGCGATGCACTGGCAAGTTTAAGTGGAGTTTCTTCTTTGAATACAGGAAATACGGTCATAAAGCCAATGATCAACGGCCTACATAGTAGTCGTGTTGTGATCATTAACAATGGGGTGCGGATGGAGGATCAAGAATGGGGAGCAGAACACGCACCCAATATTGATGTGAATGCGATCGATAAGCTAACGCTTATAAAAGGAGCTGGGGCACTTCAGTATAGTGGTGATGCTATTGGTGGGATTATTATTGCTGAAACTTCAATAATTCCTTTTAAAGACAGCCTTTTTGGCAGCACTCAACTTGGTGGTGCTTCCAATGGGAAAGGCACATTCATGACTACCGAGCTTACTAAAAGTTTTGAAAATGGTTGGTATGCAAACCTACAGGGTAGCCTGAAACGTTTTGGAGATTTTGAAACTGCAGATTATATATTAAGTAATACGGGAATAAATCAGCAGAATGCTTTTTTGAAGACAGGATTCAAAAGTTTCGATTATGGCTTTGAAGTTTTCTACTCCCTTTTTAAAAATGAAATTGGAATTTTGAAAGCCTCTCATGTAGGAAGTGCTCAAGATTTATATCGAGCGATTAAAAGCGATAGACCATTAATCATAGATGAATTCGCCTATGATATTATTGCTCCAAAGCAAGAAGTAACCCACTATTTGTTAGGGATAAAAGCATATAAGCGATTAGGGGAACTGGGGAAGTTGAGTTTTCAGTATGATTTTCAGAGAAACAAACGCCTTGAATTTGATATTCGAAGAGGATCAGATAAAGGAGATGCTTCGTTGGATTTAGAGTTGGACACCTACTCTTTAAGGCTTGATTTGGATGCAAATACTTCCGATCAATCAAGTTTTAAGGTGGGCGTTGCAGGCAGTTATCAGAGTAATTTCGCACCAAATACTGGTGTGCGGAGGTTGATACCAAATTATGATAAGTACGATTTGGGAGCCTACCTAGTAGCGGATTATCAGTTGGATGATCAATGGCTTTTTGAAATTGGCGCTCGATTCGATCATACGCAAATGGATGTTTTTAAGTTCTATCGAAAATCATTTTGGGAGTCTAGAAATTACAATCAACTTTTTGCTGATTTGGTGGTCGAAGACGATGGGAATAAGATCAGAACCAATCCAAAATTAAGTTTCAATAGTGGATCGGGTACGGTCGGAGTTGTTCATTATTTAGATGAAAAGCATAAGCTGTATTTCAATTATTCTCTTACTTCTCGAATCCCAAACCCTTCGGAACTTTTTAGCGAAGGCTTGCACCATTCTGCCTCAAGAATTGAATTAGGAGATCTGACTTTTAATCCAGAAATAGGACAGAAACTGTCCTTTACTCTTGAACGAAAAGAAGAGCGTTTCAGTTATTCGATCAACCCTTATTTAAACAATATTTTGGATTTTATTGTAATAGAGCCGATTACTACCAACACTACAATTCGCGGGACTTTTCAAGTATGGGAGTATCGGCAAACCAATGCTCAACTTTTGGGAGTTGATTTTGATGCCTCTTATGTTTTCAATAAAGCGCTACAATTCAATCACCAAGTATCTCTAGTAAAAGGGGTCGATAAAATTCAAGAAGAAGCCCTTATTAATATGCCCCCTATAAACACAACAAATGAATTCGTTTATTATTCGAGCAAGATTAAAAATCTTCGCTTAGCACTACAAAGTGAATATGTATTTAGACAAAACGAATTTCCTGACACCGATTTTGATATATATATTCCAGAAACTGAAACCTATGAATCGGTTGAGGTGAGTTCCCCTCCACCCGCATATCACTTACTAAACTTCAATTCATCTATTGCTTTCGGTTTTTCTGAAAAATCAACCCTAACCGTTGGTTTTCAAATCACCAATATGTTCAATATTTATTACAGAAATTACCTCAATCGAATGCGGTTTTTTGCAGACGATTTAGGCAGAAACGTTTCTGTAAACATCAAATTAAATTATTAATAATTAAAAACAATCAAATGAAAAATTTATATTTTTTAGCAACAGTACTTTTTACAATTTTATTAGCCTCATGTTCCAAAGACAATGAAACTCCAGAAGCTGTAAATGAGGAGGAATTAATTACAACACTTAAGGTTACACTTGTTCCTGTATCTGAAGGAAACACCATTGTTTTAACGACCCGTGATTTAGACGGTGACGGACCCAATGAACCTGTAGTTACAGTTTCATCAAACTTAACAGCTGGTGTAGCTTACAACGGCACTATTGAGCTTTTAGACGAAACAAAGAGTCCAGCAGATAATATTACTGAGGAAGTAGAGGAGGAAGCGGATGAGCACCAATTTTTCTATACAATCGGAAGTGGATTGGATGTTACTGCAACTGCCACTAATTTAGATTCTGAAGGGAATTTGTTGGGTACAGAATTTGAGTTGACTGCAAATACTGCTAGTAGTGGTTCATTGACATTTACCTTGCGTCATGAGCCGACCAAACCTAATGATGGCCTCAGTTCTGCAGGTGGAGAAACGGACATTGCTGCTACCTTTTCGATAACAGTAGAGTAGGTTTTTAAACCTAAGCTTTTAAAATCAAACACCCTTTACCGATAAAGTAAAGGGTGTTTTTTTGTTTAATCTTTAAGGGGAAAGTCGGTTCAATTTGGCAAGTCTAAACATCAACAACCAACAAATCTACATGCGTGTTTGATAGGTATAGAGTTCGTAATACCTTCCCTGAGCGGCAATCAATTCTTCGTGTTTTCCACGCTCCACAATATCTCCATCTTCGATAACCAAAATCTGATCTGCTTTTTGAATGGTACTGAGTCGGTGAGCAATGACAAAGGTGGTTCGCTCCTGCATCAAAACCGCCAGACTTTTTTGAATAAAAGCTTCGCTTTGGGTGTCTAAATTAGAAGTTGCCTCGTCTAAGATTACAATTTTTGGACGGGCCAATAATGCACGAGCAATTGAAATACGTTGGCGCTGCCCTCCGGATAGCTTTACACCTCGTTCGCCAATAAGCGTATCCAAACCGTCATCAAACCGATCTGTAAATTCATTTACATAGGCACCTTCAACAGCTTCTAGCAATTCTTTTTCGGTTGCATCTGGGCGGGGAAAAAGAATGTTTTCACGAATGGTTCCTTCGTATAAAAAATCATCTTGTAACACAACCCCCAACTGACTTCTAAAGCTTCTTAGATCAACTTGAGACAGGTCCACTCCGTCAATGAGCACTTGGCCAGAGCTTGGGTTTAAAAAGGCTGTAGCCAGACCAGCAATTGTAGTTTTCCCAGAGCCGGATGATCCAACCAAAGCGGTTACACTTCCCTTGGGCGCTTCAAATGAAATGTTGTGTAACACCTCTGTCTTGTCGTCGTAACTAAAGGATATGTTTTTAAAAGAGACAGCTCCTTCAATTTGCTTCAGCCTTTTGGTTCTTATTTCTAAATCATTTTCTTCAGGAATGCCCATCAATTCTTGTGTTCGATCCAAACCAGCAAAGGCTTCGGTCAGCTGACTCCCAATATTACTCATCTGTACAATGGGGGCAATCATAAAACCTAGAAAGAGTGTAAAAGAAACAAACTCCCCGTAAGTCAGGGTGTTTTTCATGATAAAATAACCTCCCATTCCCATGATACTAGCCGAGGCCAAGCCGAGTAAAAAAGTTGATGAACTTGTCATCAGCGCAGTTGCAGTTAAACTCTTTTTTACATTTTGAAACAATTCGTCAACGCCTCGTTCAAACACCTGTTGTTCTTGTGCTTCTGCATTGAATCCCTTAATCACTCGAATTCCATTGAGGGTTTCGGTTAAACGCCCCGTTACTTCTGCATTTATTTTTCCTCGTGCCCTAAAAATGGGACGGATATAGCCAAAAGCCTTCAAGGCAATCCCTGCGAAAATGGCAACAGGAACTAACACAAACAAGGTCATTTGCGCATTAATTCGAATTAAAATAACCAAGGATATGACGGCTGTTATACTTCCTCCAATCAATTGGACTAAACCGGTTCCCACCAAATTTCGAACGCCTTCTACGTCTGTCATTACTCGGGACACCAAAGCTCCTGACTTATTGTTGTCAAAAAAACTAATGGGTAAGGTGAGGAGTTTTTGTTGAACTTTGGCTCTAAGAATAGAAATCAAATGTTGCGCCTCTACACTCAAAATTCGAGTAAGGGAGAATGAACTGATTGATTGAAATAAAAGAGCAGAACATACCACAACCAGCAAGAGCGTTAATGAATCTGTATCTTTAGAGGGGATTACATCATCGATTAAGCTTTTACTCGCATACGGAAGCACCAAACCCGATAAACTGCGGACGATGATTAAGAAGAGACCTAAAGAAACCACTTTTCTTCTCGGCCAGATAAATTCTTTGAAGGCCCAACCGAAGGAAACATTATTTTTACTCATATCTTTGTTTAAGCAATAAAATTAAGCCAAAACTCCGACTTCGAATCTTTAGGATCCAAGTCTTTTAAATATATTTTTTATGAACGACGAATTATTACAGATGTTTGATCCTACTGTTTATATCGCTATCGGTGTTTTTTTTGGAGCCGTTGGTGCTTACTTGGCTGAACAAAGAGGAAGAACCCACTACAAAGGGTTTTTAGTTGGTTTCTTTTTTGGGTTCTTGGGTGTAATGTCACTTTTCTTATTTTTAAAAAATAAAAAAACGCCTACGCCAGACAATTAATCTTTGACTTCTTTTTTCTTTCTTCTTTTTGAAGTCACAAAGGCCAGAGCAAAACCACTCATCACGGTTATTAATCCAAGAAAGGAGAAAACCCGAAGCGTTAGCGTATTAAAATTATCCCTTCCTTCATAATCCATGGTGTGTGTCATCCATAAAAAATCGAACCACCTCCAACGCCGATGTCGTATGCGTTGAAACGATCCATCGCGTGCACTCACATAGGCGATTGGATTTCCTTCTCCACTGAGCCAAGCCTTGTATGCAGGCAGGGGACGCCCCCGATACTCGTCTTGCTCAGAAACAGAATCGATGCGTTCAATTTTTTCAACAACATATTGATCAAGAATCGTATTTCGGATTACATTTAAAGCCATTTTTTCAGAAATAAGTTCGAGCTTGTTTCCGTTAGTTGCATCGTAAAGATCACGATCATTGATCCAGTAAAACGGATCTTGACCGATGGTTTTAAGCTCTAAAGTTTGGATCGATAGATCGGTATTCTCAAGAGAATCTATTGGGATAAGGGAATTAAAAACATACTGTTTTGGAGCTTTGCGATATTGATCTCCGTGAATTTCATCAAGATTTGTCCAGCTAAAATACAAGCCTGAGATGGTCCAAAATAAGAATTGAATCCCAATGAAAATCCCTAAAAAGCGATGGGTTTTCCTAAATTTATTTATGGTTTGATAGCGCATGATTTTACCGTTTTATTTTCAAAAGTAGCTTTGTTACTTCGTAGAGTAAAATCCCAACTGGGCCTAACATAAAGGTAGCTAGGAGTGGGATAATGAGCCAAAGATGGTTGATTTTTTTTAATTTGGCCTCTCTTAAAATCCAACAGCCTACCCAAAAGTCGAAGGCAAGATAATGCAACCAGCCAGCAGCTATCAGTTCAGGAGTACTGTTTTCGTACAGTGCAATAATTCCGTCTAGGGAAGAAAAATCAACACTGCCCATCCCCCCATTTACACTCATAAAGTACAGATAAACGATACTCAACACCAAGGGAATAAAAGGGCGTTCAGACAAGAGAACCGTAAACTTCCAATTGGGGATAAAAAGAAGCATCCCCCAGGCGGCTAGAATACTGGTGTTGCAAATTGTAAATAAAAGCTCCGTTGTGTTCATGTGTTAATTTTTATAAGACCAAGTTCAATCAGGCGTTGATGTAAAAAAGCCCCAGCGGTTGTATCGTCGTATGCTTTAGGATGCTTTTCAGAAACGCAGTGCGGCAAACAGTTTAGTGGCATTTCTGAAACAGGATGCATAAAAAATGGGACGGAATAGCGTGAATTTCTCCAGGCTTCTTTGGGTGGATTAACTACCTGGTGGAGGGTAGACTTGAGTTGGTTATTCGTTAGTCTTGCCATCATATCGCCCATATTAATGATCAATTCATCGGGCTCTGCAATTGCATCAATCCAAGTTCCATCGTTGGTCATTACTTGCAAGCCGCTTCCTTGGGCACCGATCAATAAGGTGATCAGGTTGATATCACCATGGGCAGCAGCTCGGAGGGCATTTTCAGGTTCTTGAGTGATGGGCGGGTAATGAATTGCACGTAAAATAGAATTTCCATTTGCGATATACGGATCAAAAAAATGCTCTTCTAAATGGAGGTGAATAGCGATCGCTTGAAGCACATGTTGCGCCGTTTTTTCTAAAAGTTTATAGGTCTCTCTCCCAATCTGATTGAATTCAGGGAGTTCGTTAACCCTAAGATTCTCAGGATACAGCTTTGGGCTAGTTTCCTCGTATTGTCCAAAGTGCCAAAACTCCTTTAGGTCAGCTACTTTTCTGTCTTTTGCGTGTTCTTTCCCGAAGGAAGTATATCCACGTTGTCCGCCTCCACCTTCAACTTCATACTGTTTTTTTTCTTCCAAGGAGAGGTCAAAAAAGGCTTTGATTTCCGCATACAAATCTTCCATAAGTTCAGAAGAAAGGAAGTGTCCCTTTAAGGCGACAAAACCTATTTCTTCAAAAGCAGCGCCTAACTGGGAAATAAACTGTTTTTTATCCTTAGGGTTGGCACTTAAGAAGTCGTTTAAATTTACTTTAGGAATTTGTTGCACGTATTTTTCTTAAAAGGTTTCTATAAAATTACAACTATTGTTGGATTTGCATTATACTAAAAAAGCAGGTCCATCGACCTGCTTTTATTCTGATAGATAAAGAAAGGTTTATAACTGGCCTCTAAAAGGTATCAGTTGCTCGTCTTTCTTCAAATTCTTTTTGTAAAACATTTGATACCTCCTTTCTTCATTTAGTTCGACTTTGCTATTGTCATAGCTTAACTACTCCTCTCAAAGATAGAAAACAGAATGAGATTCAAGAATTATTTTACGATCTTTTTTAGCGTCAGTCCTTGTACTAATATGGTAAATAAAACCACGGCATAGGTTAGGAACAAGATGAGGGATTTTCCTTCTCCAAGTGACGCAGGTAAGTTCAACGCCAACGCGATACTCAGTCCACCGCGAAGACCACCCCAAGTAATAATAAGGGCAGTTTTCTCTTCAAAAACTTTTTTGATTGAAAGTATTTTTATGGGAATCATTACACCGATACCACGAGATACAACCACCAATACAATAACGATAAGGGATAAGAAAATATAGTTCAATTGAAAACTATGGAAGATGGTTAAAATTTCAAGACCGATAAGAATGAATAAAACGGCATTGAGTGTCTCGTCGAGCAAGTGCCAAAATTTATATACATAGGCCCCCATGGAAGTCTCTTCATTGTCGGCAGAGGCAATATTTTTATTTAAAAATAAGCCAAGAATTACTACCCCAATGGGTCCTGAGAGGTGAAAGCGATGTGCAACAACCGAAACGATGAGGACCAAAGAAAGGGTGATGAGCACTTCTAGCTCTACAAATTCATTTTCAATATAACGAAGCAACTTAAGCCCTAAATAGCCGACCAATGCGCCGAGTGCTAATCCACCGACAACTTCTGTTACAAAGAGGGTACTGACACTTTGAGCGGTTACCTGTTCTATGCCTTCCGTTTTGATGTTGAGTAAGGTTAAGAAGATAACCACCCCAATTCCGTCATTAAAAAGGGATTCTCCTGCAATTCGGGTTTCTGTTGCTGGAGATAAATTCATTTTTTTGACCATGGCCAAAACAGCGATGGGATCTGTCGGAGCAATTAAAGACCCAAACAAAAGACAGTCTATAAGACTAAGCCCTAGGCCAGATAAACCCAAGAAGGATTGTTGGGTAAGCCAGTAGGTTCCGTAACCAACCGCAAAGGTTGAAAAAACAACCCCAAAGCTTGCAAGGAATAAGATGGTTACTTTGTCTTTGAGTAATTCGCTGAGATTAATGGTAATCGCACCTGCAAAGAGTAAGAAAGGCAACATCACATTAATCAGGAGTGTACTGAAGTCAAACCGTTGCGTTAGCGAAGTCATTGCCTCTAAAAAAGAAGGAAAGATTAAACCCGTTATCAAAACAAAGATGGAAAGTATTATCGCCAAAACCATCAATCCAATGGTTTGTGGGAGTTTTAAAACACGCAAATTAATAATTGAAAATACAGAAGCTAACAAAAGTAAAACGGTAGATAATTCTAATACATCCATAAAAATAGTTTTTACTAAGTTACAAATTTGCCAATTGACAACAAGGTCTTAACTTAATAATTGCATCTTAGCAATGTATTTCCCAATAACATCAAATTCTAAATTTACACGGGTTCCAACTTGGAATTCGTGAAAATTAGTGTGTTCGTAAGTATACGGAATGATGGCAACAGAAAACTCTGATATCCCAGAATCGATAACCGTTAAACTCACGCCGTTGATGGTTATTGACCCTTTTTCGATGGTAATGTTTTTCATAGTAGCATCATAAGTAAAAGTGTACAACCAGCTGCCTGCTGTTTCTTTAGCCTGAGTACATTGCCCTACTTGATCTACATGCCCTTGTACAATATGTCCATCCAAACGAGCACCAAGTTTCATCGCTCGTTCAATGTTTACCTTTGATCCTACTTTCAAATCACTGAGGTTGGTTTTATCCAAACTTTCTTGGATTGCTGTTACGGTATATTGGGTTCCTTCTATTGCGATAACCGTCAAACAAACTCCGTTGTGCGCAACACTTTGATCAATTTTTAATTCGGGGGTTAAAGGACTTTCCATCGTAATATGAAGGTTTTCATTTTCGTGAATTAACTTTTTTACTTCCCCAAAACCTTCTATGATTCCTGTAAACATTTCCTGGATTATATTGATTAACTTTGTTTTTCAAAATTACTAATAAATCAAGGATTTGATGGAACAAGATCGAAAAATTAAAGTTGGAATTTCAATTGGCGACCCCAACGGAATTGGAATTGAAGTCATCTTAAAAATATTTCAAGAGAAAGAGCTTTTCGATTTTTTTACACCGATTCTTTATGCTAATATGAAATTGATCAGTTTTCAGAAAAGACACTTAAATTTCAGGACATCACTGAACCCCTATACGGAGGGAGGAAAATTGAGCCCTACACAAGTTAATGTTGTTGACGTATGGAAAACTCCATTCAATTCCTCTTTTGGGCAATCTACCAAAGAAGGAGGCGAGCATGCATTAAAATCATTAGTATCGGCAACCAAAGCACTCAAAGAAGGTAAGGTCGATGTTTTGGTTACGGCACCTATTGATAAACACAACATTCAATCGGAGACCTTCAATTTCCCAGGACATACAGATTATTTAGCCAAAGAGTTGGGTGGAAAAAGCCTTATGTTTATGATTACCGAAGGGCTTAAAGTGGGGCTGCTTACCGATCATGTTCCTGTAAGCGAAGTAGCTCAATTGATTACACCCGAGCGTATCGAAGAAAAAGTAGCGTTGATGATGGAGTCGCTTCGAGAAGATTTTGGAATCTCCAAACCTAAAATTGGCGTCTTGGGAGTCAACCCACATACAGGCGATCAAGGGATCATAGGCAAAGAAGACGATGAAGTGCTCAGGCCGACCTTAAAAAAATTATATGACAAAGGTCAAATTGTACTCGGACCCTACGCTGCAGATAGTTTTTTTGGCGCGCAAACCCATACCCAATTTGATGCCGTTTTAGCGATCTATCACGATCAGGGCTTGATCCCTTTTAAGACGCTGTCTTTTGGTCAGGGAGTCAACTATACCGCTGGATTGACTAAGGTTCGAACATCACCAGATCATGGAACTGCTTTTGAAATTGCAGGGAAAGGAGAAGCCCGCACAGACTCGTTTAAAGAGGCTCTTTTTGCTGCACGAAACATCTATTTTGAACGCAGAGCCAACGAAAACATAAGCAACTAATCCCTAGGAATTGACAATTTGTTGAGGAAAGCTTTTTGGTTGATATTTTTTTGTTAAATTTGCAGGCTCAATAACTATTGAATGGAACGCTCATCTGAATTCAAGTTACCTTTTGTAGGTCTAAAAGAAGGAGTTCACTGTTTTGATTATGAAATTGAGAATACGTTCTTTAAAGCATATGATTTTAATGACTTTTTTGACGCTAAAGTAAAGGTGGTGTTGATTTTTGAAAAAAAAGCAACCCTTTTAAACCTCAACTTTAAAGCCATAGGAAGCGTTGAAGTTAGTTGTGATGTTACCGACGAACATTTTGATTTTCCAATCGACATAAGTTTTGATTGGATTGTTAAGTTCGGAGATGAATACAACAACGACAACGATGAAATCTTAATCATTCCTCATGGGAGTTACGAAATTGACGTAGCCCAACCCATATACGAGATGATAGTTTTGGCAATACCTGCTAAAATCGTTCATCCTGGAATTCAAGACGGAACATTAGACTCAGATATATTAATAAAACTAGAAGAACTACAACCCAAAGAGCGTTTGCTTCCAGAAGAAGAAAGCGACCCTCGTTGGAATAAATTAAAAGATTTACTATAACAATAAATTAAAGGAATAAAATGGCGCATCCTAAGAGAAAAATATCGAAAACAAGAAGAGACAAAAGAAGAACGCACTTTAAGGCGACTCCTTCTCAAATCGCTGTAGATACTACAACAGGTGAAGCTCACTTGTACCACCGTGCTCACTGGCATGAAGGCAAATTGTTTTATAAAGGCAAAGTGCTTATTGACAATACCGAAGTAGCTGAAGCTTAATAAGCAACTCAATTTTACACGAAAAACGCTCTCCTCAAGAGAGCTTTTTTTGTGAAAAAAAGATTCTACCTATAAAATATCTAGTATATTCACTTCCAAGTGCTAGAAGATTAAGTAAGCATTTCAATGAAAAGCATTAACTCAAAAGGTATTCAAGCTGCCATTACTGCAGTTAGCGGTTACGTTCCCTCCGAGATTTTATCCAATAGTGATTTGGAGCAAATGGTTGACACGAACGATGAATGGATTGTTAGTCGTACAGGAATTAAAGAGCGTCGTATTGCTCGAAATCCTTTAGAACCAACTTCATTTTTAGCAATCCAAGCAGCAAATCAACTCCTACAAAAAAAGAATATTGATCCCTTGACCATTGATTTGGTTCTTGTAGCAACGGTCACACCCGATATGGGAGTAGCTGCAACTGCAGCCTATGTTGCAACACAGATTGGAGCACACAACGCTTTTGGCTTTGACTTACAAGCTGCCTGTTCAGGGTTTTTGTACGGTATGTCTACTGCTTCCATGTACATTGAATCGGGACGTTACAAAAAAGTCTTGTTAATCGGGGCAGATAAAATGTCTTCGATTGTAGATTACACAGACCGAACCACCTGTATTATTTTTGGGGATGGAGCTGGTGCCGTTCTTTTTGAACCTTCCGACAATGATTTTGGATTCGAAGATTCGTATTTGAGAAGCGATGGATCTGGAAGAGAATCCCTCAACATTAAGGCAGGAGGCTCACTACATCCCTTCGACGAGAACACCTATGCCGAGGGAGGACATAACATCATCCAAGACGGGCAAACCGTTTTTAAAAATGCCGTAAAGAATATGGCTGACGCTGCTGAAAAAGTAATGACTCAAAACAAGCTCGCTGGCGACGATATCGCTTTTTTACTTCCGCACCAAGCCAACAAAAGAATTATCGATGCCACTTCCAGAAGAATGAACCTTTCTGAAGACCGCGTATTGATGAACATAGAAAAGTACGGAAATACTACTTCAGCAACCTTACCGCTGTTGCTTTCGGATTACGAGTCGAAATTTTCGAAAGGGGACAAGTTAATTTTTGCCGCTTTTGGTGGAGGGTTTACTTGGGGAGCTGTATATTTAACCTGGAATTATAATAACTAAATAGTTTAGCATATGGATATTAAAGAAATTCAAAACCTTATTAAATTTGTTGCAAAGTCTGGTGCATCTGAGGTTAAGCTTGAGATGGAAGACATCAAAATCACCATTAAAACGGGTGGTGAAGATCGTTTGGAAACCACAACAATTGTGCAGCAACACCCTGGTTTAGTTCAAAACGCACCGGTTGTTCAAGTTCCCGTAGCAGCTGCTGAGCCTGTTGAAAAAGCAGCTCCTTCAGCAGCTGAAAACGACAATTTTATTACTATAAAGTCACCAATTATTGGAACTTTTTATAGAAAAGCATCCCCCGATAAGCCCGCTTTTGTAGAGATTGGCCAAGAAATTAAAGAAGGAGACGTTCTTTGCGTAATCGAAGCAATGAAATTATTCAACGAGATTGAATCTGAAGTACAAGGAAAGATTGTAAAAATCTTAGTAGACGATTCTACGCCTGTAGAATTTGACCAACCTCTTTTCTTGATTGACCCTTCCTAGAAGTTTCACAAAAAATAAATTCATGTTTAAGAAAATATTAATAGCCAACCGAGGTGAGATTGCGCTTAGGATAATCCGAACTTGTAAAGAGATGGGAATTAAATCCGTAGCAGTCTATTCCAAAGCCGACGAAGAAAGTTTACATGTAAAATTTGCTGATGAAGCGGTTTGTATTGGCCCAGCACCTAGCTCGGAATCGTATCTTAAGATGTCCAATATACTAGCTGCAGCCGAGATTACAAATGCCGATGCAATTCATCCAGGATATGGGTTTTTGTCAGAAAACGCTAAGTTTTCCAAAATGTGTGATGAACATCACATAAAATTTATTGGAGCTTCTTGTGAGATGATTAGTAAAATGGGAGATAAGGCCTCAGCTAAATCGACCATGAAAGCGGCTGGAGTTCCAACCATTCCGGGCTCAGAAGGAATTTTAAAAGATTTTGAAGAAACTCAAAAATTAGCCGCAGAAATGGGGTATCCCGTAATGCTTAAGGCTACTGCTGGTGGTGGTGGAAAAGGAATGCGTGCTGTTTGGGCTGAAGATGAACTCTTAAAAGCTTGGGAAAGTGCTCGTCAAGAAGCTGCTGCTGCTTTTGGAAACGACGGAATGTATATGGAAAAACTTATCGAAGAGCCACGCCATATTGAAATACAAATTGTCGGTGACAGCTTTGGAAAAGCCTGCCATTTATCGGAACGCGATTGTTCTGTACAACGACGTCATCAAAAATTAACCGAAGAAACACCCTCCCCTTTTATGACCGATGAACTTCGCGACAAAATGGGAGCTGCTGCAGTTTTAGCTGCAGAATATATTCAATACGAAGGCGCAGGAACCGTTGAGTTTTTAGTTGATAAGCACCGCAACTTTTACTTTATGGAAATGAATACGCGTATTCAGGTTGAGCACCCTATCACTGAGCAAGTAATCGATTTTGACTTGATTCGTGAGCAGATTTCTGTGGCGGCTAAAATTCCAATTAGCGGGAAACATTATCTACCAAAACTACATTCAATCGAGTGTCGTATTAATGCAGAGGATCCGTATAATGATTTCCGCCCTTCACCAGGAAAAATTACCAACCTCAACATTCCGGGAGGTCATGGAATTCGCTTAGACACTCACGTCTACTCTGGATATACCATTCCACCCTATTATGATTCGATGATTGCGAAGCTGATTACAACAGCTCAAACAAGGGAAGAAGCCATCAATAAAATGAAACGCGCCTTAGGGGAATTCGTAATTGAAGGTGTCAAAACAACCATTCCGTTTCACCTACAATTAATGGACCATCCCGACTATTTAGCGGGTAATTATACAACTAAGTTTATGGAAGATTTCGAAATGAAATAAGCCCTTTTTATTTTACTAAAAAAGCCTGCTCTATGCAGGCTTTTTTGTTTTATAAATCAAAATATTTTTTAATGCGAATATTCGTAAGATAAGGAGTTCTATATCCAGTTTTTTTCAACCAAAAATTCAGCAATCTGAATCGTATTGGTTGCTGCTCCTTTTCTCAGGTTATCGGATACAATCCACATATTCAAGGTGTTTTCCTGTGAAAAATCTTTTCTAATTCGTCCAACAAAAACATCATTTTTACCCTCGGCATAGATGGGCATTGGATAGGTGTTGGTGTCTGGATTGTCTTGTACAACAACACCTGGACTTTCATTCAATAGGGCTTGTACTTCGCTAACAGAAGCATCTTGTTTAAGCGCAACATTCACTGACTCGCTGTGCCCTCCCACCACCGGAATTCGGACAGCGGTTGCAGTAATACGAATGCTATCGTCACCCAATATTTTATGTGTTTCTTGGATCAATTTCATTTCTTCTTTGGTGTATCCATTATCTTGAAATACATCACAATGTGGAATCGCATTTCGGTGTATTGGATAAGGATATGCCATAGTGCCTTGCTCCCCTTTATATTCGTTTTCCAATTGTTGAACCGCTTGAACACCCGTTCCCGTAATTGATTGGTAGGTAGAAATTACCAAACGTTGAATCCCATAGTTTCGTTGCAAAGGGGCTAGAGCAACAAGCATTTGTATGGTAGAACAGTTTGGATTGGCTATAATTTTATCCTCAGGCGTAAGTTCACCCGCATTGATTTCGGGAACTATAAGTTTCTTGGTTGAATCCATTCGCCATGCAGAAGAATTATCAATTACGGTTATTCCTGCAGCGGCAAATTTTGGCGCCCATTCAAGCGAGGTTTCTCCACCTGCTGAAAATAAAGCCACATCGGCTTTCATTGCTACAGCTGTAGCCATACCAACAACCGCATAGGAGGTTCCCTTGTAGTCAATTGTTTTCCCAATGGAGCGCTCCGAGGCAACCGGAATTAGTTCCGTAACTGGAAAATTTCTTTCTGCAAGTACTTTTAACATGATTTGACCTACCATTCCAGTAGCTCCAACAACGACAACTTTCATTCGAATTCTTTTAAATTATTTGAATGCAAAAGTACTTATTAAATCGAATGCTCCAAAGGATTCTTTTGATTATATCAAATATAAAACAAAATGTTACACATAAAACAAACCCTATTGATATACCCTTTGAATACGGTAGTTTAGGCCTGCTAAAATTTCATAAGAAATGGTGTTGCCCGTTGCGGCAAAGTCTGCAGCAGTAGTGTTTTTGTCAAAGAGAATAACCTCTGTTCCGACATCACAACGAATGCTTCCAAGGTCAATCATCAGCATATCCATACAAACGTTTCCGATGATGGGTGCGGTTTGCCCAACGATTTGCACGTTTCCAACTCCATGGCCGTATTGTCTCCCGATACCATCTGCATGGCCAATGGGAATAATTCCAATCCGACTGTCTTGGGTTGCTTTCCAGCCTTGATTATACCCTACATTTTCCCCTTTTTTGACCCTGTGAATTTGACAAATTGGTGCGCTCAATTTTGCAATGGGTCGGAGTTCCAGATCCCATTCTGCTTGGTTTGCAAAACCATAGAGTGCAATTCCAACACGAACGGCATCGAGTTGATGTTCGGGATAATTGAAGACTCCAGAACTATTGAGCAGATGAAACTTGGGAAGGATTGGGCAGTATTCTTTTACGGTTTGTTTTACAATTTCAAAAGCATTGATCTGTTGTTGCGTAAAGAGACAAGGTTTTGGATTTTCGGAGGCGCCCAAATGAGAATAAATACTTTTGATATTCATGGAAGTCGTATCCATTTCTTTTAAGAAAAAAATAAGATCTTCTTGTGAAAGCCCAATTCTATTGAGTCCAGTATTACATTTAATATGAACGGGATAGTCTTTTAAATTCTTCTGTTTTAACAATAAAAGAAAAGCCTTGATGATTTCTAGGGTATATAAAACAGGTTCTAGTTGATATTCAATGATGCGTTCCAACTGCCCCAATTGAGGGTAAAAAACCATGATATCCTCTTTGATATTTGCTTCTCGAAGTACCACCGCTTCGGCCGTATAGGCAACAGCAAAATGCTTTGTCCCGAGTTTGGCAAGTTCTTGTGCTATTCGTGCGCCATCGGCACCGTAGGCATTGGCCTTAACAACTGCAATAAGTGCTGTATCTTCTTTTAGTTTGGATCGTAAACAAGTATAATTGTGCGCTAAAGAATTCAGGTCAATGGTCAGTTGTGCTTCTTGGATCATGAATCTTTTTTCGTCTTAGAGTTGGGTTCTTTTTTTAAGCGGGTTTCTTGGGTACGCGCCTTAAAAAAAGCTGCCCTACTCAGCGGTTCGTAAACTTCTTTTTCACCCAAAACAACCAAGTCATCTTCTTTTGAGGTCCGATGACTGTATTGGGCTAGGTTTCCCGTTTTGGTACAAACAGCATGTACTTTGGTAATATATTCTGCAGTTGCCATAAGGGCAGGCATAGGGCCAAAAGGGTTGCCTTTGAAGTCCATGTCCAGACCAGCAACAATAACACGAATTCCTCGATTGGCAAGATCGTTACAAACCTGTACAATTTCAGAGTCAAAAAACTGAGCTTCGTCAATCCCAACAACATCACAGTCGGAAGCTAAAATTGGGATATTCGCCGCTGCAGGAACTGGAGTAGATCGAATTTGATTCTGATCGTGGGAAGTAACGAGCTCATTGTCGTAGCGGTTGTCCACCACTGGTTTAAAAATTTCGATGCGTTGCTTTGCAAACTGTGCACGTTTGAGACGTCTGATCAATTCCTCTGTTTTTCCAGAAAACATAGAACCACAGATTACTTCGATCCAGCCAAATTGTTCGTTTTGATTTACGGTGTTTTCTAAAAACATTTTTGTAATTTTCAGCAGCGCTTTTGCTACTTACTCCAACAAAAGTATTAAAACTAATTGTTGAAAAGAATCAAATTTAATGATTAATACACTTCACAAAGAATTAAGAGCGATTGCATTGTCAATTTTAGACCAAGGAAGTACGGTTAACATTGAAGAACTGGAGGAAAAGCTTCGTGTCCTTCAGAAACAAATCACCATTTTGGAACACGAACAAGGCAAGTCTAAGCAAGGAGCTATTGAAGAGCCTCTCTTTGAAGTCGAGGAGCCGGAGATTAAAGTAGAAGAGTCAGCAGCAGCGATTGAAACGGCTTCTAAAAAGCAAATTGAAACCCCAGAAGTTTCGGAAGAACCGTCCCAAGGAGTGAATGAATCTCTTGAAGATTTGTTTACTACGGCGATTAGTGAACCTGTTTTTGTAAAAAAAGAGGACCCTGCTCCCGAGGAAGAAGTACTCGAACAAAATCCAAAAAACCTCAACGACGTTTTAGGAAAAGGCCTCAAGATTGGATTGAATGATCGCTTGGCTTTTATCAAAAACTTATTCGATGAGCATCCAGAAGAATATCAGCGAGTAATTGCTCAAATTCTAGTTTTCGAAAACTTAGAAGAAGCTCAGGAATTCATTGAAACTTTTGTAAAACCAGAGTATAATTCGTGGGAAGGAAAAGAAACCTACGAGGAGCGCTTTTATAAAATCATAGAACAAAACTTTAATTAAAGATTCAGACCTATGAACACGCAAAAAATTATTTATTGGCTTGCTACCGGTCTTCTTTCCCTAATGATACTCGGCAGTGCAACACTTTACTTTGTTCAGACGGAGGATATAGCCCAGGTATTCAAACACCTTGGTTATCCAACCTATTTGATCATTCCGATAGCAGTTGCTAAAATTTTAGCAATCCTAACCCTGTTGCGAAATCAAGGACAGAAACTAGTAGAATGGGCTTATGCGGGTTTATTCTTCGAACTTTTACTTGCAGCTTTTTCTCTTTGGCAAGTCCAAGACGGAGAAATTGCAGCATCACTTGTAGCTCTTGTTTTGCTTATGACGTCCTATAATTTAAAAAATAAAGTTCGATAAGCTGTGGGAAAATTATACCTAGTACCAACCCCAATCGGGAATTTGAAAGACATGACTTATCGAGCCGTCGAAGTGCTCTTACAAGCTGATTTAATTCTAGCAGAAGACACGCGAACCAGTGGCAAGTTGATGAAGCATTATGAAATTACGGCGCCTATGCAAAGTCATCATATGCATAACGAGCACAGTACTTTGGATTCTATTATCTCACAACTAAAACAAGGGAAACAAATAGCACTGATTTCCGATGCGGGAACACCAGCAATTTCTGATCCCGGATATCTTTTGGTCCGTGAAGCCATTGCAAATCAGATTGAGACCGAATGCCTGCCAGGAGCAACAGCTTTTGTACCTGCATTAGTTCAAAGTGGCCTGCCCAACGACCGTTTTATTTTTGAAGGTTTTCTTCCTCCAAAAAAGGGAAGGCAAACCCGATTAGAACAGCTTTCCCAAGAGACACGCACCATTATTTTATACGAATCGCCCCATAAAGTTGTAAAAACACTAGGTCAGTGTATCCCCTTTTTTGGAGCAGATCGGCAAGTGAGTTTTTCACGAGAATTGTCTAAACTGCACGAAGAAACCTTCCGAGGAACAATGCAAGAAGTAAAAGAACATCTTGAGAAAAAGCCCCTTAAGGGGGAATTTGTAGTCTGTATCGCGGGTAAATCAAAGAAATAATATGCGTTGGGAATCCAAACCACTTCCAGATGCTACCAAGGTCAAAGCCATTCAAGAAGCGCTGCAAGTTCCTGAAACAATTGCAACACTTTTAATTCTAAGAGGCATCGAAGATTTTGAAACAGCCAAGACTTTTTTTAGGCCACAGCTGAGCGAATTACACGATCCTTTTTTGATGCAAGATATGCAACAGGCCGTTGAACGAATTGATCGGGCTTGTCAGCAACAAGAGTCGCTGATGGTTTATGGAGATTATGACGTGGACGGGACAACTTCGGTTTCTTTAGTCTATTCATTTCTTCGTCCGTTTTTTCAAGAAATTACACCCTATATTCCGGATCGCTATGCCGAAGGTTACGGCATTTCGTTCCAAGGAATCGATGTGGCTGCTGCAAAAGGAATACAACTGATCATCGCTTTAGATTGCGGCATTAAAGCAGTTGAAAAAGTAGCTTACGCCAAGTCTAAAGGGATTGATTTCATCATTTGTGATCACCACCTCCCGGGCGATACAATTCCAGATGCCGTTGCGGTTTTAGATCCTAAACGCCCCGATTGTCAATACCCTTATAAAGAATTATGTGGTTGCGGGATTGGTTTTAAATTGATTCAAGCCCAAACCACTTTTTGGAAAGAAGACCCGAAAGCATTGCTGCCCTATTTAGATCTTGTAGCTACTGCCATTGCTGCGGACATTGTTCCCATGACAGGAGAAAATCGAATCTTGGCTTTTCATGGGATAGAACACTTACGCAAGAATCCCAGAGTAGGCCTTCAGCCTTTTATAGCCCAGCTAAAAAAACCGGTAACCGTTACTGATTTAGTTTTTGTAATCGCGCCACGAATCAATGCGGCTGGACGAATGGGTCATGCTTTAAATGCGGTTGAACTTTTAGTTGAATCCGATTCAGAACAGGTTGAAGCAAAGGCCAAAAAAATTGAACTGTACAATAGTGAGCGGCGGACTACCGACATGCGGATTACCAAAGAAGCTTTAGTTTTAATCAAAGAACTGGGTGAAGAAGACCGTTACAGTACGGTCGTTTGCCAAGAAGGTTGGCACAAAGGGGTTATAGGAATTGTTGCTTCTCGGTTGATCGAAACCTATTACCGTCCAACCGTTGTTTTTTCTGTTGTTGGAGATACCATGGTTGGCTCCGTTCGTTCCGTAAAAGGATTCAGTGTGTACGAAGCATTAGATGCCTGTAAAGAGCATATCGTTCAATTTGGAGGACACAAATACGCTGCAGGACTAACCATAGAGAAAAAACAATACGAGGCTTTTAAAAGCGCCTTTGAAGCTACAGTACAAGAACGTATTCTGCCGGAGCAACGCATTCCAACCGTGGGCTATGATATTGAAGTAGCTTTTGAAGAATTAACACCCAAATTATTTCGGATTTTAGAACAATTGGGTCCCTTTGGACCTCAAAATATGCGCCCTGTTTTTAGAACAAATAAAGCTGTAGACACGGGTTATTCTAAAGCGATAGGAAAAGATTTTTCTCATTTGCGCTTATCGGTGCAAACCAAGGCAGGTCCCCTGACTGGGATTGCTTTTGGGCGTGCAGATTTTTTGCCTCAGATACAAACTAAACAACCGTTTGATTTGGTCTATACCTTAGACGAAAACGAATGGAACGGACAAACGTCTTTGCAACTTAAGGTGAAGGATATACTGCCCTATGCACCTAAGTGATCCAACAAATTTTGGGTTGAATTATCGTGGGAGTTTTCAGTTTCTTTGGTGATGTCTGTCAAAATTACAGAAGCCAATTGCTTTCCTAGCTCCACACCCCATTGGTCGTAACTGAAGATGTTCCACACAACCCCTTGAACAAAGATTTTATGTTCGTACATAGACACCAACTTTCCTAAACTTTCAGGTGTTAGTGCGTCAATCATTAGGGTATTGGTTGGGTTGTTGCCTTTGAAAATTTTAAATGGAAGCAAAGCCTCAATCGCTTCTGGAGTTTTCCCAGCGTTAACCAATTCTTGCTCAACAGCGGCTCCGTCTTTTCCTTGCATAAGGGCTTCGGTTTGTGCCAAGAAATTTGCCATCAACTTTTGGTGATGATCTTCTTCTCCGTAAAGAGATTTTTTAAAGCCAATAAAATCAGCAGGAATCAGCTTTGTTCCTTGATGAATCAGTTGGAAAAAAGCATGTTGTGCATTTGTTCCGGAACCTCCCCAAATGATGGTACCTGTTTGGTAATCGATAGGATCTCCGTTACGGTCTACACTTTTCCCATTACTTTCCATAATACCTTGTTGCAGGTAAGCAGGTAAGTTTCTTAAGTACTGTGTGTAAGGAATGATCGCCTCGCTTTCGGCGCCCCAAAAGTTATTGTACCAAACGCTTATTAAGCCTAAAACTACAGGTATGTTTTTTTCAAAAGGAGTTTCTCTAAAATGCGTGTCCATTGCATTTGCACCTCTAAGAAGCGCTTCAAAATTATCTGAACCAACAGCTAAGGCAATACTCAGTCCAACTGCAGACCAGAGCGAAAAACGTCCACCGACCCAGTCTTTCATTGGAAATACATTATCGGGATGAATCCCGAAGGCTTCAATTTTTTCTAGGTTGGTCGAGACAGCAACAAAGTGTTTTGCGATTGCATCTTCTGCTGCGTGTTGCAAGAACCATTTTCGGATGGTATTCGCGTTGGTCAGGGTTTCTTGAGTTGTAAAGGTTTTTGAAACGATAACAAATAAGGTCGTTTCTGGATCTAGTTTTTTAAGAATTTCATGTACGTGATCTCCTTCTACATTAGAAACAAAATGGGTGTTGAGGTGGTTTTTATAAAATTCTAAACCTTCGACAATCATAGCCGGTCCTAGGTCAGATCCCCCAATTCCAATATTGACAACATCGGTAATGGCTTTGCCCGTATAACCCAGATGACTTCCAGAAATTATAGCAGAAGTAAACTGACTTATTTTTTCTTTTACCGCAAAAACTTCAGGAATAACATCGAGTCCATCGACAAAAACTTGATCGCTTTCTTGTGCTCGAAGTGCCGTATGGAGCACGGCTCTATTTTCTGTTTGGTTGATGGCACCCCCATCAAAATAAGATTGGATAGCATTTTTTAAACCACATTCTTCAGCTAGTTCTTGCAGTAGAATCAAGGTTTCTGTACTCAAACGGTTTTTAGAATAGTCTACCAAGAAATCCTCCCAGTGAATAGATAAAGCAGCAAAACGATTTTTTTCATTTTGAAAAGTATCTTGAATGCGTTGGTCTTTTTGTGTTTTAAAATGCGCTTCTAATTTTTCCCAAGCTTTTGTTTGGGTTGGATTTATTGTATTTAATGCCATAATATTAATTCAATGCAAGGATTACGTCTTCTTTATTTTCTTCAAAAGAGAGACAGTTGAGTTGTGTTTTTACCGGTTCAATATAGGTAAGGAACTGGTCTTTTAATTTTTTTGAAATCGGTTTTGCTTCGGGGAGCTTTTGTCTGAAAGGGTCTACTTGCCTGCCATTTTTCCAGAAACGATAACACACGTGTGGGCCAGAGGTATTACCCGTCATTCCAACCCAGCCAATTACATCGCCTTGTTTGACATATTGACCAACACGAACTTTACGCCGCTTCATGTGTAAGTATTGGGTGGCGTAGGTGCTGTTGTGTTTGATTTTTACATAATTACCATTTCCTCGGCTATAGTTTGCCTTTGTAACGGTTCCGTTTGCAGTAGCCATAATGGGAGTCCCAACTGCTGCAGCATAGTCAGTTCCCTTGTGGGGCTTTACACGACCGTAATAGGCAATCCTTCTTTTGAGGTTGTACCGAGAAGAAATTCGACTGAAAGAAACGGGTGCTTTAAGAAATGCACGGCGTAGGTTTTTTGCGTTGTCATCAAAATAATCTACAATACCTTTGATGCTGTCGGTTTTAAATTCGAAGGCATAAAGCGGTTTGTTGCGGTGCTCAAAATAGGCAGCTTTTATTTTTTCAACCCCTATTGAAATACTATCATCGACAAAACGTTCGGTGTATATGACCTTAAAACGATCCCCTTTGGCCAGACGATTAAAGTCAATAGTCCAGGCATAAACATCCGCTAAATAATAGGTCAAATTACTGTTGTATCCACTTGCGTTCATGGTGTCATAGAGGCTACTGGCTATAACCCCAGTTGCTTGAAGTTCTACTACACGAACAGGTTTTTTTACTTTCTTTGCGTATAAACTGTCTTTCAGTTGAATAACATGATAGCTTTCAACTCCTGGGAGGTAAATAAAGGCATGTGCTTTTGGAACACTATCTTTTGTAAAGAGTAGGGTATATGGTTTCCCTATTTTAAGTTTTCGGATATTCACTTCCGATTTTTTAATGACTTGAAGAATTGTATATACTTCAGGATAGTCAATCCCATTTTGTTCTAGGATGGCTCCGAATGTATCGCCACGTTTAATTTTAAACTCTTTAGCCTCGTATAGATTATAATCATAGCCATACTTTATTTTAGGGATAGGCTGCACGATCTTTTCTTCTAGAGCATCTGCGCTTGCTTGGCTTGTATTTTTTTTACAAGCACTCAAAACAAGAGCAGTAATGAAGATCAAAACGAGCTTATGTTGGTTGTTAAAAAGAAGGCTTAAGTACTGCATAACTTGAATGCAAGTTACGGGATGTTTTGGGTATCAACGATCTTTTTTATTGAAAACTTAACAACAATTCTAGTAGATTTATAGCTTAATCTCAAAGGGGTACTTCAGGTTTTTAAAATTTTCTAGGTCACACTTAATGGATCCAACGGCAATGTCTGCTTGAAAACGGATGGGGATTTTATTTTCATCGTCACTCACCCAGAGTGTCACACTTTCTTGTTCTTTAAAAACACGGCCGCTTTGAACATAGGGTATATATTTGCGGCAGCGTACTTTTCCAAACTTAGTGTTGAGCGTTTCAATACCCAAATAATTGAGTTTGAAAAGATAATTCTCTGCATCAAAAAACATATTGATTTCGACACTTTCTCCAACCTTCATCGCAGAAGTATTCTTTGTGTTTCGAAGATGATAAAAGGCAGAAATAAGATCATGTGCATTTGGATTGATCTTAATTTCTTGACGTTTCTTTTTCTTTTTATCATTGATCTTGGCAATTTCTTTTTCGTGATCAAAATGAATTTCCAAATCTTTGGTATAACCTCCTTCATTGATGTTTCGAATGAACCAGAGCGGTAAACCATTTTCTTGGCTAAAATAGCTGTCGTAATAATCTTCTACCTTATAGAGCAAGCGCGCGAGTCCGGTTGTTGTTCCATAGCCTTTGGCATGGAAAACAGGCACTTCATTAATGGTATCGGCTTCTAAACTTAAAGTAACATAGCTGGCATTGAAAAAACCATAGTGAATTCGAAACTGGAACCACTCGCCATCCTTAAATACATTCTGATAGCCTTCAATCGGCTCTTCAGTTGTATCTATATCCATTTGACCCCAAGATCCAAAAGAGATCGTAAGGAAACTGACAAGCAGGATAGTTTTTAGTCGATTCACAGAATTTTTTTAATAACCACAAGTTAAATAAAATAGACACATATAAAAAGAAGAATCGTGCTAAGAAAATGTTATTTTTTGTTGACAACTTCCTGAAGCTGAATAAAAAGACGACTTCCTTTTGAGTTTCCTATAAGTCCGATAAGATCGGCTTTGGAGGCTTCTTTGATTCGCTTAAAGGATTTGAACTTCTTCAACAGACTTTCTTTTGTTTTTGGACCAACTCCGGGAAGCGCGTCCAAGCCCGATTGCATGGCGCCTTTACTTCTTTTTTTTCGATGCAAGGTAATTCCAAAGCGGTGGGCTTCGTTTCTTAGGAATTGGATGACCTTCAAGCTTTCCGATTTTTTATCTAAATAGAGCGGGACAGGATCTTCTGGAAAATAGATTTCCTCTAAACGTTTTGCAATTCCTACGATAGCAATTTTCCCTCGTAAACCCAGCAGGTCTAGGCTCTTCAAAGCAGAGGACAATTGGCCTTTTCCTCCATCGACGATGATCAATTGCGGGAGGGATTGCTTTTCGTTCAACAGGCGTTTGTACCGTCGAAAAACAACTTCTTCCATGGAAGCAAAATCATCGGGACCTTCGACCGTTTTGATGTTGTAATGGCGGTATTCTTTTTTTGCGGGTTTTCCGTTTTTAAAAACCACACAGGCAGCTACAGGGTTGGAGCCTTGTAGGTTGGAATTGTCAAAACATTCGATATGCCGCGGTTCAGAAGACAAGCGCAAGTCCAGCTTCATTTGACTCATTATGCGATCGGTATGTCGGTCTGGGTCTACAATTTTTATTTGTTTGAAACGTTCCATTCGGAAATACTTAGCGTTTCGCTCCGACAGCTCCAAGATTTTCTTTTTGTCTCCTAGTTGAGGAACCGTTACTTTTATTGGTTTCCCGAAGTTTAAAGGAAAAGGCAGGTAGATTTCGGGAGACTGAGAAGTAAACCGTTGACGAATTTCAATAACAGCTAAGGATAAAATTTCTTCAGGACTTTCATCTAATTTTTTCTTGATTTCAATGGTGTGCGAACGGATGATAGAGCCATAAGATAGTTGTAGAAAATTCACATATCCGTACTGATCATCGGTAATGATTGAAAACACATCGACATTACTAATCTTCGGATTTACAATCGTAGACTTGGATTGATAATGCTCTAGAATCTCCAACTTTTCTTTAATTTTTTGAGCATCCTCATATTCCATCTTTTGAGCATGTTCTTCCATTTGTGCTTTAAAATCGTGAAGCGAATCTTTAAAATTTCCCTTGAGAATCGATCGAATGGCCTGGATGTTTTGATCGTACTGGCTTTCAGTCATTTTATTTTCACAAGGCGCCAAACAATTTCCCATATGATATTCTAAACAGACTTTATATTTTTGAGCAGTTACTTTTTCTTCAGACAAGTCATAGGTACAGGTTCGAATGGGATATAAGCCACGAATCAGATCCAACAAAATATAAACCATTTTCTTATTGGTATAGGGTCCGTAATAATCGGATCCATCTTTTATGACCCTTCGGGTTGAAAAAATTCTGGGGAACCGCTCTTTTTTGATACAAATCCACGGGTAGGTTTTATCATCCTTGAGTAGAATGTTATAGCGCGGTTTGTATTTCTTGATGAGGTTGTTTTCGAGTAAGAGAGCGTCCATCTCACTTTCAACTACAATATGCTCGATGCGAACAATGTTTTTGACCAGTATACGTGTTTTGTTACTGTCGTGGTTTTTGTTGAAATAGGAACTCACTCTGCGCTTTAGGTTGATCGCTTTCCCAATATAAATGATCACCTCATTTTTATCAAAGTATTGATAAACTCCAGGCTCTTCTGGTAAGGTTTGAATTTGTAAAGTCAAAGCAGCGCTCTTCATGAATCTTTTTAAAAGGATTAGTTCCTAAGTTTCTTAGGTTCAACGAAAATAATTATTTTCTTTGTGAGTACAATTTTAAGCATGGACAAATCTCAAATAAGAAAGCGGTACAAAAAGCTTCGTAAAGAACTTTCTGAAACCGAAGTGATGGACAAAAGCCTGCTTATTGCAAACCGATGCATTGAATTACCCATTTGGGAGAAGCAAATATTTCATTTATTTCTTAGCCTTGAAGATCAAAACGAAGTAGATACTGCGCTAATCCTTAACCTTTTGCAAGGAAAGGACAAAGAAGTTGTTGTCCCCAAAATAATTGATCCAGAGCAGTTACAGCATATTTTACTTACCGATCAAACACCTTTTCAAAAAAATCCTTTAGGAATACCCGAACCTGTTTCGGGAATCCAAATCGAGCCTTCAAAAATAGATGTAGTTTTTGTACCCTTATTGGCTTTTGATAACAAGGGCAATCGAATTGGGTATGGGAAAGGTTACTACGATCGGTTTTTAGCAAGGTGCAAACCCGAATGCATCAAAATTGGCTTATCTTTTTATGAAGCAGAACAAGATTCTTTTCCCATGGAAGCTACCGATATTCCCCTCGATTATTGTGTTACGCCAGAACAGCTTTATCGATTTTCAAACGTTTAGTCAAAGATTCGCTTGTTGAAGAACAATAAAATTCCAACCCCACAACTGATCGAAAAATCGGCAATGTTAAAAACGTATTCAAAAAAAGTATAGGTCTGTCCCCCTACAAAAGGAAGCCATTGTGGCCACACCCAAGTGGCTAAGGGAAATTGAATCATATCAACAACATGTCCATAAAATAAAGAAGCGTAGCCTTCTTCCGGCATGAATTCAGCAATTTGACCATAACTGTGTGAAAACCAAACTCCGTAAAAAACAGAGTCGATGATGTTTCCGATTGCCCCAGCAAGGATAAGACACAGTGCCCAACGAAGTAATTGAGCGCTTGGAACCGTCAAAACTTTCCACAACCATCTTCCCAGAAAACTAATGGCAACAAGACGAAAAAGAGTGAGGATTAGCTTTCCAACTTCTTCGCTGATATAAGGAACAATATCACTGATTTTGGTTCCCCAAGCCATGCCTTTATTTTCAATAAAAAGAAGTTTAAAAAACCCCCAATCTACAATAGCCGGTTCTCCGTAAACAGAAAGTGAGTAGTGGAGTTTGATGTAAATTTTAGACGCTTGATCTAAGAATAAAATTAAGATAATCAGAAGTAAGGCCGTCTTACTGTTGAGTTTAAAAAAGGAACGATTAGTTGCTATCATAACGAGGACAAAAGTAAGAATTTTAATTGGGGTGTACCACTATATTGCCAAGGGTCGTGTTTACTTTAATATTTTTTGGAAGCAGGTGGGAAGCTAAGCCATAAAAATGAAGATCTGCACTTAAGGACCGAATAGTACCTTTTGGATTTTTAACATCAAAAACAGCAGCACCATGTTCTAAGCGAACGGTTAGGTTTTCGTATTCACCAGAACAATTTAGTTGAGTTTCTTTGGCGAAAAGGGATAGGTATAAACCCTCGGGGATTGTTAACGAAATCATATTGGCTACTACCTTATGAGCACTTAGTTTGTCGCCTGGGTTATTCCAATTGGGACGTTCATACTCTTCCAGATAAAATCGTACTCCAACAACACTGCTTTTCAGTAAATACAAATCTTGGTATTCCCCCTCGGTTTGATACTGAGCCTCAATACGGGGGTCATCATGTGTGTTTATTGTAATCGAGCTAGCCCAAGGAAATTCTAAATGAATTGATTCTATTGTTGAGGCATCCCATGTTTTACGCTGTTGCATTTGCCCAAACAAAAGGCTGCAAAAAAGAAGGCAACCAATGCGCAGCATTGATTTACTTCTGCATGTTTTTGGCTTCAATGCTCAGGGTAGCATGAGGAACCAAAACTAAACGTTCTTTTCGGATCAGTTTACCCGTTACACGACAAATGCCATAGGTCTTGTTTTCAATACGAATTAAAGCATTCCTTAAATCGCGAATGAATTTTTCTTGACGTATTGCTAACTGAGTGTTGGCTTCTTTTGACATGGTTTGTGACCCTTCTTCAAAAGCCTTAAAGGTAGGAGAGGTATCATCTGTACCGTTATTTCCGTCATTCATATAAGCGCTTTTGAGAAGCTCTAAGTCCTCGTTGGCTTTTACTATTTTTTCTTCGATGAGTGTTTTAAACTCAGCTAATTCTTGATCGGAATATCTGTTTTTTATTTTTGTTGACATAACTAATGTTCTTTAATTAATATAGAGGTTTTCACATCATCAAACTCAATTAAAACTCCTTCTTTTACTTCGTCGAGAATATGAATTTCTAGAGTGAGTGTCTCTGCTTTTATATACTCCAAGTTATTATTTAATGCCGTATTTAACGAATTGTGAGGAGTCAAATATAAAATAATTTTATCAGTAACTTCAAAACCAGCATCTTTTCTCAAATTTTGAATACGATTAATTAATTCTCGGGCAATACCCTCCTCTTTTAATGGATCATTTAATTGAATGTCAAGAGCGACAGTAATCCCATTATTATTTGTAACTAACCAGCCTTCTATGTCTTTGGATTGAATGTCTACATCGGCACTGTTGAGTATTACTTTTTCGCCTTCAACAGTCAGTTCAAGTTCTTCTTGAGCTTCAAGGGTTTTCAATTGATTCTCGTCTAAACCTTGAATTGCAGCGGCAACAAAACGCATGTTTTTACCAAAGCGTGGGCCAAGTGTTTTGAAGTTTGGTTTTACTTCTTTTACCAAAATATCGTTTGCATCGTCCAAGAGTTCCAGTTCTTTCACATTGATCTCAGAGAGGATTAGTTCTTCAACCGCTTGAATCGCCTCTCGTTCCGCTTGATTACGAACGGGAATCATGATTTTTTGAAGGGGTTGGCGGACTTTAATTTGTTCTTTTTTACGTAAAGAAAGTGCCAAGGAAGCTATCGTTCTCGCTTTCTCCATCCGTTCTTCCATGATCACATTACGTGCCTTAGCATCCGCTGTTGGAAAGTTTGCTAAATGAACCGATTGCTCACTTTCAAAGCCGGTGGCTTTGCACAAGTCTAAATACAAACGGTCGGCATAAAATGGCGCTACGGGAGCCATCAATTTACTGATCGTAAGCAAGCATTCAAATAAGGTTTGGTATGCCGATATTTTATCTTCTTGATATTCGCCCTTCCAAAACCTTCTTCTTGAAAGACGCACATACCAGTTGCTTAAAATTTCTTGAACAAATTCTGAAATTGCACGTGTTGCACGGGTAGGTTCGTAGTCGCTATAGGCGTCATCGACAGTAGCAATGAGCTTGTTTAATTCCGATAAGATCCACTGATCCATTTCATTACGCTTTAGAAGCGGGATTGCTTTTTCTTTATAGGTAAAGTTGTCAATGTTTGCATACAAGCTAAAGAAGGCATAGGTGTTTTGAAGAGTTCCAAAAAACTTACGTGAAACTTCGGCAATTCCTTCTAGATCAAATTTTAAATTATCCCAGGGGTTAGCATTTGAAATCATATACCAACGGGTGGCATCTGGCCCATAGGTTTCTAGGGTTTTGAAAGGATCTGCAGCATTGCCCAAACGCTTGGACATTTTCTGACCGCTTTTGTCCAAAACCAAACCGTTAGAAACAACATTTTTATATGCAACCGAGTCAAAAACCAAGGTTCCAATGGCGTGAAGCGTATAAAACCACCCACGGGTTTGGTCTACTCCTTCTGCAATATAGTCTGCGGGAAAGGCTTCGTTGTTGTCAATTTTTTCTTTATTTTCAAAGGGGTAATGCCACTGAGCATAAGGCATGGATCCCGAGTCGAACCAAACATCGATGAGATCAGCTTCTCGGTTCATGGCTTTGCCCGAGGGGCTACAAAGAACAATGGTATCAACTGTATTTTTATGCAGGTCGATGAGGTCATAATTCTCTTCAGACATATTCCCTACTTCAAAAGCACTAAAAGGACTTTCGGTCATCAATCCAGCGGCGAGAGCTTTTTCAATCTCTTGAACAAGTTCTTTCATGGAACCGACCAAAATAGTTTCTTGACCATCTTCGGTTCTCCAAATTGGGAGTGGAATTCCCCAAAAACGCGATCGGGATAGGTTCCAATCGTTTGCATTGGCTAGCCAATTTCCAAAACGACCTTCTCCAGTTGATTTTGGTTTCCAGTTGATCTGCTGGTTGAGCTCAACCATCCGGTCTCTTTCCGAAGAAACTTTTACAAACCAAGAATCTAAGGGGTAATATAAAATCGGTTTATCGGTTCTCCAGCAATTGGGATAGGAGTGAACATATTTTTCGACCTTAAAGGCCCTGTTTTCTTCTTTTAAGCGAATTGCGATTTCAACATCTACCGATCGCTCAGGGGCAGTTCCGTTGGGATAGTATTCGTTTTTTACATATTTCCCTCCAAGATCTCCGAGTGCACTATGGAATTTTCCTTCTAAAGTAACTAAGGGTTCTTCGTTTCCATAGGCATCTAAAACCAATAAGGGTGGAATTGGAGGTGTAGCTTCTTTGGCAACTTGTGCATCATCCGCACCAAAGGTCGGTGCTGTATGTACAATTCCAGTACCGTCTTCTGTAGTTACAAAGTCCCCTAAAATTACCCGAAAAGCATCTTCTGGATTTACAAGCGGTAAAGGGGCATCTTTCCAAAGTTGAACATATCGAATTCCAAGGAGGTCTTTTCCAAGAATTTCTTGCCCAATACGGTAGGGTATCTTTTTGTCATTCGAATTATAGGCGGTTAGTTCTTCTTCGGTTTCAACAACGAAATATTTCCCGGCAAATTGCTTTTCAACTAAGGCTTGGGCCAAAAGTACGCGAATGGGCAAATGGGTATATTGGTTGAAAGTTTCAACCACCACATAGTTTATTTTTTTACCAGCGGTCAAAGCGGTATTCGAGGGCAGGGTCCAAGGTGTAGTGGTCCAAGCTAAGATATAAAGATCATCTTCTGCTTGTAAGGCTTCCGGAAGCGTTTCTTTTATGGTTTGAAATTGTGCAGTAATTGTCGTATCGGTAACATCCTGATAGGTTCCGGGTTGATTGAGCTCGTGTGAACTCAGTCCCGTTCCTGCTTTGGGGGAGTAAGGCTGTATTGTGTAGCCTTTATACAAAAGGTCTTTGTCGTATATCTGCTTGAGTAACCACCAAACCGACTCGATGTATTTGGATTTATAGGTAATGTATGGATCTTCCATATCGACCCAATAGCCCATTTCTTTAGTCAAACGATTCCACACATCGGTATAGCGCATAACGGCACTCTTACACGCTTCGTTATATTCTTCAATGCTGATGCTTTTTCCGATGGCATCTTTGGTAATGCCAAGTTCTTTTTCAACCCCAAGTTCAACGGGTAGCCCGTGGGTATCCCATCCTGCTTTGCGCTTTACCTGAAAGCCTTTTTGGGTTTTGAATCGGCAAAAAATATCTTTAATTGCCCGAGCCATTACATGATGAATTCCAGGCATTCCGTTCGCAGAAGGGGGTCCCTCGAAGAATACAAAAGGAGGTTGTCCCTCACGCGATGTGATACTTTTTTCAAAAATTGATTCTTCCTCCCAATACGATAAAATCTCTTGAGATATGGCGGAAAGCTTAAGCTGTTTATGTTCTTTAAAACCCATCGGGAACGTGTGTATAAGTTTGCAAAATTAGGGAATTTTATACATTTATACTTTAATAAATGCCTAAGCTCAAAAAAATCTATGAAATTCGACTTTTTACAGCCTATAAAATTGGAAAATGAACGCCTAATCTTGCGTCCTTTGGAACAAAATGACTTTGCTTCTTTGTTGCCTTTTTCGGAAAAAGAGGCAGACTTATGGAACTTTTCTTTAACTCCTGCTGCTGGAGCAAAAAATCTACAAGCCTATATCGATACAGCCTTGACAAGTAGAGACAAATTACAAGCCTACCCCTTTGTAGTTTATGATAAAAGAACTCAACAAATAGCAGGCAGCACCCGTTTTTATGACATTCAAATTGTGCACAATGTTTTGAGTCTTGGATATACTTGGTATGGAAAAGAATTTCAGCGTACGGGATTGAATCGAAATTGTAAATATTTGATGTTGTCTTATGCTTTTGATACCCTTGGTGTTGATCGGGTAGAATTTCGAGCCGATTTGAGAAACGCAAAGAGTATTCGAGCGATGAAACAAATTGGCTGTACACAGGAAGGAATTTTACGAAGCAACTGCAGCGCAGTTAATGGCAGGAGAGACAGTATTGTTTTGAGTATTTTAAAACCAGAATGGGATCAAAAAGTAAAAATGGAATTGCAGGCAAAGTTGTATTAAAAATCAAGACTGGCTCCAAACATCAAGCTGCGACCAGAGGCAGAAATCCCAGAAGCAAATTCTCGGTAATGCACATCAAAAACATTCTCTAGCCCTGCTCTTATTACCAATTGCTCGGTCCAAGCATAGGATCCCGAAAGATTAAAAATGGACCAGCTTGGTGTACCTATAAACTGAGGAAAACCTTCTGAGTTTAGTTCTACTGGTGTTTCGTCTAAGCCGTCCTCCCCTCCAAGGCTGTAATCTTCTGGGTTTTTTGCACTACTGAAGCGATTTCTAATGCGAACAGAAAGTTTGTCTTTGTTGTATTGAAGCATATTCGCACCGTAAAACGGAAGAATGGAAGGAAGCGGACCAAAACCTTCGATAAAATCTGTACGGGTAAAGGTCAAATCGGAAGAGACCGTAAGATGAGGAGTAAGGTTCCATTTACCCTCAAAAGAAGCACCGTGAATTGATGCAGCTCCCATATTGTCATTGATCTGGGTTTGTACAATGTCTTCGTCAAAGCGCAACTCCATAACATGTCCTGTAAGCTGATCGGTATAGTTTGGAGCAAATTGTCTTCCAATATAATTTGTAAGAAATGTACTGTAAAGACGTAAAGCAAAAGCTCCTTTTTTATTGGGTGTAAAGTAGGAGATTCCAAAATCAAGATTATTGGCGTACTCAGGCTTGAGGGTTGGATTCGGAATTAAAAGGATTCCTCTACTTTCTCTAATTTTTCCTAAATCATCTATGTTTGGCGATCGAAACCCACTTGATGCTAGAAAATTGAGTTGCCAACTCCTACTCGGTCGGTAGGTAATGGATAGACTTCCGGTAAGGGCATCATTCTCATTATCTATGGCAGTCAGGTTGCCTATTGGCGAGTCGAACAACCATTGGGGGTAAACCCCACCGTTTGGTTCCCATCGGGCTTTCAGCCAGGTATGTGTATATCTTCCTCCAGCCGTTAGTGTGGTTTTGGGGCTGAGGTCCCATTTAAAGTTTCCATAAAAAGCAGCGGAAGTATAATCACTTCCTGCGCTTGGGTATCGGGTAGGAATTGACGTAGGGTCAGAAAAGCCAGTGATTTGGCTCCCATTCAAAATCAGTTCCTGTGAAAAAGCACTGGATAAAACCTTGTTTTTAACCCATTCAAAACCGTAAGCAATACTCCGTTTTTTTGATTTTTGAGTTTCAAAATCACCATTAAAACTCCATACATGGACATTTTCATTTTGATGAGAACGATTCAGTTCCTCAAACTTACGACTGACCCGGGACTCTTTGATGTTCTGATAGGCCAAGGTGAAATAGCCTTTATAAAACAGTTTCTTTTTTGGAAAAACTTTGAGTTGAGGGGAAAATAAAAAGCGTTTTTGAGGCCCATAATGCCACTCGGCAAAACGAAGCTCCCCGTTTTTGTATTCATTCAGCTTATCGAACCTAGGAATATCAGAAGAGTTGGAAAACTGAATGTTGAGGGTGAGTAGTTTTTCTTTGGGGAGTTTGATATTGAATTTTTGTAGGACATCAACCTGATCGTAACCGGAGTTTTTTTGAATATTTGGGTTGCTATTTACCGTTGGCTGAGCCACATATTTTCGGCCTTTATTTTCAGAATAAAAGGGTACTAAGCCCCAGGCATCATATCCGTGTTTTCTGTTTTCTCCCATGCGGAGGTTGCCAAACTTTGATATACTGATGCTACTATAACTCGCCCAATTTTTAAAACTCAATTCAGTATCAAAATGATGGACAAAAGATTCATTTGCTGCATTGAAGTTGGAAGAAAAGCTATTTTTGATTTTATCTTTACTATTAATTCTTGGTGTCTTGGTAAAATAATGTACTACCCCTCCCAAAGCATCGGAACCATAGCCCACAGAAGAAGAACCATAAACAACTTCAACGCGTTCGATGGCGTTGGGATCGATCGTTATTGCGTTTTGAAGATGTCCAGAACGGTAAATGGCATTATTCATTCGAATTCCATCGACCACTAACAATACTCGATTTGCCTCGAAGCCTCTTAGAACAGGGCTACCGCCACCTCCTTGTGATTTTTGAAGCCGAATACTCGGCGCAAGTAAAAGAAGATCAGCGCCAGTTTGAGGAGGATTTCTTTTAATTTCCTGAGCATCGATAACAGAAACCTTTTCAGCGATCTGATTTTTTTTGGTGGGCGTTCGAGCAATGGAGAGAATAACTTCAGAAAGTTCTTTACGGTCAATATTGAGGCTAACGATATAGTTCTTTCTTTTAAGCTCTTGCTTGTTAAACTGCTTAAGTTCGTACCCCATGTATTGGAAGGAAATGATGTCTTTTTCATCAAAAAGCGCAACCGTACATTTTCCGCTATCATCCGAAATTGTATTGCGATCTTTAGTTTGATTGTACAAACTGACACCCGCTATAGGCTCTGAGGTAAGAGCATCAATGATGGTTACTTCCTGAGCGGAAATAAACCCAGCACAAAGGATAAATAAGAGCGTTAACTTCTTAGGAGACATCGTCAAATATTTCATTCAGAATTTGTAGCGATTTTGGTTTTGAAAAGCCAAGCAAATGTAATTCAAAATACCGTATTAGAGTTTCCAATAGTTCACGCCTTTTCGTTCGATTTAACTTGAGGTTGATATTAGCTCCAAAATTCATGCCTAATAATTCTCGGAATACAGGAACCTGACTTCCTTCTAGGTGTTGTTCTCGCGGCATACTGCTTTCAAAACAACCCGTTTCTAGGTTAAAATAAAGTGCGTCCAAGGGTTCTTCGTTTGGGAAAAAGCCCAGATATTTGGTTAGGTTTATCAAGAAAACCAAATGAAAATCACTGATGTTATCGTTAGAATCTAGCCAATTTAAAGCAGTTTCAAGAAAAAGATAGAGTGCCGGATTGGTTTCTTCTTCTTGAATTGCATTTTTAAGGGTTTCTGCAAGAAATTGAACCAAGGCGTTTTTTTCAATCCTGTTTGGAATGGTTTGATAAGGCGAGATGACTTTAACTTCCTTAAGAAATTGAAGTTTCCCATTATTCTTATGATCAAAAAGAATTTCAAGCTGGGTAAGCACTTGAAATTGAGATTTGCGAATAGCCCCTTTTTTAGCGGTTAAAATACCTTTTAAAATAAAGGATTGTTTCCCAACCAGCTGGGTATAACAATGTGCAATTAGACTACTGTCACTGTATTTAAGCGTATGGAGCACAATGGCCTTAGTCCTTACTAACATAGATTAAACAACTCCTTGAGCAAGCATTGCGTCAGCGACTTTAACAAAACCTGCGATATTAGCCCCTTTCACATAGTTTACATAACCTTCTTCTTGTCCAAATTCTACACAAGATTGATGAATTTCACTCATGATGTTTTTTAAACGGTTGTCTACCTCTTCTCTAGTCCAATTGTACCGCAAGGAATTTTGAGCCATTTCGAGACCAGATACTGCAACACCCCCAGCATTAGAAGCTTTTCCGGGTGCAAAAAGAACTTTATTTTCGGTAAATGCATGAATAGCTTCGGGAGTTGTAGGCATATTAGCTCCTTCTCCGACACAAATACAACCACTTTTAATTAACCGTTCGGCATCTTCTAAATGAAGTTCATTTTGAGTAGCGCAAGGAAGCGCTACATCACAGGGCACTTCCCATGGGGTTTTATCTGCGTGATACACTGCATTGGGGTAGCGATCGATGTATTCTTTAATGCGGCCTCGCTGTACATTTTTGATGTCCATGATATGGCTTAGTTTTTCAGCATCTATTCCATCTTGGTCATAGATGTATCCTCCAGAATCAGAAAGCGTACGTACTATTCCACCCAATTGAATTACTTTCTCTGCAGCATACTGAGCTACGTTTCCAGAACCAGAAACTACAACGTTCTTGCCGTCTAAGTTTGTCCCTATGTTTTCGAGCATTTTTTGTGCAAAGTAGACCACTCCATATCCTGTAGCTTCAGGTCGAATAAGCGATCCACCCCAACTTACCCCTTTTCCGGTAAGTACTCCTGTAAATTCATTTGCCAAACGTTTGTATTGCCCAAAGAGGTATCCGATTTCTCGGCCCCCTACACCGATATCACCTGCTGGGATATCTCGATTTGCACCAATATGACGGAATAATTCGGACATAAAACTTTGACAAAAACGCATTACTTCGTTATCACTTTTTCCTTTGGGATCGAAATCAGAACCTCCTTTTCCACCGCCCATAGGAAGGGTAGTAAGAGCGTTTTTGAAAACCTGTTCAAAGGCTAAAAATTTTAGGACGCTTAGGTTTACGCTTGGGTGAAATCGCAAGCCCCCCTTATAGGGTCCAATCGCCGAATTCATTTCAATTCGATACCCGCGATTAACTTGAATTTCATTTTGGTCATCCAACCAAGCTACCCGAAAAAAGACAACACGTTCGGGCTCCACCATTCGGAGTAAAATATTTTGACCGTAGTAAATATCGTTTTTTACAATATAGGGGATTACATTTTCAGCAACTTCTGTCACTGCCTGCATGAACTCTGGTTCATTTTGATTTCTTACTTGAACCTCTGCTAAAAATTGATCAATGATTTTTTTCATAAAAGGAATATTAAAAAACAAGAATACATTATAATTTGATGAAACGAATGTAGTTTTTTTGTTTCTTACTACACAAATAAAAGAGCAACAACTTCTTCAATTTTTGTAAGTGCTAACACATTGATTCCTTTTGAACTATACTTGTTTTTCGTTCCTTTTGAATTTACAATGGTTTCAAAGCCTAATTTTTCAGCTTCAGTAATGCGTTGATCCAGTTTGGAAACGGGACGCAATTCTCCTGAGAGCCCAATTTCGGCAGCAAAACAAGTTTCTTTTGGAAGTGCAATATCGTGGTAGCTCGATAAAATTGCAGCTACGACAGCTAAGTCAATTGCGGGGTCTTCGCTGCTTATTCCACCAGTAATATTCAAGAAAACATCTTTACTTCCAAGTTGGAATCCGGCTCTTTTTTCTAAAACCGCCAAAAGCATATTGAGTCGTTTTGCATTAAATCCAGTAGTGCTTCTCTGGGGCGTTCCGTATACTGCGGTGCTAACCAGTGCTTGTACTTCGATCATAAGGGGACGAATGCCCTCAACAGTAGCCGCAATAGCATGTCCACTCATTTCTCGATCTGTTTGTGAAATGAGGAGTTCGCTGGGGTTGGTAACGATTCGAAGCCCAGAAGACAACATTTCATAGATGCCTATTTCGGCTGTAGACCCAAAACGATTTTTTTGTGCTCTTATGATGCGGTAGATGTGGTTTCTGTCGCCTTCGAATTGCAAGACCGTATCTACCATATGCTCCAATACTTTAGGACCAGCAATAGCGCCATCTTTTGTAATATGACCTACTAATAAAACGGGTGTGTGGGTTTTTTTTGCAAACTGAATGAGCTCTGAAGTACATTCTTTAATCTGAGACACACTACCCGCACTGCTTTCAACGTATTGTGTTTGCAACGTTTGAATCGAGTCAATGATTACAATATCCGGCTCTAGCGCTTCAATTTGTTTAAAAATCTTTTGTGTTAGCGTTTCACTGAGAATAAAACAATTTTCGTTTTCTGCCTCAATTCGCTCCGCTCGTAGCTTGATTTGTTTTTGACTTTCTTCGCCTGATACATAAAGAACTTTTCCTATGATTTGAAGAGAAATTTGAAGGAGTAAGGTAGATTTTCCAATCCCGGGTTCTCCTCCCAAAAGCGTAACAGAACCGGGAACAAGACCTCCGCCTAAAACCCGATTCAATTCAGGATCATTCGTTGAAATTCTAGGCTCTTTATCGGTATCAATTTTTTGAATTCGAATGGGTACCGCTTCTTTGCTTTTCGATGTTTTTGGCGCTATCCAACCCTTTTCTTTGGGCTTCTCTACAACCTCCTCTACTAGTGTATTCCACTCTTTACAGCCGTTACACTGTCCTTGCCATTTGGCATGAGCAGTTCCACACTTTTGACAAAAAAAAGTAGTCTTTACTTTACTCATTTATGCTACTATTTAAGAGATTCAATTTTATTTAAGATCAAATCTTTGGTTACAAAATCAATGGGATCAAGGGTATATGCTCGTTCATAATTTTTAAGTGCCTTTTTAGTGTTACCGGTAATTTCATAGGCAAAACCATTAAAATAATGGCCCAACATGGTGGTGGGATAATCTTCAAGGGCCAAATCGCCTAAAACAAACAGGGATTCTGCATCTGACTTTTTTTGAGCCGCTGCAAAAACAGCCATCAGATCATTTAAAATATAGCGTTTTTGAATCCCCAATTGAGTTGATATTTTTTGATATTTTTTAACGAGGTAGTTATGCGATGGGAGAGAGTCTTTTAAAATATTTTCTCGGTATTCTTTTGGGCTGATTGGCTGATAAACCCTAAAAACCCCTTCAAGTGCAATTGGAATTGAATAGGCAGGGGTAGAAAATTCATCGGGAAAAGAAAACGCATCTGTAGTCAATATGAATTGCTTATTTTTTTGTTTTTTAAGTTCCTCAGTTAAAAGGCTAATGTTGTTTTTTTGTCTTCTGGGAAGGTTCCCAGAATTAGAAATATAATAATTCGTCGTTTTTTTAATGTTAGCTGCGTTTACGGTCAAAGGCTCAATAATTTGAGCCGAAACCTCGGGTGTAATTGCAATATAGGATGAAAACATATTCGGACCATTCAGCAAAAAATAGTTCATAAAGTTCGCAGACTTATTTTTTCCGATCAGCACTTTCAAGTTTGAAATTGGGTATTGAATTGAGAGTCGCTGTACAACATCCGAAACAATGAATTGTTTGAAATTAGATCCTCGAGTGCTCAATTGTCCTGAGTTTTTATCTGTTTCGCAATCGCGTACTACTTGATATGGTCCTTCTTGTCGCACTCCAACTACAATAGACTTTGGCATATAGTCGATTTTAGACAAAAAGCGAACATTAGCCACTACAAGGTCAAATAATTCATGTCCTTCCAATACAACAATTAACGGCAGTTGATCAAGGGATCCTTCTTCTATTTCGGGAATATACAAATCTATTATTCGTGTGGTTCCTAGAACCGAAGACTCAATGGTTTCTGTTGTAATTTGCGCTTGGAGCATAAAGCTTGACAAAACCAATAGTGTTAATAATGAGCGAATCATAAAAAAATATTTAATGCGAGCTTAAGGTACTTACTTTTTTCGATTCAACAGGGGTAAAGCAAAAAAGGAAAGACCCCCAAAGATTAATACCATGACGGTTTGAGCGGTCCACATAATCCATCCAAATGCCAGGCTAGATTCTTTTGAAATCCCGTAACTTATCAAAACTAAAGAAACTGAAAAAGGATAAATTCCGATACCTCCATTGGTAGCTGAAATGGTTATGGCACCTACTAAAAACCCAATCAACAGGGCTTCAAAAGGGAGATCAACCGTTTCGGGCAGTGCCCATTTTACGATATAAAACATAAAAATATAGAGGCCCCAAATTAAAAAGGTATGGAAAAGATAAGCCCATTTTTTAGGCATTTTTACTAAGGTCATTACACCTTCAGTAAGCCCCTCAATCAGTCCGATGATTTTAAGTGCAATAACCGATTTCGAGCGTTTAAGCTGTTTGACTAAAACCCTGAGCCCTAGACCGACCAATAAGATCGTGATCACTAGGGTTGTTGGGTTAAAAGATTGTTCTTTTAAAAACAACATGATGAAATCGAACTGAATCAATAGCGCAATTCCAATGACTAAAAATAGCATCATCAAATCGACCATTCGCTCGGCAATTATCGTTCCAAAACTTTTTTCAAAGGGAATGTCTTCATAGGTTTTCATTACGGTAGCTCTAAAAAATTCTCCAGACCTTGGGACACCAAGATTAGCAATATAGGTAATGAAAATCGCTAGAACATTATTCATAAGTTTTGGACGATAGCCCATTGGATGAAGCATAAAATTCCAACGGTATGCCCTAGACAAATGGCTAATCATTCCCAGAATTAAAGACAGCATCACAAAACGATAATCTGCATTTTTAACAGAATCAAAGATGATTTCTCGATCTTCTGCTGTCGTATCTTTGACCGAGAGATAAATAAAAAGAACCCCAATTAAGAGTGGGAAAATAAATTTTAAAAATTTAGTTAGAATTTTTTTTTGCAAGATTACTGTAATAAGTTAGTCCCTTCGTTTGGAAATATTAGTGCAGGTGTATAGTCACAAGCTTTTTCGAATGGGACCAAACAGTAACTAATGATGATGATGACATCACCTTTTTGAACTTTTCGAGCTGCGGGACCATTAAGGGTTATTTCTCCTGAGTTTTTTTCACCTGCTATTACGTAGGTTTCGAGACGCTCTCCATTATTGATGTTTACAATTTGAACTTTCTCGCCCGGGACCAGATTTGCAGCCTCTATTAGTGCCCGGTCAATGGTAATACTTCCGATATAATTCAAATCTGCGCCCGTAACAGTGACGCGATGGATTTTAGATTTTAATATTTCTATTTGCATGCTGCAAAGGTATTAAAATTTAATGTTGTCAATTAGGCGAACACCTCCTAATTTCAGTGCAATAAAAGCCCTCGTTTTTGAGCCGTTCAAATGGCTTACTTTTTCGAGAGACAGTGAATCTGCAATTGAAAAATACTCTAAATCAAAGTCGGGATGTAGGGAGAAAAAGTCAGTAACCCAAGCTTCAATTTGAGCAGGACTGTGTTTTTCTTTTAACGCAACAGCCTTTTGGAGCGTTTCATATATTATTGGTGCTAAGGCCCTTTCTTTTTTGTTTAGCCGTTCGTTTCTTGAGCTCATAGCCAAGCCATCCTCATGCCGAATAATTGGACAGGGAGTAATTTCAACAGGAATTTTTTCTTGTTTTACCAATGCCGTGATGATTTGTAATTGCTGGTAGTCTTTTTCACCAAAATAAGCTGTGGTGGGTTTTAAGGCTTCAAATAATTTTTGAACAACAGTGGCTACTCCTTGGAAATGTCCTTTGCGGTGAGCGCCTTCCATAGTAGTTTCGAGTTTACCGAAGTCATAGGTTTTGGATTCTACCTTAGTAGTATACAGATCATCTGCTTCTGGAGCATAAACCCAAACATTCCCTCCTAAGGATAGAAGTTTTGAAAGATCAGTATTTAGGTTTTTGGGGTAATTTTTTAAATCATTCTTGTTGTCAAACTGAGTTGGATTTACAAAGATAGAAACCAAGACAAGATCATTGTCTTCAAGGGCTCTCTTAACAAGGGTTATATGGCCTTCGTGCAGGGCTCCCATGGTAGGAACTAACCCGATAGATTTAGCAGCACAATTGTTTTTAGCGAGGTTGAGTTCTTTGTACTGATAAAAAACGTTCATTTTACGAAAATATTAACAGCCTAAAAGTACTGTTTTTTCTATGGAACGGAAGAATTTTTGTAATTTTGCTAAACTTTCTAACCTAGGAAGCTAAATCAGTTTTATGCAAAACAAGAAAGTATTAATAATATCCTCGGAAGTAACACCTTATTTACCTCAAACAGATCAAGCTATCAATTCGTTTAAAATCCCCAAAACGATTAATGAAGCTGGAGGTCAAACGCGAATTTTCATGCCTCGTTATGGGATGATTAACGAACGACGACATCAGTTGCACGAAGTTATTCGTTTGTCGGGAATGAATTTAGTCATCAACGATATGGATATGCCTTTGATTATTAAAGTTGCTTCAATTCCAAAAGAGCGAATGCAGGTTTATTTTATTGACAACGAAGAATACTTCAAAAGAAAAGCAATGCTTAAAGACGAAGATGGAAATTTATTTTCGGACAACGATGAGCGCATGATTTTCTTTACAAAGGGTGTCATCGAGACGGTAAAGAAATTGAACTGGTCTCCAGACATCATTCACCTTCACGGTTGGTTTACCTCACTGTTTCCTTTATATATGAAAACCTATTTTGCTGAAGACCCAATTTTTGAGTCAAGTAAAATTGTAACGTCTATATACCCAAACGATTTTGAAGGTTCTGTTTCATCAGAATTTGAAAATAAAGTAGCTTTTGATGTTCCTGGCGAAGCAGAAAAAAGTCTTTTGAAAGAGGCTACCTATGAAAATTTAATCAAGCTTGCTACTAATTTTTCAGATGGAGTAATCCTTTCTGGGGAAAACATATCTGAGAGCATCCTTTCGAATATTGATGATAAAAAACTACCCGCCTTAACTTTTGAAGAAAGTGCACAGGAAAACGCCTATGTAGATTTTTTCAATAATCAAATCCTTTAATGCCCTATGAAATTTAAGATACCCTTCTTAAAGAATTTCTCTTTCTTTCTCCTTTTCACACTCTTCATAATTTCTTGTAATGAAGATTATAATACCGTTGGATACGATTTAATTTCTACCAATGATTTTGTAACAAATAAGGTAAAACTTCCCGTGTATTCGTATCAAAATGAATTCCTAACGGATGTTCAGGTCAATGGATTAACTTTTCAACAGCTTGGTACAATTGAAGTTCCTAATATTGGGCGATCATCTGCATATATTGCTTCTCAGCTTAGTTATGTACCAACTGATTTTTTTGGATTGTTCAGTCCAGAAGACGAGTTAGGGGATGAAAATAATGAAAAGGCAATTGAAGAAAATGAACAAGTGATTTCGGCATATTTAGAAATACCTTTCATCACGAACACCAGAGATCAAGATGGTGACGGTGTAATAGACAGTTTGGATGCTGACCCAGAAGACCCGTCAAGTGACACCGATGGCGATACGGTTAGTGACGCATTAGAAACTCAGAACGGTTCCAACCCTTTGAGTAATGATACTGACGGTGATGGAATTTTAGACGACGTGGACGCCGATAACACAGGTTATCAGTCAGAAAACAGAACCTACGCAATCGATTCTATTTTTGGAAACAGAAATGCCAGCTTTAATTTAAAAGTAGATGAGCTAACCTATTATTTGAATTCCTTAGACCCCAATGATAATTTTGAATCTCAACAAGCCTTTTATTCTTCTCGTGATTTTCATGAAGAAGATTTTGTAGGTGAAAATTTATTTGATGAAACCATTCAATTGGATTTTGAAGAAGTACGGATCAACTTTAAGGAAGACGATCCAGAGACGGATATAGACGAAACCACTCAAGTTGAAACTCGCCGTTCACCTCGTATACGTGTGCCTTTGGATACTGCATTTTTTCAACGACGTTTTATCGATATGGAAGGTTCAGATTCTTTGGCAACAAGTGACTTGTTTCAAAAGTATATGCGTGGGATTTATGTGCGCATGGAAAATCCATCAGAGGACTTGTATATGTTACTCAACTTTGTATCTGCAAGCATCGCTGTAACCTATGAATACAATCGGTATAACGACAATGATACACCCGATGACACTACCGATTTCTCTATCGATCGTTTAGAACGAAGCTTCACCTTGAGTCCTGGAATAACAGTCAATCATCTGGAGAATTCATTAATAAACCCAGCAATAAGCCAAACCATTGCACAATCAAATGGTTCTAATAAAATCTTTGTAAAAGGGGGGATGGGATTACTTTCATCCGTTGAGTTATTAGGAAAATTTTCCGATGGATCAGCACTTTCAAAACTTGAAGAGTTACGCGGAAATGATTGGTTAGTGAATGAGGCGAATTTAGTGTTTTACGTAGATTCAACATCCGTTGAGAATTGGACTCCTGGAGATTTAATTGCTGATCGGTTATACCTTTACAACAAAAGAGATACAGCTCCGTTATTAGACTATTTTGCAGACAATACAGCAAGTAACGAAAGAAATAAAGGGAAGTTAGTTCACGGTGGAATCTTAGAATTTCAAAACGGAAAACCACACCGCTACAAATTTAGAATCACCCAGCACATCAATAATCTAATTCGGAAAGATTCGACCAATGTGCCTTTAGGGTTAGTTGTTTCTGCGAACATAGATGATGTATCTACTAGAAAAGCCAGATTAAATGGTGGGAGTGAAGAAATTCTATACCCAACAGCAGCTGTTTTAAATCCTTTGAGTACTGTTTTAATAGGATCCCATCCTAGTGAAGGTTTTGAACATCTCAAATTAGAATTAGAAGTGATTTACACAGATTTCTCAAATTAACCCTTATTTTTTATGTGTGGTATAGTAGCCTATATTGGTCAGCAACAAGCTTCACCAATTATCATTAAAGGCCTCAAAAGGCTAGAATATCGAGGATATGACAGTACTGGAATTTCTTTATACAATGGAGCTGAGCTTCAAACCATTAAAACAAAAGGAAAAGTAAGTGACTTGGAAGCTAAGCTTCAAGCCGGGGAACCCATCCAAGCTGCAATCGGGCTTGGGCATACTCGATGGGCAACCCATGGCGTACCTAATGATGTAAATTCTCATCCGCATACCTCTAATTCTGGGGACTTGGTTGTGGTGCATAATGGAATTATTGAAAACTATGCAGCATTAAAAGAAGAGCTTATTCAACGGGGCTTTACCTTTTCTTCTGATACGGACACAGAGGTGCTCGTTAACCTAATCGAAGACGTTCAAAAGAAAGAAAAAGTAAAGTTAGGAAAAGCAGTACAGATTGCCTTAACGCAGGTTGTTGGTGCCTATGCCATTGTTGTTTTTGATCATAAAAAGCCCAACGAGCTAGTAGCGGCTAGACTAGGAAGCCCATTGGCCATTGGTATTGGCGAGGGAGAGTTTTTTGTAGCCTCAGATGCAACTCCTTTTATTGAATACACCAAGAATGTAATCTATTTAGAAGAAGAACACTTGGCTATCATTCGTTGTGATCGCGATATTACGATTAGAAAAATAACGAGTGATAAGGTTATAAAGCCTTATATAGAAGAGCTTCAAATGAGCTTAGAGAATATCCAAAAAGGAGGTTATGATCATTTTATGTTGAAGGAGATTTTCGAACAACCCCAAGCCATTAGAGACACCTTGCGCGGACGGCTACTTTCTAACGAAGGCGTCATCACACTTTCGAGTTTACGAGAACATGAAAATAAGTTTTTAAAGGCACGACGCATTTTAATTGTTGCTTGTGGAACTTCATGGCATGCCGGCTTGGTTGCCGAGTATTTATTAGAAAAATTTACACGTATCCCTGTTGAGGTTGAATACGCTTCTGAATTCAGGTACCGCGATCCCATTATATTTCCCGATGATATTCTAATTGCAATTTCTCAATCAGGAGAAACCGCAGACACACTAGCAGCAATTAACATAGCCAAAGAGCGTGGAGCTTTTGTTTTTGGGGTATGTAATGTAGTAGGTTCATCCATTTCAAGACTTACCGATGCCGGTTGTTATACCCATGCTGGGCCAGAAATTGGTGTTGCTTCTACAAAAGCGTTTACTACTCAGATCACTGTGCTGTCTCTTTTGGCATTGCGTTTAGGAATGGTAAAAGGAACCTTATCTCGGTCAGAATATCAACAACACTTGGTGGAGTTGGAATCTATTCCAGATAAAGTGTCCGAAATTTTAACCCAAGAAGCGTTGATAAAAGCAGTGGCAACTTCTTTTAAAGATGCCAATAATTGCATTTATTTAGGGAGAGGATACAATTTTCCAGTTGCTTTAGAAGGAGCATTGAAACTTAAAGAAATCTCATACATTCATGCTGAAGGATATCCAGCTGCCGAGATGAAACATGGACCAATTGCTTTGATCGACAAGCAAATGCCGGTAGTTGTAATTGCAACCAAAAAAGGACATTACGACAAAGTGGTCAGCAATATTTCAGAAATAAAATCCCGAAAAGGTAGAATCATTGCCGTGGTAAGTGAAGGAGATGTTCGGGTAAAAGAATTAGCCGACTATTGTATTGAAATCCCCGAATCATTGGAATGTTTTACTCCAATCTTGACAACCATACCTTTACAATTATTATCCTATTATATAGCTGTTCAACGCGGCTGTAATGTCGATCAACCCAGAAACCTAGCCAAGTCAGTAACAGTAGAGTAAGGTTATGTGTTCAAAGTTGTAACCCCTACAACCTAATCGTAAAGTTCTCAATATCAATTACTACCACCAAACTTTGGGAATCAAATTATTCAGAATATCAACAGTATTTGTTCAATCGAATTTGTGAATATAAAGAGAATAATGTAACACCTATTGGATATAGAAAAATATCTAAAATATTCAATCAAGAAGGGTTAAAAACACTTCACGGGAATGTGTTTAAGAATAACCATGTTCATTCCATTTATAAGAAAGGAAAGATTAGAGAGGAACGAATCAGTAGAGAAGATATCGTTGAGATTTCTCAAGTTACAATTGAGGAATTAAAATAATAGATTAATTTTTGATTAAATGTAAAGTTTTTTTGTCATTATGTAAAAAATACTTTACATTTGTTGAAATTAAAAAATTATAATATGAGTTATTTATTTAGTAATAAGTTTAAAAAAATCAGTGGTGTGATTTTTTATTTATCAATACCAATTGGATTATTTTTGTTGATAACTGAAAGAATACAAGATTTGTTTGTTGTCAACGTTTTTTCAATTTTTTCATATGAGTGGATTGGATCAGAAAGAACAGGGTTTGGGTGGATAGAAAATGGTTTAGGTGACGAATTTTTCACCTTATTAATTATTGTTTCAGGTTTAATAAACTCTTTTAGTAAAGAGAAAATAGAAGATGAATTAATTTCAAAGATTAGATTAGAAAGTTTGTCTTTATCTCTCTTTATTAGTTTTGGATTAATAATTGTGTCTACCTTTTTAGTGTTTAATATTAACTATATGTATGTATTGGTGTTCAACTTATTTTTAATAATTCTCTTATTTAATTTAATATTTAAATTCAGACTATTCAAACACTATAACTCATGAAAAATAATTTAAAGTTATATCGAACAAAGTCTGGATATACACAAGAAGATATTTCAAAAAAAATAGGTGTTTCTAGACAAACAATAAACTCAATTGAAAATAACAGATTTCATCCCTCAATACTATTGTGTTTGAAACTTTCCAAAGAATTGGATTGTCGGTTAGATGATTTGTTTTTTCTTGAAAGTTGATGTGGGAAAGTAACGGGGAGTTACAACTTTGAACACAGTAGAAAACTTCATTACAGTAGAATAACTATATTTATACTAAAGCTTCGAAAAGAGCTTATTTTTTTAACATAAAAAGGCCTTCTTATGGAATCAGAAAACACAAAAATTACGGTAAAACCTAACGGACAATTTGCCATTCAAGGGCCCGTTACTCTTGTTGATATTGAAGGGAATGAGATTAAACACCCACCTCGGTTTTCACTTTGTGGCTGTTCAAAATCAAATAATAAACCCTTTTGTGACGGCTCTCATAAAGGGTAAAAGCAGTTTAAGCGATACCAACATATACTTAATTTAAATGAATTTAAGGTTCCAAGAACTTCGAGTATTGCTCTACCGCTTTTTGCTAGGATACTTTTTTTATTTTATTGCTCGGAGCTTTTTTGTTTTATTCAATACCGACTTATTAGAAGTCCATACATTCTCAGAGTTTCTTGAGCTTTGTCTCTACGGACTTACCTTTGATACTGCTGCACTTTTTTATGTCAACGCGATTTTTCTACTGGGATCTATAATTCCAGGAACCTTTGTTACATCAAAAAAATATCAAAACAGCCTTTTTGGAATTTATATGATTTTTAATTCGATTGGTTTGTCAATGAATTACATTGATGTTGTATACTACCGATTCAATTTGAATCGACTTACAAGCAAGGCCTTTGAAGTTCTAGAAAATGAGTCCAATGGCTTTGCTCTCTTTTTATCTTTTCTCAGGGATTATTGGTATGTATTCCTACTATACAGTTTATCTCTTTTTCTATGGGTTAAAGCGTATAGACTTTTAAAAGTAAAACGAGTCAAAAAAGTACACACACCTTCTTATATAATTTCTTCTGTTGTTTTATTTTTTGGAGTAGCAGCTGCAGCAATTATTGGAATCCGAGGAGATTGGAGGCACAGCACACGTCCGATTACTCTAGTCCACGCCATGGAAAAGGTACATCATCCTTCACAAGCGGATGTTGTGCTCAATTCGCCTTTTACCTTCATCAGAACCTATGGTAAAAATAGTTTTAAATATTCGCAGGACTTCAGCGAAGCTCAGATCGAAGCTTTAATTCAGCCGATCAAAACCTATTCAAATCTAAATGAATTTGATACGCCCCCCAATGTTGTCGTGTTTATTCTAGAAAGTTTCGGTAGAGAATATTGGGGTGCTATGAATGGGTCAACTGAAATTGAGGGTTTTGAAAGTTTCACTCCCTTTTTAGATTCGTTAGCAAAACACAGCATTGTCTTTTCAAATGCCTTTGCAAACAGCAGGAAGTCGATTCATGGAATGCCTTCTGTACTGGCAGGAATTCCTTCTTTTGAAACGGCATATACTTCATCTCAATACGCTACTCAACCCCTTCAATCCCTAGTTTCAATTAGTGAAGAAATGGGATATGCCACTTCTTTTTTTCATGGAGCACCAAACGGATCTATGGGCCTTTTAGGCTTTTCACAAGTCTTAGGTTTTGATGCCTATTATGGTAAAAATGAATATAACAACGACGCAGATTTTGATGGTATTTGGGGCATTTGGGACGAGCCATTTTTTCAGTTTATGCAACAACAATTGTCTGCAGAGTCCAATCCGTTTTTGACTGCAGTTTTTTCAGTGAGTTCCCATGCTCCTTTTCAAATTCCTGAGAAGTACGAGGGTAAATTTAAAGAAGGGTATGTACTGATGCACAAATGCGTTCAATATACCGACTATGCGATTGAGCAGTTTATGGCTTCTAGTAAAAATGAGCCTTGGTTTGAGAATACGCTGTTTGTTTTTACTGCAGATCACGGTAATCAATCACACTATGATTTTTATCAACAAACCATCAATCGTTTTGCGACTCCAGTAATGTTTTATGCGCCAAATAAATCATGGGGTGAAGAACGACAGGATTTGGCCCAACATATGGATATTATGCCAACAGTTGCTCATCTAATGGGTTATGAAAAACCAATTCGAAGCTGGGGGAGGAGCCTTGTTGGCAACGAAGATTCATCGCTTGTGGTCAATTACTTCGGGGCTGGAACTTATTTTTTCATGAATGAAGAATATATTTGCATTTACAATGGTTTAGAAGCGATAGGCTTTTATTCAAAAGAGGACTATGGCCTAGAAGATAATTTAATTGAATTCCGAAGTTCTGCAATGCGTGCATTAGAAGAAAAAGGAAAGGCCTATCTTCAAGATTATAATAACCGAATTGTTAAAGGAGCATTAGAAGCCAACTGAAAATGAAAAACAAAATTCATTTCATCATTAATTCTCGTTCAGAAAAGGCGCTAACAGAATTGCCTAAGCAATTGGCCTTAGATCCATTCTGGCAAGAAACACATGATTGTTTTTTATGGAAATCCCTTTATAAAGGGCATGCGCTTGAGCTTACTCGAAAAGCAATTCAAGACAATACCTCCTTAGTAATTGCTTGTGGGGGTGATGGAACAATAAATGAAATCGCGCGCTATCTAGTAGATACTGCGATTCCGCTTGGTTTTATTCCCCTGGGATCTGGAAATGGTGTCGCACGTCATTTCAAAATTCCTTTAAATATAAAAGGAGCGCTAGCGGTACTTCGTGAGATGCATTCTGTTGTAATGGATGTAGGCCTGGCTAATCAGCATTTTTTCCTTTCTAATATGGGGGTTAGTTTCGATTCTGAGTTCATCAACACCTATCAGAATAGTCGAACTAGAGGCTTTAGTTCTTATTTTAAGGCTCTTTTTACAGCAATAAAACTTCACAAAACTCAAACATTTGTAGTATCTCACGCTGGTATTAAAAGGGAGGTCAGCCCTTTTTTGCTGATGATTTCAAATGCAAATCAGTTTGGATATAACTTCTCCTTAACGCCCAAAGCGCTAGTTTCTGACGGACAATTTGAACTGATTCTTTTCAAGAGTAAGTCAATTTGGTCCTTATTCAAGTTGTTTTTAGCAAGTCGATTTGGATTAAAACTTTCGGATAAACTTTTAGAAATTATTCCAATTTCGGAAGTTGTAATTGAAAGCGCTACTAAGGAATTCTTAATTCAGTTGGACGGAGAAACAAATCGTGTTTCCAACGAATACCTTCAAATCAAAATGCATCCAACGGGACTTCATGTCATTGTCCCAGCGGAACACCGTTAGTCTATAATTTTAAAATAAGACGCTCAGTTCAGCCATCTATTTTATAATTTCTTTACCTTTAAAAAAACAAAATCATGAAAGAGCATTTATCTATTTTAGCCCATAATCGAGTATTATATGCTCGTTTTTTAAAGAGCTTTTCTTTGGAACAACTCAATACTGTACCTAAGGGTTTTAATAATAATATCATTTGGAATGTTATACATGCTTTGGTTACTCAACAATCGATAATGTACACCTTGTCGGGGGTAAAGCCCTTAGTTCCTCAGTCTTGGATCGATGGCTACAGAAAAGGGACTAAACCTGAAGGAGCAGTTTCTCAAAAGTTTGTCGATGCTGTTGATGCCGCTTTAATGTCGACTATGGACCAGTTGCAAAAAGACATAGAAGCGAGGATTTTTAAAAACTATCAGCCCTACACTACTTCTACTAAAATGGAATTGAATTCGTTTGCTACCGCTTTCCCTTTTGTCTTATTTCATGATGGAGTGCACATAGGGTCTGTTTTGGCTCTGGCAAAGCTCGTTTAGGCTTTTGAAATTGCGGCGATAATTTGTTCCGCATGAATCCTTGAATTCTCAATAAACCACTTATTCGTTTTTAAGCCTCCACAGACTACGCCAGCAAGGTAGACTCCTTTTTGGGAAGACTCCATTGTGTGTTTGTCGTATTGAGGGGTTTTGAACGCATCGGAATGAAACAGAACTCCTAAAGACTCTAGAAGTGTGAAATCGGGTTGATAGCCCGTCATTGCCAATACAAAATTATTTTGAATTTCTATAGGCCCGTCAGTCGTCTGTATACGGACACTTTTAGGCTTTATTTCAATGAGCTTGGATTCAAAATACGCAGGAATACTTCCCTCTGCTATTCTGTTGAGAATATCGGGTCGTGCCCAGTATTTTACATTGGCACCTACTTCCTTTTCACGCACCACAAGGGTAACGCTTTTTGCTCCCTTACGGTAGGTTTCTAACGCAACATCAACAGCAGAATTTGCTGCACCGACAACAATTAGATCCATTCCAAAATAAGGATGAGGTTCTTTGTAGTAATGGCTCACCTTTTCCAGCTCTTCCCCAGGGATATTCAGCTTGTAAGGGAGGTCATAGAAGCCTGTAGCGAGCACAATATTTTTGGATTGGTATTCTTTTTTATTTGTACGTATTTTAAATCCTCCTGTTGTTTTTTCAAACAAAACGACCTCTTCATATAGGTTGACGTTCAACTTCCAGGAGGTTGTTACCCGTCTATAATATTCTAGTGCTTCTGCTCGAGTAGGTTTGGGGTTGTGTGAGATAAAAGGAATGCCTCCTATTTCTAGACGATCTGAAGTAGAGAAGAAGGTCATGTTTTGTGGGTAGTGGTACAATGAATTTACCAGCATCCCTTTTTCGATGATGGTGTATTGCAGGCCGTTCTTCTTTGCCTCAATACCACATGCCAGTCCGATGGGTCCAGCTCCTATAATGATCAAATCTTCCATAATTCAAAGGTAATTAAAGCCGATTGATCTTAGGGTAAGAACCCATGAGATTATTATATAGTTAAAATCTATATAATAAATTATATAATCATTATAAATGATGATATTGAATATATACTGATAAAAACAACACAATACAGTTTGTATATCATTATCAACATAATTTTTATCTATTAATTTGATTTATATTTAGAAATTATCACCTGTCTTAGATAGAGAAAAAATAAAGAACCAATGAAAAGGCTTATTCCTGTTGGGGTACCATAAAAATAAGCGCCTGAAAAAATTAAAATTTTCCACCAGAATACAAATACAAAAAGCCCTACTATGTACTTTATTGAGTTGTGAAATACGATATCAGGGAATAGTTTTAGCACCCTGCGGATCCCAACTAGTGGTAGGATATTCGGAAGGCTTAAGAGGTTGATCCAAAACGGTCCAACAGAACCCTTATTTTCGATTGTTTTCAGTTGTTTTGGATCCAATGCTAACAGTTCTTTTAACTTAGTAAAGCCTAGCTTGGTATTCGCAAGATTGATGTATTTTTTCTTTTGTACATACTGTTCATCATTTTCTGGTAGCCATAGGCATGCCTTCATTTCATGTTCCAAATTTGCTCGGAGTTGATTGATTGTAGCACTCCTATTCTCATTAAAGGCTTGGAGGAAATCTCCAACAAGGATAGGCTTGCCATAAACGATATGCACCTCTTGCCATGGCAATTGATGGTGGCTGTAGTTGATGCCAACGGGTACAACATACAGGGTGCTGTCTGGAAATTTTTCTTGAGCCTCAAGTACCAACCGACTACTGCCTTTTGACAGGCGTTGTAAGTAATACTCGTTGTGATGACTCCCTTCAGAAAACATCATCATATGATCCCCTTTGCCGAGAATTTCGTGACAGCGAGTGAAAACCGCAGCATTTTTTCTTAAGCTGCTATATCCATCGCGAATTCGATAAACGGGTAACATTTTTAGGGCATCCAAAAACCATTGAAAAGGTCCTCCAAAAACATCAGATCGGGTCAGGGAGGTGACTTTTGAACCACAGCTAGTTCCCACAAGCAGCGGATCTAAAAACGCTCCTTGATGATTGGGTGAGAAAAGTACAGCTCCCTTTTTTGGAATTTGTTCTTGTCCATAAATCCGGATACGCCTAAAGTAAAAACGATTGTAGTTTTTTAATAACAGTAAGATGAATTTATAAAAAAGAGCTTTCATAGTATGCAATTTATTTGGGCCAACAGATCAAAATTAAATATAATGAAGACATTGCTACTTAAGTTCAAAAATAACTTTTTTAAAGAGGAAGGAACAAGAGCCATTCAACACAACACAACATTATATATATCAACTACTTAAGCTCGGTTTAATTTTTAAAACAACAGAACAGCTTTTTTTTATTAAAAACTTGAATTTCAAAGGGGTTGTTTTTTTTGGAAACGCTATATTTGCAGTCGAAATAAAAGACTAAAAAACTAATACAATATCATCATATGGCAGCGACTGCAGGAAAAGTTTCTCAAATCATAGGCCCAGTAGTAGATGTTACCTTTTCGGGAACAGGCACTAAACTACCTAAAATTTACGATTCGTTAGAAATCACAACCAAAACAGGAGATCTTCTAATACTTGAGGTTCAGTCTCATGTTGGAGAAGATACAGTTCGAACCATTTCAATGGATTCTACTGACGGATTGAGCAGAGGGACCGAAGTTATTGCAACCGGAAGCCCTATTCAAATGCCAATCGGAGATGATGTTTACGGAAGACTTTTCAACGTAATTGGAGATGCGATTGACGGTATTGGAGATTTACCAAAAAAGGGAGATCAGGGTTTACCAATTCACAGAGAAGCACCAGCATTCGATCAACTATCTACTTCTACCGAAGTTCTTTTTACAGGAATCAAAGTAATCGACCTAGTGGAGCCTTATGCAAAAGGAGGTAAGATTGGACTTTTTGGAGGAGCAGGAGTTGGAAAAACTGTATTGATACAAGAATTAATTAATAACATTGCCAAAGGGCACGGGGGACTATCTGTTTTTGCAGGTGTAGGAGAACGTACCCGTGAAGGGAATGATTTACTTCGAGAGATGTTAGAATCTGGTATCATCAAATACGGTGATGATTTTCTACACTCTATGGAAGAAGGTGGCTGGGATCTTAGCAAAGTAGATAAAGCTGCGATGAAAGAATCCAAAGCAACTTTTGTATTTGGACAAATGAATGAGCCTCCAGGAGCTCGTGCTCGTGTAGCACTTTCTGGATTAACGATAGCAGAATACTTTCGTGATGGAGCTGGAGAAGGACAAGGAAAAGATGTACTTTTCTTTGTTGACAATATCTTCCGATTTACTCAGGCAGGTTCTGAAGTGTCAGCCTTATTAGGACGTATGCCATCAGCAGTAGGATACCAACCAACATTAGCAACCGAAATGGGAGCGATGCAAGAACGTATTACTTCAACCAAACGAGGATCAATTACTTCTGTTCAGGCTGTATATGTTCCTGCGGATGACCTTACCGATCCTGCACCAGCTACAACTTTTGCTCACTTAGATGCTACAACAGTACTATCACGTAAGATTGCAGAGCTTGGTATTTATCCTGCAGTAGATCCTTTGGATTCTACTTCACGAATTTTGACTGCTGAGATTTTAGGAGACGAACATTACAACTGTGCTCAACGAGTAAAAGAATTATTACAACGATATAAAGAACTTCAAGATATTATTGCAATTCTAGGAATGGAAGAGCTTTCAGAAGAAGATAAATTAGCCGTATCACGCGCACGTCGTGTACAACGTTTCTTATCACAGCCGTTCCATGTTGCCGAACAATTTACCGGCCTAAAAGGTGTTTTAGTAGATATCAAAGAAACCATCAAAGGATTTAATATGATCATGGATGGAGAATTAGATCACTTACCAGAAGCAGCTTTCAACTTGAAAGGAAGTATCGAAGAAGCGATTGAAGCTGGTGAAAGAATGTTATCCGAAGAATAAGGTATGTATTTAGAAATTATATCTCCCGAAGCAACCCTATTTACGGGTAATATCGATTCTTTAACGGTACCAGGAGCCAATGGTTCTTTTCAGGTTTTGGAAAACCACGCTTCTATTGTTTCCACCTTAACTTCAGGGAATGTTACTCTTCAAGGGAAGTTTGATAGCTCCAATAACTTTGACGATCCGTTTCATAAAATCGATGCGAATTCTGTCATTCTCAAAATTTCATCTGGAACTCTTGAACTGCAAGACAACAAAATAATCTTATTGGTTGATTGAGTTTTATTATATAAAAGTATACATCAAATTTTAACATCAAATATCTGTGAATTAAACACTTAATATACAGATATTTTTTATTTTCGCTCAAAATTAAATCCTTTGAAATGAAAAAAGTAACCTTTACATTTTTGTTTTTACTTTGCACTACCTTACTTTTTGCACAGACCGATTCTCTCGAGCTTAAAACAAACAAGTTAGATGAGGTGATCCTCAATTCAACACGAATTGATTTACCCCTTTCTCAACATTCTAGAACCATCCAGGTGCTGGATGCATCGGACATACAAAAGAGTGGAGCACCTAATGTTGTTGTTTTATTGCAGCAAATATCGGGGATCGATATTAGACAACGCGGAGTTGAAGGGATGCAAGCCGATTTATATATTCGAGGAGGTAGTTTTGATCAAACCCTTCTTTTAATTGATGGGATTAAATTGGAAGACGCACAAACAGGACATCATACGCTCAACCTCTTACCTCCAATTGATTTGATTGAACGCATCGAGGTACTTAAAGGACCTGCGGCCAGAATTTATGGTCAAAATGCATTTACAGGAGCAGTTAATATTGTAACTAAAGTCTCAGGTTCAGGAGCAAACCAACTTGCTGTTCAAGGAGGGTCTTATGACCAATATCAGTTGAAATCGACTCTACAAACAAAGGGTGCTACGGGAGGTGTTTTAGGCCATTTTTCCTACAATACCTCTAATGGATATCGTCATAATACAGACTTCATCAACAGAAACTATTTTATAAAAGGTAATTTTGAGACTAATGAAATTCCTTTTCAGTTTTTAGGGTATTTTTCAGATCGTGAATTTGGAGCAAACGGATTCTATGCTTCGCCATTAGCAACTGAGCAATACGAAGAAACACAGGGGAGTTTAGTCGCTCTTTCTGCTGTTAAGAAAACGGGACGCTCCATTTTTAAGCCAAGGATTTACTGGCGTAGAGGCCAAGACATGTATGTCTTTATTCGAGATAATCCAAGTGTGTATAGAAATTTACACATTACCAATAAGGCAGGAGTAGCAGTGGACTATAGCTTGTTTTCTTTTTTAGGAACAACGGGTATTGGAGTTGACTTTGCACGTGTTGGTATAAGTAGTAACAACCTAGGGGATCACAGTCGGTACATGACAACCATCTTCGCCGAACACCGCTTTTTACTTTTAAATGACAAACTGGATATTACACCCGGTCTAGCCTATAATTATTATACCGATTTTGGATCACACTTTTTTCCAGGGATAGATTTTGGAGTAGCATTCAATAGCGAATTCAGAGTTTATGGGAATATTGGATCTACCTACAGAATACCAACCTATACAGATTTGTTTTATAGCGACAGCACAACCTTGGGGAATTCAAACTTGAAACCAGAAAGTGCAGTAGCTATAGAATTAGGACTTCGATATACGAGCTCTATGTTTTCTTTTAGTGCGGCTTATTTTAACCGTAATTCAGAGGATTTAATTGACTATGTAAAAGATACAGCAGATGCTAAATGGAAAGCCAACAACATCCAAGAAGTTACTACGGGCGGATTTGAATTGGAGTCGACTTTAAAATATAATCTTTCTTCCCTTACTCAAAATATAAGATTGGGTTATACGTATATCGATGACGATGTAAAGGGAGTAACCGAGTATACATTTTCTCGCTATTCAATCAATTCTTTGAAAAACCATTTCACCATCAGATCCCTCAATCAATGGTCCAACAGTATAACTTCTGGTGTAGTATTGAAAGTTGCAGAACGTACCTTAGGAGAGCCCTATACTGTCTTAGATTTCAATGCGCAATGGGCTTCTCCAAACAAAGCATTCCGTATCACCTTTCTTTTGAATAACCTTTTCGATGAAGTGTATACAGAAACTAATCTGGTTCCCATGCCCGAAAGAAACGGGAGTTTAGGAATTCAGTTTTATTTTTAAGGATTCGCCTGCCTTTTGTTGTTGATGGCCTCGTAAATGAGTTGGTTTTCCCATCCTCTGTATTGTAAACGGTCGTGTACTTTTTTTTGGCATTTGAGACCACCAAGATGTTCATATTCTTTCCAGATCCGTTCAAACAGCTCTTCAAAGGTATCGGAATATTCATTGGGGTCAATTTCTTTGAGTGCAATTTTGGTGTTGAAAGGAGAAATATTTCTGAATTTGAGCTCCCGTAAAATCCGAACTTTCCCCCATTTTTTGATTCTAAACTTCCCACGTGCAAAGATTTGTGCAAAGCGGGTTTCGTTTAAATAATTATCGGAGATGAGTTGCCCAATGATTTGGTCTATCGCCTCGGGAATCATGTTCAGGGATTTTAGTTTTTGAACAACCTCTTGATGGCACCGCTCCTGATAAGCACAATAGTGTTCCAGTTTTTTTTGAACTTCTTGTACAGTAAAAGAGGTGCTTTTTTGCATAGTCAAAAATACATTTTTTCTAAGGACTTCAATTCAATTTACCATTAACGTTATAAGACCTGTCATTCATGCTGTTAAATACTGAAAATGGATGCGAAAAATGAGATTAAAGATATAAAACCACATCATCCTCAAAGACAAGACCAAAGTTTATATCAACGACCTGATGTATATCAAGGCCGAAGATCATTATATACGGGTATACACCTCAGACGGCAAAAATCATTTGGTACGGGGTCGTTTAAGGGACTTAGACGAGCAATTACCTCCTAACTTTATTCGAACACATCGATCGTATATCACCAATCGAAACTTTGTAAAGCAAATTAGTAAAACAATTTTGTTACTCCTCGATGGAATTACAATACCGATATCTAGGAAGTTTAAAGATATTCTCCCATAATTTATTAAAACAAAAAAGCGGCACTCTTTGGGAGTGCCGCTTTAATAATACTATTGAACACGAATCGGTTTTTGAGTGTTATCAAAAAAGCGATAGTGTAGATACTGATAAGCATCTCGGGGTATAATTTTTACCCGTTTTTTATGCTTGAATAACCATTGAGTTCGGATGGAAGGGAACCCTTGGTTTAAATAAGCAGCAATAAAAGGATGAATGTGTAATTCAATTTTTTTCTTTTTATGCTGAGCGTTGTTAACAATTTTGTTAAGGTCTGCGTTGATTTTGTCAAGTAAAACAATAGGCGCCTCAACCTCTCCATTAAGGTTCGGGTTGGGTTCCTTGGTTTTGATATTCATTTCTGGACGGACCCGTTGACGGGTTATCTGAATGAGACCAAATTTACTAGGAGGTAGAATTTTGTGTTTGGTTCTGTCGGTACTCATTTCGCTCTTCAGATGTTCAAATAGAATGCGTCTATTTTCACTAGATCCAAGATCGATAAAGTCGACCACTACAATTCCTCCCATATCACGTAGGCGTAGTTGACGTGCTACTTCAGATGCCGAAATCATATTGACTTCCATGGCTGTTTCCTCTTGGTTTCTCGCTTTGTTTGAGCGATTACCACTGTTCACATCAATAACGTGTAATGCTTCCGTATGTTCTATAACTAAATAGGCTCCTTTTTGCATGGAGACTGTTTTCCCAAAGGCTGTTTTGATTTGTCGCTCTACTCCAAATTTCTCGAAAATGGGTAGGGACTCGGTATAATGTTTAACGATACCGGCCTTTTTGGGTGCAATGGTTTGAATGTATTCACCTATTTCACCGAATAACTCTTTGTCATCTACATGAATTCCAGTAAAAGAATCATCAAAAATATCACGAAGTATAGAAGATGAGCGATCTATTTCGCTCAACACTTTAGTTGGATATTTGTTGATTTTAGAAAGGCGGGCACACATATTTTTCCAACGCTGAATCAGCTGTTGTAAATCTGCATCGAGTTCCGCTACTTTCTTGTCCTTGGCAACGGTTCGCACGATTACACCAAACCCTTTTGGTCGGATGCTTTGCACGAGACGTTTGAGACGATTTTTCTCTTCTCGGTCTTCAATTTTTTGTGAGATGGATATTCTATCAGAAAATGGGACGAGTACCATATAACGACCGGCTAATGAAAGCTCGGAACTAATTCGTGGTCCTTTAGTCGAAATGGGCTCTTTGACTACTTGAACTAGAATCTGTTGATTCGAGCTGATGGCGTCTGCGACCATTCCATTTTTTTGAATATCTTCTTCAAAACGAAAGTTTTTTAATAAATAATCTTTTGTTTTACCTGTACTTACCTGTTTAATGAATTTCAATAAAGTTGGAAGTTTGGGACCTAAATCGTGGTAGTGTAAAAAACCATCTTTTTCGTGGCCTACATTTACAAACGCAGCGTTGAGTCCCCCGACTGATTTTCGAACTTTGGCGAAAAATATATCACCAACTGAAAATTTGTTGTCGTCTATTTCTTTATTGAGCTCAATTAGTTTTCCATCCTTGAGTAATGCGAAATCAACTGCAGAGGAATTCGATCGTATAATCAATTCTTTATTCACTCTGAGTAGTGTTGTGTTCATGCACAATTATATGCACAAACAGATTAAACAATAATTTGTCAGGATTTATCCTGTGAAACGCAACCTAAAGATGCGTTTCATTTCAAAGAACAATGAATCTTTTGAGTGTATTCTACACTATTTTTTCTTGTGACGGTTAGCTCTGCGTCTTTTCTTACGCTTGTGCGTAGCTACCTTATGTCGTTTACGTTTTTTTCCGCTTGGCATAGCTTGTTGTGGTTATTAATTAATAAATTATTTTACAGGAACTTTTGTTTTGACTCCTTCTACAAATATTTTAGCCGGCTTAAAAGCTGGAATATTGTGAGCTGGAATTTTGACAGCTGTATTTTTTGAAATGTTTCTTCCAGTTTTTTCTGCTCTAGTTTTCACTACAAAGCTTCCAAAACCTCTTAAGTATACATTTTCATTTCCTTCTAGAGAAGTCTTAACCTCTTCCATAAATTTTTCTACAGTTGCCTGTACATCACCTTTGTCAATTCCTAGTTGTTCCGAAATGTTAGAAACGATCTCTGCTTTCGTCATGATTTTATTTAAATTATAGTTTGTTTTCTCTTCTGAGGAATGCAAATATATAAATTTATAATTAGAAATATATTAGCCTAATCCATTAATATTAACCTTTTTAAATCGGGTGCGAAGCATTACTTTTGTAAACAATGACTTGGACAATTCAATTAATGGCCTGGTATAAGATACACAAGCGATCTTTTCCTTGGCGCAAAAGCCGCGATCCTTACAAGATTTGGCTTTCAGAAATCATTTTGCAGCAAACTCGAATAGCTCAAGGGACACCTTATTATCAGTCTTTTATAGAAAACTTTCCTACGGTTGATGCGCTTGCAGCGGCAGATGAGCAGCAGGTTTTGAAATTATGGCAAGGGCTAGGATATTATTCTCGCGCCAGAAATTTACATCATACGGCTCAAGCCATTGTTTCGGATTACGATTCTGTTTTCCCGCACACTTTTTCAGAATTACTTACACTTAAAGGTGTAGGGAACTACACAGCCAGTGCAATTTCCTCTATCTGTTTTGATGAGCCTCAAGCGGTGGTCGATGGAAATGTGTATCGGGTTTTAGCGCGCTACTTTGGAAAAGACACCCCCATAGACGCTTCCTACGCTTTAAAGGAATTCAAAGCCTTGGCTTCGGAATTAATGGGAACGGAGAGTCCAGGCGATTTTAATCAAGCCCTTATGGAGTTTGGTGCCCTTCAGTGTACCCCCAAAAACCCATTGTGTGATCGTTGTCCTTTTCAAAAGGATTGTGTGGCTTTCAACCAAAACAAAATAGATCAGCTGCCTTTCAAAAAAAATAAAATTAAGGTGATAAATCGATACTTTAATTATTTAGTCTTTGTTACCCCAGCAGGAAAAACCCTTTTAATTCAGAGAACGGCTAAAGGGATTTGGCAACACTTATACGAATTTCCTTTGGTAGAAAGTGAGCAATTATTGAACTTTGAAGAATTAATAGATGATCCAAATTTGTCGAAGTATACCGATATGAAAGAAGCGACACTTTCTAAAATTAACGAAAATCCAATTAAGCATAAATTATCCCATCAACAGTTGTATATTACATTTTGGAAAATAAACACAGAACAGCTTTTGGGTGTTGCAATTGATGAAAATAAATTACCTAACTACCCTGTTCCCATTGTTTTACAAAAATTTATTGAGAATTTTTATAAATCGAAAACATGACTTTATTACCTTTGAATATGTTTAACCTTTTAAATCTATCATTATGAGCGGAAGCCTTAACAAAGTTATGTTGATTGGTCATCTTGGAGATGATGTAAAAATGCACTATTTCGAAGGTGGGGGAGCAATTGGAAGATTTCCTCTAGCAACCAACGAAACCTACACCAAAAAAGCTACTGGTGAGAAAGTCACGAATACGGACTGGCACAACATTGTTGTGAGAAACAAAGCAGCAGAAGTTTGCGAAAAATATTTGAGCAAAGGAGACCGTATTTACGTTGAAGGTAAAATCAAGAACCGTAAATGGCAAGCCGAAGACGGAACTGATCGGTACAGCACCGAAATTAATGTGGACGAATTCACCTTTTTGACAACCAAGAAAACCGCTGAAGGAGCAACACCTTCCGAACAACCTCCAGCACAACCGCCTTCGAAAGAAGATGATTTACCATTTTAATCTAAACTGTAATTAATTGGACCCAGAACCCTTAAGTATTTATTTTTTATCCCTTGCATTTGAGCCTATTATAGGTTTAAAAATAATACTGTTGGCTTTTTTACTTCTGGGATCGGCTTTGATTTCTGGTGCTGAAGTTGCTTTTTTCTCTTTGACTCCTTCGCTTATTGAAGAACAAAAAGAAAAGTATCCAAAGAAAATCCAGAAGATTGAAAGTTTATTACAAAAACCCAAAAGATTATTAGCCACAATTCTTGTGGCTAATAATTTTATCAATATTGCAGTTGTACTCTTATTCGCCTCCTTGGGAGAGCTCCTTTTTGGTGGTATTTCGAACGAACTCATTCGACTTTCAATTGAAATCGGAGTGATAACCTTCGTTATTTTACTTTTCGGTGAAATATTGCCTAAGATTTATGCGAATAAAAATAGCATGCTTTTTTCGAGGTTTATGGTAGGTGCTGTTTATGCTCTGGATCGTAAAATCTTATTTTTCATTACCATTCCGATGAGTAAAATAACCTTGTTTTTGGAGCGTAATTTTGGACAACAGTCGAACTCCTTCTCTGTAGACACACTTTCTCAGGCACTTGAGTTTACAGAGCAAAAAGACACGACAAAGCAAGAGGATCAAATTTTACAAGGCATTATTAATTTCGGGACAACCGACACCAAACAGGTGATGTGTCCAAGGATTGATGTTTTTGCACTTGAAAAAGAAATGTCCTTTGAAGAAATTCTTCCTTTGATTATTGAAAAAGGCTTTTCTAGAATACCAGTTTACAACGATAAAATGGATCAGATTGATGGAATTCTATATGTCAAAGATTTAATGCCCAACATCAATTCACCTGGGTTCAAGTGGCAAGAACTTTTGCGCGAACCTTATTATGTTCCTGAGAATAAGAAGTTGGACGATTTGCTCAATGAATTTAAAGTAAAGAAAATGCATATGGCTGTTGTGGTCGATGAATATGGTGGAACTTCTGGAATTGTAACCCTAGAAGACCTTATAGAAGAAATAGTAGGTGATATTGCTGATGAATTTGACGAAGAAGAATTGGAATATTCCAAAATAGACGAGAAGAACTTTGTTGTCGATGCAAAAGTGGGGTTAAAAGATTTTTATAAAATCATTCAAATTGAAGAGGTTGAAGCTTTTGAAAAAGCAAAAGGGGAAGCGGAAACACTGGCGGGTTTTATTCTTGAAATAGCGCAACAATTACCTGTCTTCGGGCAGAGAATTGTTTTCGAAAAAATCATATTTACTATTGAACTCGTCGATAAAAAAAGGATTAAACAGATTAAAGTAACCCTTCCTTAAGTCTATTTTGAACTATCTTTACCTTATGAAACAGTTGGTGTTTTTTGGATTTATACTGCTATGCTTAATTGGCTGTAACGAAAATACACTTCCCAAACCGAAGGCATATTTGAGTCTAAATTATGCTGAACCTGTTTATAAAACGGTTACTCACGATTGTCCTTATGTTTTTGATCTCAACGCATCTGCTGAAATAATTCCTCAAGCTCAATGTTGGAACAAAATCATTTATCCCGAGATGAAAGCAACGGTTTATCTTTCTTATGTGCCGATAAAGAATAACCTTGATTCTCTTTTGTACGATGCCTATCAAATGCCAAGTAAGCATGTTGGAAAGGCAGAAGAAATCCCGGAACGGATTTTTCATAATCGTGAAAACCGAGTTTATGGAACTCTTTTTAGGGTAGTGGGCGAAGCGGCCTCACAAGTGCAGTTTTTTTTAACAGATAGTACGGATCATTTTTTAGTAGGATCGCTTTATTTTTATACACGACCCAACTATGATTCCCTCATGCCGGCAGCTCAGTATGTAGAAAATGATCTGATGCGCCTAATGGAATCTTTTGAATGGAAAGGAATTTCTGAAGAATAAGATTCAGTCTGTTTTTAGATCACTAAAAACATCTACACGCTCGTTTTTTGTCACTTTATATACTGGACCAACACTTTGAACAACCGTGCTTAACTCTTGATCTTGAATCCAATTTGGATCAAAAACAATTTGCGCAAGCTCGCTTTCAAAACTTACTGTGGCGGATTGGACCCCAGGTGTAGCATTCAATTTCTTTTCAATACTAGCAGCACATCCAATAGCACAGGTCATTCCGGTTATTTGGAGCTCACTTTTAACCAAAGCCTCCGTGTTGAGCACGATTTCTTGAGGCACAGTAACTTCAATCGTTTTTACTTCTGGTCCTTTTTGTTTACAAGAAACAAAGGAAAGGATACAACACAGTAGGATGGAAATTCTTTTCATGGTGTTTTTTTCAAAATTACTAATTTATTAGGAATGCCTTTCCCTAAAAATGATCACTTTTGCAAAAACTTTATGCATGTCAGTAACGTTTAAAAAGTGGGCGTATCTTTTAGCGCTTTCAATTATCTGGGGGAGTTCTTATATTTTGATTAAAAAAGGACTTGTTGGTTTAACACCACTTCAAGTTGGATCATTTCGTATTCTATTTACTACGGTCATTCTTTTAGTGTTTGGGTATAAAACGCTCGAGGGTTTGAGTCGTGAGCAGTGGAAATGGATTGCGCATACTGGATTTTATGGGACTTTTTTTCCAACCTTTTTATTTTCCTTCGCTGAAACCGAAGTAGACAGTTCTGTAGCCTCCGTATTAAATGGTCTTACTCCTTTATTCACACTACTGCTAGCCTTCTTCTTTTACAAGGTAAAAATCGTTAAAAAGCAAGTTTTTGGAGTTTTGGTTGGCTTTCTGGGAACGCTATTACTGGTAGCCCAAGAGTTTTCACTCACGACTTCGGGCGATTCAAAGTACTCCTTATTGGTGGTTTGTGCTTCTGTATTTTATGGTATCAATGTCAATATTTTAAAAGATAAACTTTCTGGAGTTTCTCCAATGGGTATTGCTTTAGGGAATTTTTTAATGATTGCTCCAGCTGCACTTCTGATTTTACTTTTCTCTGACTTTAATTGGACTGGTTTTTATCAAGAAGCAGCAGTAGTGAAGTCCATGGGGTATATTTTAGTTTTAGCTTTATTTGGAACTGCGGTTGCAAAAGTTATGTTCAATAAGTTATTGGCACTTTCCTCAGTTGTTTTTGCTGTTTCCATCACCTACCTACTTCCGATTGTTGCTATCGGTTGGGGACTGTTCGATGGCGAAAACTTTGGCGGCATTCAATGGGTAGCAGCTTTCCTAATTATCGGTGGCGTTTACTTGGTGACCGAAACAAAAAAAGCGCCCAAATAGGCGCTTTTTAATCATTAAATAAATGGTGTTAATTGAAATCTGCAGTATCGATAGCACCATTCAATTCAATAGATTGCGTGATAAAATCGATAGCTTGAGGCCCTAAAGGTTGAGTCGTTTTATGAGGGAATAAAATTCCATCTACTGCCTTATAGTCGCCTAATAGTGTTTCTTGAGTCACAGCATTTCCTTGAATTTCTTGTGTTTCAGAAATCTTAATTTTTAAGAATGTTTCTTGATCATAGAAAAATGATTTGGTTGCAGAAACAGTCAATTCATAGGCAGCAACACCATTTACATCAGCAACGCTAGCTTTGATGTTGGATGGATCTAAACCAAATTCAGCAAAGATATAACTGTCTTTAAGAGCATCTTCTAGTTCTGCTCCGCTCAAGTCAATGTGTTGACCTTGGGCTTCTGTATATCCTTTATCTTTATTTACAACTTGTTTTTGCATCACATTCCCCATCATGCTGACGGTTAATAACGATTGCTGTTGGTTTGTTTTTTTGGTTACAACCTCCAATTGCATTCCTTGCATTGTTGCTTGTAAAACTTCACTTTTTGAAGTGATGCTTTTTAATTTGTCAAGCCCGCCAATTGCATTAAAGTAGTTTTCCAGAATACTAGCAGAAGTTACTCCTTCGGGAAGCTGACTCGAATAGTCAGGGCGTTCAGTAGGAGTACCATATGGGTCATAGTACGATACTTTTAGTGGTTTCCCAAAAGGAGCTACTTGTTCTAAGTTCTCTAAAACTTCACTTCCTTTTCCAGTAACAAAAATACGAGCCTGATCAAGCTTTATGTGCTTTTTAGTAGCAGCTAATACATCGGCAACGGTTACGGCATTAATTTTTTGTAGATAGGTTTTATAAAAATCTTCAGGAAGGTTTTCTGTACGGATGCTCAAGGCATAGCGCGCAATGGTTTGTGGTTTTTCTAGTGCCAAAACAAAATCACCAACATACTTAGCCTTTGCATTATTCAATTCTTTCTGAGTAACCTCTTCTGTTTTAATTTTCTCTAGCTCTTTAACCAACTCCACTACAGCACTGTCTGTAACTGCACTTCGAACACTAGCAAATGCACGTAGGCGAGCCCGGGTATATTTATTCGTTTGAAGTCTAGAATAAGAGCCATAGGTATAGCTTTTGTCTTCTCTAAGATTTAGAAATAAACGGGCTTCTTCACCCCCACCAAGTATCCTGTTTCCTAAAAGCATTGGAAAATAGTCAGGATGTGTTTTTTTAATGGAATTTGTAAAGGCTACGGAAACTTCGGATTGAGCAGCATTATTCATCTCCGTAAAATGAATGTCTAATTCAGAACTATTTTTTGCAGGTTCAAATGCATAGGCACTTGGAGCATCCCCTTTCCATCCTTTGAAGAGTTTAGTAACTTGTTTTTTTACAGTTTTAAAGTCTATATCTCCAATAATAACTAAATAAGCATTTTTAGGATTGTAGTTAGAAGCGTAGTATTTTTTTACATCCTCTAAACTGAGTTTAGATACGGTTTCAATTTTAGTGTATTCTCCGTAGGGGTGACTAGCGCCGTAGGTAATTAAGTTTTCTACTCTTTGAGCAGCTGCGGGGACACTTTTTTCGTTGGCCTTTATCCCTTCGATTAGTTTTTCTTTTTCTTTTTCAAATTCCTCATTCAAAAAATTAGGATTGAGTGCAGCAACAGCCATGAGTTCCAAAACTCGAGGAAAGTAACGAGATAGAGAAGCTGCAAAAGCACCCGACGAACCAAAACTTAGAGAGGCTCCCATGAAATCGACTTCTTCTTCAAAATCATTTTTTGCGATGTTGGTAGAACCTTTTCCCAACATGCTCCCTAATAAATTGTTTGCACCTGCTAAGTCTCCTTCGAAAATTGGTGGGTTATCGATGTTCAAAGTAATAGAAACACGGGGCAATTTATGATTTTCAACGACCATTACGGTCATTCCATTTTTTAAAGTAAAACTTTGTGGTTCGTCCAATTGAATTTCTGGAGCGGGTCCAGGGCTTGGTTGAACACTTCGGTCGATCTGAGCTGCAAGGCCAGAAAGACTAAAAAGGGCGATATATAGAATGTATAATTTTTTCATTTCTTAAGGAATTTATTATTTGGAAGACTCAGGTAAATAATCGAGAACCAAACGCTGGTTTGGATTCAGATACTTTTTGGCAACAGCTTGAATTTCTTCTCGACTGATGGATCGATAGATTTCAATTTCTGAATTGATCAAGTTTGTGTCTTTATAAAAGGCATAATATTCAGCTAAAGAGTTTGCAATCCCTTCTACAGAAGAATTAGAATCCACAAAATTAGTCTCAAATTTATTTTGAAGTTTTTGGTAATCCTTTTCAGAAATTAAGTCTTCTTGGATTTTCACAACTTCCTCATCAATTTCGGAAATGATACTTTCAAGTGATGTTTCGCCTAATGGCAAACCATAAATAATATACATGCTGTGGTCCTCTAGACTTAGATTAATGGCGCCAACCTCCAAAGCCATTTTCTTTTCATCTACTACTTTACGATACAATTTAGAAGAATTTCCGTCACTAAGATAGGTTGAAATCATGTCTAATGTCTTAGAATCACGACTCTTTATAGAGGGTGTCCGATAGGCAGTTACTATCATGGGTATTTGTATGTTGGAGTCATAGGCCTTGGCTTCGATTGCTTCGGTAATAGGATCTTCTTGTTCTGTAACACGATCAACATCTGCTCCTCTTGGGATAGCACCAAAGTAATCAGCAATCATTTTTTTGGTAGCATCGATTTGAATATCTCCAGCAACAACTAGAATAGCATTGTTAGGCACATAATATTTTTTGTTAAACGCTATAAACTCCTCTAAAGAAGCTGCATCTAAATGATCCGATTCTCCAATCACGGTTTTTTTATAAGGATGATTTATGAATAAATTTTCCTGCACTTGATCCAAAACCTTCCCATAGGGCCTTTCTTCACCTACTTTTTTCTCTTCTTTAATAACATCTTTTTGGGTGTCAATTCCATCTTGATTAATTACAGGGTGGAGCATTCGCTCCGATTCTAACCAGAGACCTAGTTCTAAACTATTAGACGGAAAAACTTCATAGTAGTATGTATAATCGTTACTTGTGAATGCGTTGTTTTTTCCACCATTTGATGAAACGATGCTGAACCATTCGCCACGTCCAATGTTTTTTGTTCCTTCAAACAGTAGATGTTCAAAAAAGTGAGCAAAGCCCGTGCGATCTTTTAACTCGTCTTTTGCGCCTACATGATAAAGAACCGAGGTGGTTACAACCGGAGCTGCATTGTCTTGATGTAAAATCACATGAAGACCATTGTCCAGATCATATTCTGTAAAAGAAACTTCTTGTGCCTGGACGCTAACAAAAAGAAGGCTTAAAATGAGGTAAAAGGCATATTCTTTCATGGTGTATTGATTAGATTGATACTACATAAGTAGTACAAAGTATTAAAATGTTACAACAATTTAAAATTTTAGCCTTTTAAGTTTGCATCAAAAGGAGTTATTATTCATTAAATAAAGTAACTTTATTATACCATGAGAATTATTGAACTCTTTATACGCTCCTTTCCTTTTTTGGTTACGGGTTGTGCTTTAATCGCCTTAGTATACCCTCCTAGTTTTACTTGGTTTTCAGGCCCGTGGATAACCTATGGTTTGGGAGGCATTATGTTGGGTATGGGACTGACCTTACAATGGCGTGATTTTAATCAAGTGCTAAAAACGCCTAAATGGGTTCTTTGTGGAATTTTATTACAATTTACCATCATGCCTTTTTTAGGCTGGGTTTTAGGCATTTTTTTTCAGCTACCTCCTTTTTTTGCTGTGGGTCTTATCTTGGTGGCTAGTTGTCCAGGAGGTACAGCATCTAATGTTATTGCGTATTTGGCACAGGCCAATGTTGCCTTGTCGGTTACGATGACTACAGTTTCTACTTTAGCAGCAATCATCATGACGCCTTTGTTGACGAGTTATTTGTCTGGAAGTTATTTGGAGATTGACGCATTGAGCTTGTTTTATAGCACGCTTAAGGTTGTGCTATTTCCAGTTGCCTCGGGCGTTATACTCAATCGGTTTTTGCCCAAACTAACCCACAAAATTGTTCCTTTTGCACCACCAATTGCGGTTATATTAATCACGCTAATTGTTGCGAGTATTATTGGTCAGGGTAAAGAAATCATCTTAAATTCGGGCATTCAACTTCTTGGGGCAATTTTGATTTTACATTTATTGGGGTTCCTATTGGGTTATCTTGTGTCTAAAATGATTTTTAAAAACGAAGCGGTTAGTAGAACCATAGCCATTGAAGTGGGGATGCAAAATTCTGGTTTAGGAGCAGTACTGGCACGAGAAAATTTCACCAACCCAGCAACCGCAATTCCATCAGCAATATCCAGCTTGGTGCATTCTATTTATGGTAGTATATTTGCTTCAATAGCAAATAAATTGGACAACAAAAGATAGCGTATGAAAAGGCATAAGGCAGTTATTGTTTCTGCAAAAAGAACCCCAATAGGGAAATTTATGGGTGGATTATCAACGGTGCCTGCTCCCAAATTGGGAGCCATTGCAATTCAGGGAGCTCTAGCGGCTGTTGGGTTGGATGCTGCTGAAGTTGATGAAGTTTATATGGGTAATGTTTTGCAAGCCGGCCTGGGTCAAGCCCCTGCTCGTCAAGCAGCAATTTTTGCAGGAATCCCCGATTCAGTGCCCTGCACCACGGTGAATAAAGTTTGCTCTTCAGGAATGAAAACCATCATGATGGCTGCACAAGCAATTGCACTTGGCGATGCTGAGGTTGTTGTTGCTGGTGGTATGGAAAACATGAGCCTTGCACCCCATATTGTTCCTCTACGAACAGGAGTGAAGTTTGGCGCCACTCAGCTAGAAGATGTAATGCAAAAAGACGGTTTAGTGGATGCTTTTGATCAGGTAGCTATGGGTACTTATGCAGATGCAACGGCAACAAAACACCAGATATCCAGAGCAGATCAAGATGCCTTTGCTATTGAATCCTACCGAAGAAGTGCAGCCGCATGGGAAAGTGGGGTTATGCAAAACGAAGTTGTTTCCGTGTCTGTTCCCCAAAGAAGAGGTGAGGATATACAAATCACCGAAGACGAAGAATTTACTAATGTACTTCTCGATAAAATACCAAAGTTGCGCCCAGCTTTTACTAAAGATGGAACCGTAACGGCTGCCAATGCCTCTACGATCAACGATGGAGCTGCTGCCGTAATTGTAATGTCTGAAGAGAAAGCAAAAGTGTTGGGCTTAACCCCGCTAGCAACGATCGAAGGCTATGCCGATGCCGCTCAAGAACCACAATGGTTTACTACGGCACCAGCTAAAGCCTTGCCCAAGGCACTCGCAAAAGCAGCTGTGTCTTTAGATGAAGTAGCATTATTTGAATTCAACGAAGCGTTTTCAGTTGTAGGTTTGGCTAATATGCAACTTTTAGAATTGGATTCGGCCCGGGTCAATATTCATGGGGGAGCAGTTTCATTGGGTCACCCTTTGGGTTGTTCAGGAGCTAGAATTGTAGTGACTTTACTCCATGCGATGAAGCATAAAAAGCTAAGCCTAGGCGCTGCTGCAATTTGTAACGGTGGTGGAGGTGGTTCTGCTATTGTATTGAGAAGATAAAGTGGTATAAAAGTTTCTTATGAAAAACAACAATAGATCCAATCTGTTAAAAAAAGTGGTTTTACTGCTGCTCCTGGCGAGCTCATTTTCTTATGGGCAATTTACTTTTTATAAGCCTTATGAAGTGGAGGTTACTTCCGATATTCCCTTCGGCTCTTTGACTTCCGAAATCGATCAAATGCGCTTGGGATTAGAAGCACAGCAATGGTCTGTTGAGGTACTCAAATATTGGCTGACTGAGATGCAAAAAACCCCTTTTATTACGGGAGATCAAAAAATCAATTTCATTCTTTATGACAGTCAGAAGAGGCGAAAAATTCTCATTCCTGTTCCCGTAAAAGAAAAAATAGTTCGTGCTTTTAAAACCGAAGCTGGGTTTCAAGAACACTACATTGAGTTTATATCGGAAACCTATGAATGGCTTTTAGAAAACATTTAGAAAATAGGTTTTTCGGTTATTCCGAACAATATTCTTGACCCACGGAAAAGCTGTTGTAAACAGATGCACTTACCTCTCCGCTAACTGAATTATCGGGGACATAAGAATCCATTTCACCGCCATTCGTATTGAAGATATTACTTTCGGCATTTAAGATAAAATAGTATTTACCATTTACAATTTGCTTTTCAATAATATCTCCACAGCGACTATTGTCGGAAGTACAGCCAACCCAAAAAACGCTAAATAGTAAACAAGAGAAGATGGATCTAGAACTCATAACATTGATTTTTATAAACATAGTTGATACAAAAATACTACAAAATGCATGAAGTAGGAAATACTTTCTCTAGGGTTTTCGAATTTCATCGATCATCAGCTGTACTGCTTTCGGAGGATCAGTAGTGCGATAAGAAATCAATATTGCAACCAGTATATTAGCACACATCGCTAAAGTCCCAAAATCTTCGGGCGAGACTCCAAACCACCAATCTTCTGAAGTTCCCCCTCCAAAAAAGCCAAGTTTAAATTTTATCATATAAAAAAGCATCAGCGATATACCCACGACCATCCCACTAATTACAACCTCTTTGTTCATGCGTTTGCTGAAAATCCCCATCACAATAGCGGGGAAAAAGGAAGCAGCAGACATCCAGTCGGCCGCTGTAGCCATTCCATTAGCGATGGGCGAAACACCTTCGCCTGCAACATAAAATTCTTTGGTTGAAGAGGCTCTAGACCAAATTGCAATTCCTATATAGAGGGTAAAGGTTATTCCAACCATTATCCAAATCCACAGTTGTTGTTCCATAACTATTCTAAAGTTTTATCGTCTAAGCGGTTCATTAAAAAGACATACAAAAAAATTAAAGCAACAAAAACATAAATCGATCCTTGTTGCGCAAACCAAAAGCCGAGTTTGAAGCCGCCAATTTGAAATTGATTCATGAAATCAACAAACAAAATTCCAAATCCAAAAGAAACCAAAAACCATATACTGAGAAGAATACTCAGGTATTTTAGATTGGTTCTCCAATAGGTATTATCAGGCTTTTCCATAAACAATTTTATTAATGTTAATTTGCAGCTTCAAAGTACTAAATAGAACTGGTTTTATTTGGATCTTAGCTTAAATATGAAAAAACAAAAACCCGTATCATGAAAATAAATATTTTCTTATTAATGATGAATCTAATGAGTATAAATCTTGCAGCACAGGTATATACTTTTAGCTCCGAGTCTGACGGACAATCCATAACACATAAAATTTTCAAGGACTCCGAATACCTCATTCAAACACAATACGAAACCGATTCAAAGATTTTTGTTAGTACGCGTGGGGGTTTTTATAAGTTGAAGGGCGAAGAGATTCAGATTCTTTTCGAGTTCAATTCAAATTACAGCTTAGATAGTCTTAAATCAATAAGCATTGTACCCTCGGCTTGGAAGTTAATTTCTGCAGCAGAACAAATTCATTCAGGGAAATGGCTGATGGCTGGAAGGGTAAAAGCGGAAGGAGAGAAAAGACGCAACATCAACGGAGCGCGAAAAACCTTGAAATTTTTATTGGACGGACATTTCCAATGGACAGCTTTCAACACAGAAACTTTTCAATTTTTTGGCTCAGGTGGAGGAACCTATTCCGCAAAAGAAGGAGACTATATAGAAACCATTGGCTATTTTTCTAGAGACAACTCCCGAGTTGGTGCGGTGCTTCCTTTTCGGTATGATATAAAAGGGATGGATTGGTATCATCAAGGATTGAACAGCAAAGGAAAACCGATGCATGAAATATGGACTAAAAGGGTAAATTAAATTTTAGACTTATTTCCTTCCTCATCAATCGCAACAAAAACAATATCGCAGGCGCAATTTTGTTTTTTAATTTTCTCGATCAACCCTTCACTCGACACGTTTACATGGATGCGAAGAGAGGTGTTTCCAATTTTTATAATTTCCGCATCAAGTAGCACAAGATCACCAATGTGAATGGGTTCCAAAAACTCTATGTCATCAACGAATTTAGTCACGCAATATTTTCCAGAATATTGAACGGATAGTGCATAACCAACTTCATCAATCCATTTCATTACTTTCCCTCCATGAACATTTCCCCTGTAATTTGCATCAGATGGTTCCGCTAGGAAAGACATTTCTAATTTCATTTTTCGCATACTTAAAGGTAGTGGTTTTTTATGATCTCTGTGACTTTAAGCACAAAATTGGCTGATTTGCAACACTTTTGCGCTTGAATGTATATCTTTACTTGTATATGAAATACACTATATTTTTATTATTACCCTGGTTGCTTATGGCACAAACTGAAGAACAAGCCTACGAAGTTATACAAACTAAATCCGATTTCGAAATCCGATACTATCCATCCGTTATGATGGCTGCCTATGTTTCTAGCTCAAATGATTCTTCCGGATTCCGCTCCTTGTTTCGCTATATTTCCGGCTCAAATCAATCTCAGACCAAGATCGCAATGACCACTCCAGTTCATATGGAAAAACAGGAACAAGGGAGTTCGATGGCCTTTGTTTTGCCAAAAAAATTTGATTCTAAATCCACACCGCTTCCCAGTGATTCTCAAGTGAAAGTTTACGAGGCAAAAGGAGGCTATTACGCCTCGATACGCTATTCGGGTTACACCAATGAATCAAAAGAAAAAAACTACACCAAACAGCTGAAAGCAAGTCTGGAAAAAGAGGGGATTGAGATCGCTGGATCACCGAAAGTCTTTGTCTACAACAGCCCCTTTAGCTTCCTCAACAGGCGCAATGAAGTTTCATTCCCAATTGTCTGGAAGGAGTAATTAAATATATTCTTGTTTTGTCTGTGTCAATGGAGTTTCCACATCTCCTGTGTGCTTCGTACTAGCAGGTTCAAAGAGTAAAAGCCACACTTCCTCATCAGCGATTGGTTTATGTGGAACGCCTCTGGGGATAATGAGAATTTCCCCTTCATTCAGCACTACTGTCTCATTTTCAAACACCAGCTTTAGTGTGCCTTTGATGATCAGGAAAAGTTCTTCTTCATTTGCATGGTCATGCCATACAAATGCGCCTTTAACCTTTGCAATTTTAACCTGCTGACCGTTCATTTCCCCCAAAACTTTGGGGTTCCAATGATCGTTAAAAAGGCTAAACTTTTCTTCTAAATTAATTTTTTTCATCAAAATCTAAGACTTTATTAGGGTTATGGAATCGTTTGCTATTAGGGAAACTAATTCAAGTTTTCCTTCTTCATACATTTTCGGAAGATCGTGTAAAGGAGTATTTTTTGGCGCTGTATAATTTTCATAATCCTGAAATACAAGACCTTCGATTGCTCGTCGATTTATAGCGACGCGGAAACGAACTCCACCTGCATTGGTATGGTATTGATATGCTAAGTAATCTAGTGTTTTGATCTCTTTATCGAACCAATAGCGAAAAGTGTCTTGATGATCAACACCTCCATTTTCGGAAGTAAAATATACGCCTACTTTTTGATAGGTTCTTCCACTGATTTGTTCGGTATCCATTAAAGTTTTAATTGCCCCAGGATCTTTTAGACTGAGCGGAAGTCTGAAAAAGTAAAGAACAGAGTTTAGCGATTCTGAATAAATAAGCGCTATTGAATCGGAGAGTGCTACTTTTTCGCCAGCAAGGGTTCTTTGAAAACCATTTTTGGAATGCAGCAGATCGAGAATATTAGGAGTTGTATTTTTTCTTCGAGTATAAACCAATCCTTGCTTATCTTGTGTTTGTGAATACCGATAATTTCTGAATTGGAATTCAATAGCTTTTTTATTGAACTCATTCATTCCGTGTGCTTCAACGGAAGCTTCAATAAGTGCTTCGGCCGAAAGGTTTTTCGAATTCTGACAAGCCAAAAGGAGGAACAGAGAAATGGTAAATACTGAAGGGTAAAGCGATTTCATAGATTTGGTTTTAATGAAAGACTAGGTGCAAGGTAAGTAAACTTATGAAGAGTAAAACCCCCCAAAACGTATGCTTAGGGGAAGCAGCTTTGAACAGACCACTGATCGAAACAATTCGATTTTGGTTGCCTAAAAGGGAGATTGATAATCCCGTAAAAATCACCCAAAAAGCACGAACAAAGTAATTCATTTCTGGAAATATCAGTTGCAATAGGATGTTAACGGGAACGGTAATTAAGAACGCTACAAGAATTAGTTTTGCTTTAGGTTTTACAATTAAAACGGTACTACAGATCAATACCACGATTCCACAATTGATATAATATCTCAGGTTGTTGAGTGTATGCGTAAAGGCAGAGTCAGGATCATCGAATTTGAGATAAAGTAAAATCATTCCCATAAGCAAGGCAGTTCCCAGACTCACCAGAATGGCTTTGCGTCCAGCACTTATTTTTTCTTTATCGTTGGCTCTAGGATTCAAATAGGTTGCATAAATGTCAACAGACCAAAGAGTAGCCAAGGAGTTGAAGGTCGAGTCTACAGTACTCATCAAGGAAGCAAATAGACCGCATAAAATAATGCCCTTTACGCCTACAGGCAAGTAGGTTTTAACCAAATAAGGAAAAGCTAAATCGGGCTCACCCAGGCTGTCACCAAGAATTCCGTAGAGCGCAATTCCAGGGACAACAATCAGCACAGCCATCAAATATTTTATTAAACCGCCAACCATCAAGCCAGTTTGAGCATGTGCTACGCTCTTCGCTGCTAGAGCGCGTTGCATTACCGTTTGATTGGCGCACCAATAGTTGATGTTGAGAAAGAACAAACCAAAGAGATGAGTCCAAGGAAGCGTTTCGTGGGAGGCGGGTAGATGCAAATGCATCTTTTCGGGAGTTTTGATATACAGTTGTTCCCAACCTCCTAAATGATAAACCGCTGTTAGACAAACTACAACACCTCCGATTAATAAAATCCCAAATTGGAGGATATCGGTTTTCACTACGGCACTCAGTCCTCCGTGATAGGTATAGATTGCAGAGAATACGCCTAAAATTAAAATCAAAATTCCAATGCGAATGACCCTATTGGAATGGATGAAGGCAAGCTGTTCACCAAAGACCATGTCCGCTGCATAGGCTCCCCAAAAAAGAGCTGCTCCGAGGGTTATTGTTGCAAAAAGGCTGATGTTTGCCAAGGAATAAAATAGAGCTACGCGCGCTCCTAATTTATTCTTAATGAACTGACTAATGGTTGTAATTTTTTCTTTAAGAAAAAGAGGGACAAAGACAAACGTTCCGAGTAAAATTCCTTGTACTGCGTTGATTTCTAAATTTGCCTGTGCCAGTCCATAGAGGTAGGCAGAACCCATCATTCCTAAAAACTGATAGCCTTGGATATTGGTTGCTATTGTTGAAAGCGCAATAGAATACCAGGGAAGGTTTCTTGAACTCAGGAAGTAATCCTCTGCCGTAGCGTTTGCGTTTGTTTTTCCTTTTAAAGCAATAAAAAGAATTAAACCAAAGTATCCCAGAACGATAACAAAGTCGATCATAAATTAGTTTCTTGGCCCTTTTTCTAAAGGGGTATTGGGTGCTTCTTTGGGTATTCTACCCATGACTTCTGGAAGAGAAACCGTTTTCAAACGCGGTAATACAAGTTTTGCAAAATAGTCAGCTTCTTGTTTGTGAGGATAGCCCGAGAAAATAAAAGAGCGGATTCCCATTTTAATATACCGTTGAATTTTATCATACACTTGATCTGGGTTTCCAACAATTGCTGCGCCACAACCTGATCGAGCCAAGCCAATTCCAGTCCATAAATTTGGCTCTACAAAATAATCTTCATCAGCTGAATCTCTCAGTTCTGACTGCCTAGAAACGCCTAAAGATTTTGCGTCTTGTGCGCGGTTTCGAATTTCATCTCCTTGGTTTAGATCAAGTTCTGAAATCAGATATTGCGCATAGGCTTTGGCTTCTTCTTCGGTTTCACGGACAATCACATGTACTCGTAAGCCAAATAAAACCGTTCTTCCAAAGCCAGCAGCTTGATTTGTCATGGTGTTCATTAGGCTTTGGAGTTTATCTTCTGTTTCGGGCCACATTAAATACACGTCACAATGTTCTGCACAAAGCGCTACCCCATCGGGTGAGTATCCTCCAAAGTACAACAGTGGCCCTCCATTTTGTTGATAGGGTTTTACAGGAGCCGCCGAAAGTTTTATTTGGTAGAATTCCCCTTGAAAATCTATTTCCTCTTGAGTCCAGGCTTGTTTCAATAGTGTAATAACTTCTCTCGATCGAGCGTAGCGTTGGGAGCTGGAGAGTTCCGTACCCGGTAAATCCGATGAAATGATGTTGATGGTAAGCCTTCCCTTTAGGATATGGTCTAGAGTAGCCAGTGCACGGGCAAGCATGGGCGGGTAAACTTCTCCACAACGGATGGCCGTAAGCAGGTTAATCTGATGTGTCAACGGCGCCATTGCTGAGGCAAAGGTTAAGGTGTCTTGACCTACTTGATAAGAAGAAGGACACAAAATATTTCTAAACCCCAAACTATCCGCAGTTGTTACAATATCAGAGGTGTTCTCCCAATTGCTTTTAAAGGCTGGATTTCTATGCCCTAAAAAATCATCATCTCCATCACATAGAGGAGCAAACCAAGAAATTTCAGCTCCTTCAAAAACGGGTAGTTTTCGTATTGTTTTTATTTCGCTCATTTAAAATAGTATGCAACAAGTTAACTAAGAATTATTTGCCTGCACAAGATTTCAAGGGGAATCTTATTTTTCCGCTTCTTTTGGCTTCTCAAAAAGGAAAATCTTTTCAATGGGAAGTTTAAATAATTGAGAGATTAAAAAAGTTGTTGGTAGACTTGGGTCAAACTTTTCTTTTTCAATTGCATTGATTGTTTGTCTTGAAACTCCAATGATTGAAGCGAGTTCTTCTTGAGTTAAATTTTTTTCAGCACGCAGAACCTTTAATCTATTTTTCATTTGTACTTTCTATTGTTTATAATCGTTGCTACGAAATAGGTGATTCCGATAAATAAAACCAAGACGCTAATTTCTGCATCCCCTGAAATTATATTCTTTTGATCAAGTAGCGAATAACTCAGTCCTACAATTACTGCCAGAACAAGGGTTAAACTCATTGATTCGAGATGAATTTTTTTCTGTAATTCATCTCCGCTGTTAATGAATTTTCTGTTTGCTAGAATCATTCGGATTCCAAGAATAAGATTAGCAATTATGGCTAGAAGGGTACCTATTGACTCTTCACTCCATAAAAATTGAGGTCCAAATGTTGCTATTGCCATGGATAGGATCCAGGCAAATGTCCATAGTCTAAGTTCTTTTGTATTGTTCATATAAGGTTAAGTTTTATTTACATTATGTAAAGTTTATTTTACAAATGTAATCAAAAAAATGTAAAGTCTTATTTACATTTAAGGAATTATTCAAAAAAAACCCTTCAGATTATTGAAGGGTTTTTTGAGGGTTTAATGTATTATAGCGGTAACCAAAGCTTAATCTTAAAATGTTAATCTGATACAAAGATACACTTTTTAGCTAAAAAATCTTAAGAAAACAATCAGATTCTTATTGTATATGATTGAAAACAGCATAAAAGCTGTTTTAATTTATTAAGAATATACATTTTATCACCTCCCCAATACCAGATAATATGAATTGTAGCAGGCCCCTCGTAAGTAAAAAATTTGAAGTAGGAAGACATCCTGTCTGTTAAACAATAATGCTTTAATTTTAATGCTGCTTTTATATCGAATAAGTCATTCCTTACTAATTCATAAAATTCAAGTAGTTTTGTCTTATGAGAAAGAAAATAATTGTGACGGGGGGTTGCGGCTATATTGGCTCCCATACGGTTATTGAATTGATTGAAAGTGGATATGATGTGCTAGTTTTTGATAATCTTTCCAATTCAACAGAAGCTTCCTTGGATCGTATTAAGCAAATTACAGGAACACGCCCAGCTTTTTTTCAGATAGATTTATCAGATGCTAAAGAAACCAACAGGTGCTTTAAACAACATCAAGATGCACAGGCGGTAATCCATTTTGCAGCACATAAAGCCGTGGGAGAATCGGTTACAGATCCTTTAAAGTACTATCAAAATAATTTGTTTGCACTGATTAATACACTTACATCTCAAAGAGAAAATGGGATTAATAAATTTATTTTTTCTTCATCGGCTACGGTTTATGGAGATCCAGATCATTTGCCAGTTACCGAAGAAAGCGAACTTAAACGCGCTTCATCTCCCTATGGAAATTCTAAAAAAATTGGCGAAGAAATATTAGAAGACCTCATAAAATCTGATTTAACTTTCTCTGCAATATCGTTGCGTTATTTCAACCCAATTGGAGCACATGCTTCTGGTTTTATTGGCGAAATACCATCGGGAATTCCAAACAACCTAATGCCTTATATAACTCAAACTGCTGCAGGTATTCGAGAGCAGTTATTGCTTTATGGAAACGACTATCCAACTCCAGATGGAACAGCAATTCGCGATTATATTCATGTTGTAGATTTGGCTCAAGCACATGTTGTGGCACTTAAAAGACTTTTAGAGCAACAACAAGAAAGTCCGTTAGAGGTTTTTAATTTAGGAACAGCAAAAGGCTATTCGGTGCTTGAAGTAATCCATTCGTTTGAGTCAGTTTCTCAAGTAAAATTGAATTACAAACTAACGGATAGAAGAGCAGGAGATATTGCTTCACTCTACGCTGCAACTGAACAAGCCGAAAATAAACTCGGTTGGAAGGCTCAAAAAGGGCTTGATGAAATGATGCGTTCCTCTTGGGCGTGGGAACAATATTATAGGAGAAAGCAAAAATAAGGCATTACATATTTATCCAGATACTTTTTCTTTTTCAATTCCCGAATTGACTACCTTGTAGTTTAGTTCCGAGATGGAGTGAAAACAAATAGAATGAAGCAGAAAACTCAAGATAAAATCAAACGTTTTTCGATCCTAGATCGAGAAGATCAACTCCATAAAGCAAAAACAACCCCTTTTGATTTAATTATTATTGGAGGAGGGGTTACCGGAGCTGGTGTCGCTTTAGACGCTTCTTCAAGAGGATTGAATGTATGTTTAATTGAAAAAAATGATTTTGCCTCTGGGACAAGTTCTAAGTCAACCAAACTGATTCATGGCGGCTTGCGTTACCTTAAACAATTTGAAATTGGCTTGGTACGAGAGTCGGGTTCTGAGCGAGCTATTGTCCATAAGCTTGCACCCCATTTAGTAGTTCCTGAGAAAATGTTATTACCGCTGATTAGGGGAGGAACCTATGGCAAGTGGATGACATCGATTGGTCTCAAAGTGTATGATTTACTGGCCAGCGTTGGCGGACAAGATCGAAGAAGAATGCTAGGGAAAAAGAAAACCCTACTCAAAGAACCCCTCCTAAACAAGGATTCTGTTTTGGGAAGTGGATACTATGCAGAATATCGAACCGACGACGGAAGGCTAACTTTAGAAATTCTAAAGAAAGCAAACGAATTTGGAGCTACAATACTCAATTATTGCGAGATGAATTCATTGGATTATGATGCAAACGGCCGAATTGAAAAGCTCAATTGTATTGACCACAATACTGGGAATACATTTCAAATAAAAGGCACCGCTTATGTTTCGGCAGCTGGACCTTGGGTCGATACCGTTCGTAAAAAAGACAATTCGATAAACAATAAATTCTTACACCTCACCAAAGGGATTCACATAGTGTTTCCTTATGATAAGCTACCCATTAAACAGTCGGTGTATTTTGACGTTGAAGATGGGAGAATGATTTTTGCAATTCCACGGGGCAGAACAACCTATGTCGGGACTACGGACACGAATTATTACGGAACCTTGGATCGGGTTGTTGCAACAAAAGCCGATGCAGAATATTTACTGAAGGGAACCAACCATACCTTTCAAGGGCTTAAGCTAAGCTTAGATGATATTGAGTCCAATTGGATTGGACTAAGACCTTTGATTCATGAAGTAGGGAAAGATCCTTCAGAACTCTCTAGAAAAGATGAGCTCTTCCTGTCAAAAAGTGGCTTAATTTCTATTGCTGGAGGAAAGTTAACGGGTTATCGTAAAATGGCAGATCGAGTTCTTGCTGCGGCTTCAAAACAACTGTCCCCCACTCAAAAGAAAAAACTTAAACCCTCATTTACTAAAAAAATCCCCTTGGTTTCACCAGCCATTAAAACAAGTAAAGCGGTAGTTGCTTATCAAGAGGAATTGAAAGGACAGTTAGCTGCCTTAGGAATAACAGACCCCTATATGTCATGGTATCTGTGTACAACCTATGGTAAAAATGCAGACTTAATTCTTGATAAAAAACCTGCTTTTAAAGATGGATCTACGCAAGAGCAATTGATTCGTGCTGAATTGTGGTATTGCATTCAACACGAAATGACCAATAGCCTTGCGGATTTTTTTGTTCGCAGAACCGCCAGATTGTATTTTGATATTGCTAGTGTTACCCAATTTATGGAAATCATCCTACAAGACTGTATCCTGTATCTAGATTGGAATGAAAAACGAGTTGCTTTGGAGCAAAAAATAATGACTGAATTAATTCAAGATGCAACAGTGTATTACGATAAGGAATTTGAGTAGCATCCTATTATTGAATCTCAAATAAAAATCACATGAAAAAATTAGTAGTAGTATTCGTACTTTTTTTTTGTTCTTTCACCTCTTTTGCTCAGGAAGTAAGCACCTATTATCTGATCCGACATGCAGAGAAAGACCGATCGGATAAAACCAATTCCAATCCAGAGTTAACGGATCTGGGTCACCAACGTGCGCTGAGGTGGAGCTCCGTTTTTGAAAATGTAACTTTTGATGTGGTTTATTCAACAAACTATTTAAGAACTATTGCTACGGCAAAACCAACGGCATCTGCAAAAGGATTGGAAATTCAGTTTTATAATCCGAGGGAACTCTATTCAAAAGATTTTCAGCAAGAAACCTTGGGAAAAACCGTTTTGGTTGTTGGGCATTCAAATACAACACCGCAATTTGTTAATGCTATATTGGGAATCGATCGTTATACCGATATTCAAGACAATAATAATGCAAATCTATATATCGTAACAGGTATTAAAGAAGAAACTACCTCTGTATTATTGAAAATTGATTAGTCTTTTTTAAGGTTGTGTGGTTTTAGATTATAAATTCTAATTTACAACTATATTAATAACTATAATTAACACCATTTAAAAATGAAAAAGACTACTCTAGTTGCACTTCTCGGTTTTGCTTTAATTCTATTCAGTTGTAAAAATCCAAAAGAAAAACAAAATGACACTTCAACAGCAAAAGCTGAGCTTATAATGAAAAGCGGATTTAATTTTGGGTATGGGGTCTTATTTCAAAGTTTAGGGTGGATTTTTTTGGAGATTTAATGGTCTATTATCTGGCAGCAATGAGCCAGTGGACATGATTTTGAGTATATTTTAGTGTCTAGATACTAGGGAAGAAAAAACCCCTAACTTGCGTGAACGGCTTTGACTGCTTGTCAGATATTGTGCAGTGTAGCGGTTACGCTTACTCCTCCTCTAAGGCGTCCCGAATCGAGTTCGGGACGCCCAATGTATTGTATAAAAAAAGCACCTACATTGCTGTACGTGCTTTATAACGTGCTCCCCCTATTATTCAAAGTTGCAGCACAACTTCTTCTTTTAATGAATTAAATTGATGGTTTTATAAATTAAAAATACTATCTAATTATTGCCTAAAAGCCCTGCTACTTGATCATACGCTTCTTGAGTTAAGACATCAGTCCATTCTGTCTCGCCTTTGTAAATTGCCAAATAAGTTACATCTTGTTCTTTTGATGACGCATGCCAATGTTCAGTATTGGCAGAACATCTTATGACATCACCTTCTTTGATTACTATAGGTTGTTTACCTTTTTCTTGATAATAACCTTTTCCTGATACTAAAATTAATACCTGTTGATCAGTATGCTTGTGCCAATTCAATGTTGAATTCGCCTTGAAAGTTGCCTTGGTAATATTATAGGATAACGATTCATCCGCTCGAATCAGTGGATTCAACAACGCTTCACCTAAATAATTCGTATTTGGTGCCTTGAATCCTTCTGAAAGATATGAAGACACATCGTATTCATTCGTTTGAGCGAAAATACTCATTGAAAATAATGTAAATGCTAATAGTGTAATTGATTTCATGATTTAGATTTTGAATATAAATATATACTTTATTAGATTCCAAACACACCTAATAGTTTAAAAACATAAAACGGTTACACTATAATAGTATAACCGTTTTATCATTATAATTAGCTCCCCCTATTATTCATAGTTGCAGCACGATTTCTTCTTTTGACGATCCACTCGCCTTGGACGATATCCAATTCTCCTTCCTCAAAAACACTTAAGTAACGAATGCAAACTTCCTTTAATTGTGAAGGAAGTGGCTCGATGATCCCTTGGTTTCTAAAATTTGTGACCTATAGGCATGCCATATATTTAGTTATTGTCGGTGGTTTTTCTAATTTCCTTTATTTCCTCAATAGTAAATGCAGGTCGTTTAGAGTGAATCATTGCATGACAATTTGGACAAACTGGGATTAGATCTTTGATAGGGTCAACTTCATATTCTTTACCTATATCTGAAATCTGGTTAATATGATGTACGTGAATGAACCCTTGTCCAACTTCTCCAAAATGATCCTCAAAGTTGAATTCACACACTTTACACGAACATCCATAGTGTTTTAAACATCTCTTACGAGCTTCTGGGTTTCTTTCATATCTCGTTTGAGTAATGTCTTTAGATTTTCCCTCCCGAAAAGTTTCTTTAATTATTGTTACTACATCATTTGAAATAAAGCTGTTTTTGATATGCTTATTTTCCTTTATGAAATTGAACCAATTAGATTCTAAATTCTCAACAATTTCTTGTTTTATCGAAATCCCACTTCGCTGAGGGAACCATTGTTGTACTCCATTAATATCAATGGCTTCCAATGATTCATTATCAAATAAAGTTTTCTCATTAGGATTGATTAGAATATCGAATTCTATGTCGATATAATTAGTTTTCTTTCCCTTAGTTCCATCCCAATGAGATGCTACATAATATGATGACTTTGCATATCCACTTCCCATAATACCCCTTGGCTCTTTGCCAAGTCGTATTAAGAAAACTCTATCACCTTTTTTAATACTTTTTGAATTACCACAACTCCATCTCCTTTCGACATAACCGACAGTTTCAAGATGGTCAATGTTTTCCTCTAAATCTGTCCAATCCCACCTGTTCGGGTTCCATGCAAAAAGAAATGTATTCATATTATTTTTAATTATTTATGTTTATCCCAAAAAACATTCAAAGGTTATTACTTTAGGCAGATGGAAAAACCAAAAAGAAGATTCTTGGTTGCATCTTTACTGAAAAATTCGAAAATTTCGATTTTGAGAGTTGCAACAACATTTTCACTCCAGAGATAAAGTCTATTATGTTGGCCAGCA